>Ga0123357_10002034_pt1 | contig 22172 bp, 20 predicted proteins | sample TergutEmb28metaG_FD_89873 | JGI IMG/M metagenome (GOLD analysis project Ga0123357, IMG submission 89873) | Embiratermes neotenicus P4 segment gut microbial communities from Petit-Saut dam, French Guiana - Emb289 P4 | ecosystem: Host-associated > Arthropoda: Insects > Digestive system > Gut ... | reverse complement strand
TTATCAGAGGGGAGAAGTTGCTGTAGATGCGCTTCTTTACCTTTCCGTTCTCGTAAATTCCCGTAACTGATAACGAGGTCAGTTCTTTCACTATGGAATCCGCCGTCTTGGCCGATGCATCGGGGCACTTCCATCGTATATACGAGACTATGAACAAGGACAGGAACGCTATGAGTATGCGGCCTTTCACGGACTCCGGGTTCGTACTTCTGGCCGGTCTCCAGTCTATCCCGTGTTTCAGGTCCTTCATGTTCGCTTCGACGTCGTTCCTGGACCTGTACATCGTAAGCGCATCCCACGGCGTCATATCTTTGCTTGAGACCAGCATGAAAAATCCTTCTCTTCCGGTCCTCATCCGCTTTACAGCTTCGTTCACGGCCTCTCTCCTGTCGAACACGTCGAGAGGGAACGAGTGCGATAACGTCGTCTTTACGAACATGTTCCTGTGCCGATGCTTCTTGCGCGGTTTCTTTCCCTCCGCAAGAGCGAGTTTCATTTCCTGCATCTCATCGTAATCGCGTTCCGCCTTGCTCCTGTTCATCCTGAAAGCGTCTTCTTTGCGAGCGTGGGAGAAGAACATATACCGATACACGCCGAGGCTTCCCTTCTCCTTCCTGCACATCATCCCTTCCGCCTCTTCCAGCATCTCCCATCCTTTCGAGTTCATCGTCTTCTCCAGATCGGAGCTGTTCAGCTCCAGTCTGGAAAGGAAATCGCACCCCGCCTCCTTTACCATCTGCACGTTATCCTTGCTGTACGCCCCGTTGTCGAACACGATCATCGTCCCTTCGTCCAGGAACGGCCTGATCTGCGCGAACGTGAGAGAGAAATGAGTCACATCCAGCATGTTCCCCCTGTTCACCGTCAGTCCGACCGGCATTCCCGTCTCTTTATCTACGGACAGACCGACCATCACCTGCGGGAGGTCCGGGCGGTGGTCCCTTGAATGCCCGAAACGCACGATGCGGTTCGTCTGCGCGTCGAAGCACATGGAGGTCCAATCCGTGAACACAGTATCCATGCCTATGCCGTCGATCCCCTTCAGGCAAGAACACAGATGCCTCACGATCGCGTCGGAGTTCTCTCCGACCCTGCCTATCGTTCTGTACAGGTCCTGCTGCGAGAACACTCCTGTTCCGGTCAGTTCCGCCGCCCTCGGATCGGAGGCCGCCGCTTCCATGGCGTTCACGCTCATCCCCACCATCTGCATCGACTGCGCCACAAGCACCTTCAGCGCGTCGGAGACGGCCGTACCCTGCTCCCTCTTCAGCACATCGAGGACATCGCCGAGCATGAAATGCTCGAAAACGTGCTCGACCGCCCACGGCACTCCCGCCGATATGGTGATATTTTCGTTCGCTTCCCCGCTCATGCGGAAAGCGGTCTGACCCTCCGCTCTTAAGTTTTCTCTTCTTCTTTTCTTTCCCATAGGTGCACTGACCCGCAACAAACACCCGAAAGGACCGAATACTTTATCCGAAAGACCGGCAATGAGCATACGGTCCTTTTGGGGTTTAGTTAGCGCATGATCATAGAAGGACCGCTTGTTCTACTTTGCGCCTCCTCTTGCATCAAAAAATATGCTTTAGTATGATCGCTCAGGCCATATGTGGTGAACTCAGGCTCAAGATTATTGCACTTCATCTGACCGCACTTTGTATGCCATGCGCAGAATACGCCATATAGTTTATATTTCGCATTAGTTCACGGACCCAGGCATCACCATATTTTGGCTATGGAAGAATAGCTCTCTGCCTTCTCTTGCCTCAAATGAACTGTAGTTGATCTTTACTTCCATGCAGTTCTTAATCGGGTATAGATTGCTTATGAACTTCACATTGTCGTAGCTAAGAATCCATTTATGCTTGAGGCCCTTGATCGTCTCCGACAATTCTTTGTGATCCTCGTCCCTGTAGTAATTCATGTAAAGAAGATTTCCCTTGTCGTAATACGGTGGATCAATGTAGACCAACGTATTTTCGATATCATAATCTTGCATCTTCCTCTTGAGGAACCTGTTTGCATCAAACCCCGAGACAGTTATGTGATCACTCTTTTTTGATATACTCTCTATCCTGCTAATCAGTGCTTCCTTGTTGAACCTTGCACCAATCTCATATGGCCCCTTCTGCTCCTTGCCGCCGATTACTCCGCCTGATATGATCCCCGATCTGTTTGTGCGGTTGAGGTAGAATGTAGAGAAACCGAGTTCGAATATACCAGCGGTCTGTTTTCTTGTCTGCACTTCATGCTGATTCTCCCATTCTTTGATAGAGATTTCTGTCTCTCTGATCTTGCGTATGAAGTCATCCGGATATTCTGTTACGGCTTTCCAGAAATAATAAACGGAGATGTCCGCATCGTTGATCACAACGTCCTTTACTTTTTCAGAGAGGAGGAGGTTCATGGCCACTCCCGCTCCGCCAGCGAACGGTTCGATATATGTGCCGTCGATGTTATTTTCAGACAGGATCCCCTCAAAGTAGTAGGTGAGCTTACCTTTGCCACCGGGATATCTAAGGGGAGTTCTCCATCTCATGGTAGTGCATCTCACTCATTGGCCATAAATGTTTTTGTATCTCACAACCACATAGCCATGACATACTCCTGAAAGCTTTCCCATGCTTTTTTCAGATCGGTGGGGTTGGGGTTAAACTCATAATTGTGTCCATATTGATTTAACTCGGTGGCGATATTGATACTCTTATCGCCTTTCCTTTCACATAATATTTTTATGCTTAACTGAACATCGTCAGTTATCTTACCATTTTTGTGAAGGTCTTCGGCAACTGCGATTAGTTTTTCAGAAAAATTATTCGGATCTTTTATACCCTGAGTATCGATATAGTATTTCACACTTAATTCCATAAATGTACGGAATATAACAGAGATAGAATTCGTTTGCCTGTTAATGTTCAGCTTTTTTAGGTCGTCGAATAGATCATTGATGCGCGGCTTAGAAATGTTCATAATCAAATCTTTACTGATTAGAACATTTGTCTGATGTGGGCCTGGCCTTTTGCGTGGAAGCGTTACATTGGGGGGCGTGGTAGATTGTGTCTCTGGTTCCTTGAATAATATGTCTGACTTTTCCTTGCTATACTGTGGTGGATTCGTTTCAAGTTTTTTGTTATTGACATATCCCTCTATACTTTCGGCCGTGTTCAGGACACGGGTGTTAATCTTCTCTTCCAAGATATCTTTTATCACAGGCTCAAGAAGTCTGACAATTTCATCTTCAGATCTGTATCTAACAAACCTGCCATTTAAGGTACTAACGCCGAGATAATCCATGAATGTGCTGTTCCCAGTTAATCTTTCGATTGTAGATATTCCGTCAAATGTTCTCTCGTCAACCGCCAATTTATCATTCTGTTGCATGAATTCAAAGATTTCCAAAGCCGGTATCATCTCACCTTTATTGGACCTATCCCTCATTTTTTGTATGGGGCCCCATGATACCAATCCAATACCGCCCTGTTGACCCTGATGATTATTTGCTATCCAGTGATCAACTTCTTTTTCATCATCGAAAACTACACAGTAGATGTATCTAAAGTCCGACCTGTCGATCGTTTTTCCCATTTTCTCAAATCTTTTCCTGAGTCTATCGTACTGTTTTGGAATCAGTGACGGGTACATCAGTCCTTTAATAGCAGTGATTCTCCTATTCCCATCCTTCACAATAAACCTACCATTCGGAGTGGCAAAAACCGCTGGGGTTGTGGTGGGGTTCTGTCCATTCTCAACAATGTCTTCCGCTATTCTTCTGATTTCATCTTCAAGATAAAAGAGCATGCGTTCCAATGCTTCTTTCTGATCTTTTGTTGGTGGGAAGCGTGGATTTTTTTGATCCAGTTCCAAGCTATTGATAGATATTTTTCTAAATTCAAATGTCATTTCACTTCACCTATTCAATCATAATTATACATCTTCTAGAAATTCTTGATATCCCGGGACCACTCTATGGCTGCGGTATTTCGTCCTCCTCTGTTTAATTCCAGCGAGAATATTCTTCGCCTCGACGCTACCTAGGTCTGCAGCTTTATTATACCAATATAGTGAGCGTTCTTCATCGCGTTCCACCCCCAAGCCCACTTCGAATAAGTTTCCCATACTAACCATCGCCTCGACGCTACCTAGGTCTGCAGCTTTCATATACCATGACCTTGCCTCCCCGTAGTCTTTTTCACCGCCTAGCCCAAGACGATAGAGATTTCCCAGGTTGTACATAGCCATGACATTGCCTGACTCCGTAGCTTTCCTATACCATAATCTTGCACCTTCGTGGTCCTGTTTGCCACCTAGCCCAAAATAATAGAGATTTCCAAGGTTGTACATGGCCATGACATTGCCCAGCACTGCAGCTTGCCTATACCATAATCTTGCACCTTCGTGGTCCTGTTTACCACATAGCCCAAGACGATAGAGATTTCCCAGGTCATACATCGCTGGGACATTGCCCAGCGCTGCAGCTTTCATATACCATAACTTTGCCATATTGTAGTCCCTTTCAACGCCCCGCCCAAGACTATATAAGAGGCCCACACTCCTCATCCCCGTAGCATTGCAGTGTTCAGCGGATTGATTGTACCAAAACATTGCCTTTTCATATTTTTTATTAAAATAGTACATCGTACCCAAATTAACCATTGCTTCAGCACTACCTTTATTCGCTGCTTTTTGATACCATCTCCTTGCTTTATTGTTGTCTTTTTTAATGTCTTCTCCAAAATCATACATGACTCCAAGATTAATCATTGCCCAGGTGTAACCGGATCCTGCAGCCTTCTGATACCATTCTATTGATTTTTGGATGTTTTTATCAAGCTCATAGTGCAACCCAATATCGCATTGTGCAGATGGATCCCCATTATATGCTCTTCTAAAAAGCGAACCGATATTTTGTTTATTGATTTCTCTCCGATATATGAGTTTTCTTGGTTGTATTTCCTCCATATCGTGATGATTATTGCCCTGAATTTCTTTAATCACCTCCACAGTATGCTCATTTATCTCCAGAAGTGCAATATTTAACTGTTTAGCAGATTTATAATAAAAAATTGCAGATATCACCAGTCCAACGATGGCAAAAATAAAACCGAGGATGGTAAGGAGAGAACTTAGATTTGAATCCATGCAGTTACACCATCCTCTTTACCCTGTCCAGGTGGGTGGAGATTTCACTTTTCCCAACGCAATCTGCCCCCTATGATGCACTCTTCGGCTCTTTCATCAAGACTTTTCTTTTTTGCGTTTTCCTCCGACTTCGTAATGCTCTTTATAATTCTCCGTGTATTCAAAAATGTAAAAAACGCAACTATTATAGCGACAAAAATCGAGATTCCTATAAAAATGAGTGGACTGAATAATATCGCATAACGTCCACTAAAATTTGCAAGGGCCTGTGCTATCTCGCTATCCTTTGTAGGAGCATATAAAAGCATAATGCTGAATGCCAAAAGGAATATCCCGACGGTGGCGATTGCCTGACCAACCGAAAAATATCTTTTCGCATATCGATTAATCTTTTCTTGTGCTGTGAACTCATGCACCTCATACTTAAGCATGGTAACATAGAATTCATGAAAGTTGTTCATCGTTCCAACGTTTTCAGTTGATTCTATGCCACATATCGGTTGTTCGAGACTGAAAAAAATGGTCGGCCGACGACTACAGTAGAGAACCATCATGAAAAATACTAGGGATAACACCAATATGCTTGTCGTCATAGTAAGTGCATCATACGCCTGTCCAATTTGTGTGGAATTTATTTGACTGCTTAGTTGAGGGTTCTCGGCATTTGGAAGGGCATACGCCCAAACGATAGTCAAACCTAAGATAAGCGCAGAAATTATGCCAAGACTCATATTTTTCATATGATACATTGACTCAATTATCTGATCATGATGCCGCCTTAACGATTTTCTATACGCACGTATTTTTTTATCTGACCAGCAACTTGGATCTAGCTCGATGAGTCCTTTTTTTACAGAATCATGCTTTGCCATCCTCTCCCTAATTTTATAGATATCCGCCTCCACAGAGATACCTTTTGAAGTTTCGGTAAAATACCCCAATTTGATTGATTTCCGCCAAGCACTCAGAGGATCTTCATTGCACGGGTTTTTTATAAGTATGCTTTCAAAATCTAAATATGATAATTGTTCCATTTCATTGACTGAGTGGTCCCACTGTTTTTCTATGTATATCGTGGACACTACTTTTAGGACATCTGCATTCAGGGTACCCGCTTGTTGTGTTTTATCTCGATTCATCATATTCCACTCATCACTTCACCCACGTGTAGAGTGCAGCTGCAAGAATCACTGCTAACATTGAGATCCCCAGCAGAAAATACATGCACTCGAGATAGCATAATGCGTTTTCGTTCAATTCCCTAACTTCATCGATGAGGCGTTTATACTCTATGTTATTCCCAGAGCCTATTTCATTCAGTGAAAATTCATAGTGTTCGGATTTATTTTTGTGGCAACACCGAGTCGTGCTTAGTTTTGAGGGGCGCTTGTCTTTTCCCAGAGTGCCCTTACAATAAGTGATTTTATTGCGGCAAAGGGATATCAAACCAACTATACAGCATAACAGGAGCAGAAGTATGGTCACCACGATTGCTATCCGCACCGCTGTACTCATTTCAGGTATTTTTTCCTGATAGCCGAATAAATAAATAATCATACTGAAAAGAATAAGAGAGGCAAACCCGAAAATAAATCCTGTTTTCTGAAGATTTATATTGAAACTTTTAGAGATTACATCATATGCTCTACTTAGAGACTCCATATGATCTCCCAAGAAATTCTTCCTGTACTGTCTATCCATCTACCTCATCTTCTTTCCAGACTCTCAGGCTACTGCGCATCATCCATCCCAGAGTTCCTCTCCTCTCTTACTTTACTTCCTTCTTCCAAATCATGGCCAATATTGTGCAAAGTGTGCTCGAACAAAATCAGGTTCTTGTGGTCCCTTGGATATGTAAGCCGCTTTTCATCTCATCCAAAGTACCATCCATAGATGATAGTAGAAGGAATACGGACTTACTGCAAAAGTCCGCACGACTGGCAAACTTGCCTTCGCTGACCAATCGGTCAATTCTCTCTATATCTCCTTTCGTCAACATCAGTTTGACCTGGACGGTATTTGCCATACCGATTAGTATCCTTTCGGTGCATTATATAGAGTATCAGACTAAAGGAGGACTGAATAGATACTGTAATAAAAATGCTGACCTATTAAGTACTAATAAGTCCCGAACAACTCGCGGTAAGCGTCAAGGTGTCGGTGTCCGCGTCAGAAGCAAAAGAGATTGACAAATCGATAGTGAAAGGCCTCGAAAATAGAGGGCCGATGTCTGCAGAAGAGCTCTGATTGTTTTTCTCCATGATAACAAGTAGCCATTGAGGCTAAGTGAATTTTCAAGGAGGCAACAAGGACTGAAGAATAACCTGGCTATGGGGGCGACCAGAGGCCTTATCGAAACAAAGGTGAAGAAGAATGCCCAAGTTTTAATCAAGTTGAAAGAAATAATCATGCAAATCCTGAAGAGAAAAATGTAATCAAGGTCTCAGGACACGTAAGAAACGCCTCATTCCATTCAGTAGTCAAACGGATGGAATCTTTACAGGCGGCTGGAAGCGTGCGAAGAGATCCACAAGAAATCGACGAAGAATGCGTGCTCGAGTCATATGACTTTCATCAACTCTGAGTTCGTTTTTGTTTATTGTCGGAAGAATTGTCTCTACGCCTACTCAGAAAAAGGTGGGGGATTCGATAAACAGGTAAAGGGCAAGACCAGCAAAACTCTGGGAAAAAACATCAGAAACCACACATTGAGAAGAAAATGGGGGGGGGGAGACGCATTATCGAGGAGGAGTGTCCATCTCAGACATCTCTCTGATCTACGGTCACAGCTCGGAGATCACCACGATGAAGTATATCGGAGCAGACGAAAAACGGTTGAGCGAGGCAATGGATAAAACACCATTTTGAGGGAAAGAAGGAGATAAATAGTATGACAAGATAAAAAATTAACGAGAAAACTAGCGTTATCCAGGATGATTTAGTGGGTCCAGTCGGATTTGAACCGACGACCACCCGGTTATGAGCCGGGCGCTCTACCTGTCTAAGCTATGAACCCCTCTTTAGTGGAAAGAGAATGGCGCCGTCGCACGGGATCGAACCGTGGACCTTGTGATTAACAGTCACACGCTCTACCTACTGAGCTACAACGGCTTGTGAAAAAAGCGAAAGTGTGACGGATATTAAATGATTACGTTGAACCATCGGCCTTTACGGCGTCCCGCTATTGAGCTCCGTCCATCAATGCGCACTCTAACGCACGGTTTCGGTAGCCTTCGGCAAAAAAGCCTACATTTGTGCATTATCTTTTTCGACCCTTTTTTCGTTGATATGCTCGTTTATCTTCTCTCTGCTCAGAGTAAAAGTGTATGCCCTCTTGACGAAGCCGAAATGCTCATAAAAAGCATGCGACGCTTCTCTGTGAAAATTCGCGTCCAGTTCTATCGCGTCGCATTTCCTGCTTTGGGAATATGATTCGACATGGTTCAGCAGTTTTGTGCCTACTCCCTTCCCCCGAATTTCCGCATTGACGACCAATACCGAAATGAAACACAGAATGCCAGCATGGTAGTAGCAGTTGCTTATCACGCCCGCGGTGAATCCGCAGATCTTGCCGTCGGCCTCGGCGACGAACGCAAAATCCTGCGATGACGAAAGCGCGTTCCTGAAGACCGCATGCAGAGCTTCCTTGTCCAGGATGCGATCCTGCCAGAGTGCCTGAAGCAATGGGAATATTTCCTCATAGTCCTGCTCGCACACATTTCTGATTCTTACCCGCATAAAGCACCTTCTCCGCTTTTATCAAGGTTTTTGATGAACACATCTTCGAGAAACCGTCCAGCGATATAACTGCTATCATATAAATCTCCAAATGAGTATACTCCGAGTCAAAAACGTGACAACATTGATGGAGATCGACATTCCAGCAACATCTTCTGTATGCGGGGCTGCATTCGTTTGTGAATTCTACAGTCAATATGGAATCTAGATGCCGTTATTATCAGAACCTTATAATGTGGTTGACCGCCGTTGGAACAGTCTACAAGATTGTCTCTTAAACAGCAAAAGACTCTTTGCGGTTTCTGTATCGACTGCTGTTCAACCCCAAGCTGACACAGACATACAGATTAAAATAAAAAATCAGAGATTGTGATTATGAGAAGAATTGAACTTTGAAAGAGAAAGGTTGCCACATCTGTCAGCGTTCCTGATAGTATGCATGATATGGGGGCTCAGCCTTGTCGCTGCATACGACCTTCTGGGCACCGGGATCCCTCCGTTCTTCCTGATCGCCATAACATATGGTCTGGGCGCTCTGACGCTTATTGTTGCGAAACTTTTTGTAAGGACCACGCCTGCCATCAGCCGAGAGGAATGGAGGTACGGCATTTTCGTAGGTGTGCTGATCTTCATCGCTTTCGGCCTTCAAACAGTAGGCCTTGTGTATACCACCCCTGCTAAGAGCGGTCTTCTGACAGTACTTTACGTTCTCTTCGTACCTATCATCATTTCGGTGATGATGAAAAAACTGTCGGCGCGGTCGATATTATTCGCGCTGATCGGATTTGCGGGCGTTCTGGTGATGTCCGGAGTTACCGGGGGGGATGCCTCGATTAATATCGGGGACATCCTGACTATCATCTGCGCCGTGATGTTCGCGCTGCAGTTCGTTGCCCTTGAGAAATTCTCGCCTCGCATGAACGCCGTGAATTTTACTTTGGTCCAGATGATAGCGGCGATGCTGTTGGGAATAGTCGTGAGCCTCGTGTTGGAGTCCGATCGGTACTCAGGCATGGACCTCCTCGGGTCCTGGGCGGGTCTTGCATTCATGGGCCTCATCGTTACCGGATTGGGATTCTTCGTGCAGACCGCAGCACAGAAAAAGATACCGTCTACGACCATAGCGGTGATGTGCTGTACCGAGTCGGTGTTTGCTATGATGTTCTCCTGGGTGCTGGGTTATGATGCCGTTACCGCTCCGCTTCTTATAGGCGCCGCGTTGATCGTTGCTTCCACTGTCCTGTCGTCTGTGTACGAGAAAAGAGAACTCATCGGCTGATGGGTCAGCTCTGCTTTATTCTGCTTATACGCTGAATAAGTTCTTCAAGCTGGGCGTATGCCGATCTAATGAAATCTTCGTATCCGTCAGAAACCATTGCGCCTTCGCTGGTGGCGATGATCAGACCTTCTTTTTCAAGCAGTCTGAGAGAATATCTTACCTTATGTTTCGGTACGCCTAGGATCTCCGATAACCTTATGATGCCGATCGGCTGCATTTCTTTGGTGACCTTAAGCATCTCTATGTGCCTATCTATAAGCTCTATCTCCTCAAAAGCGCCGTTAAAAAGGGATATCTCTCCTGACATTATATCAAGATAACAAATGCCAAGTATTAATTATAGTGTAGAAAAGCGATCGCTTTGGCTCTTCTGAAGAAGACCTCAGCGCCCGTACCACTTCTGCTTGCCCCACTTCGTATAGTTGACCCAGTATCCCTGTACAAATGATCCGCAACAATCTAAAGCCTTCTTCTCTGCATCTTTGCCGCGGTGGGTCCTGTAGCAATTGAGGCACTGCCATCTCAATTCAAGGGGTTTCTCCTTTGCCATCGATAACCCCATTGGCAAATCTGTTAATAAATTTTGGCAAAGGGGATCCTCGCTTTATTGGTGATCCTTCGGAGACATTGAGTCGTCTCGATAACATCAAAGAGCCTATGCGATTACTCTCTTTTATCTATATTTACTACTATATAAATACTCATCTAGTTCCAACCATGGTCATTAAAAACTGTTATAAATCGTTATATACGTTCATTCCCATCAGGAGAATTCCATGAATAGGATTAAGGTCATTAACGAGCCCTCAGAATTGGTTCCGATGCTCAGATCCGTTGACACACCGATAAAACGAGACGTGCTTAAAGAGGTGACCTTAGAATGGAGAACCGCCGACGATATAGAAAAAAAATTTGGGCCCGAAGGCAGGGATGCCATAATATTTTTTGAAAAAATGAAACTTGTTGAAACCCGTTGGTTATCAGTGAGCGGGGGATATCCCGAAAAATCTTACCACACATATTACACTTCTTTCAACATAAATGCACAGTGGCCGGTCTACGAGATAAGTGATGTACTTACCGCAGCAATGATGGATGACAAAGAGTATGCAGTGGTCGAAGCAAAGATACTTGCGGAGGTAGGCAGCGGCGGAAGATTCTCTGGAGATGTGGCTGTGGCGCTGGGTCTCTCCTCGACCATGCTGAAGAGCCTTGTAAGAAGGTCTGTCAGGATGGATTACCGCGGCCACAGGATAGAACCTATCAGAGAAGAGTGAGATGCCTAACATCTGGATACTGAGGATAGGTCACCGCCCGCAGAGAGATAAGAGGGTCACCACTCATGTTGCGCTCTCATCGCGTGCGCTGGGTGCTTCCGGAATATTCGTCGATACTGAGGACAAAGTTCTTGAGGAGAATATAAGGGGCGTCGTTCAGAGGTTCGGCGGAGATTATACGATAAAGACGGGTGTCGTACAATGGAAAAAGATGCTGAAAGAGTTTGACGGAGAGAGCGTCCATCTGACCATGTACGGGCAGAGGATCGATGACGCCCTGCCGAAGATCTCCCACACTAAAGACATCCTCGTTGTTGTCGGTGCAGAGAAGGTACCGGCAGAAGTATATCAGGCCGCGACGCATAACATCTCTGTGGGAAATCAGCCACATTCAGAGATAGCCGCCCTGGCGATCTTTCTGGACAGGTTCACTGGCGGTAAAAATCTATACTCCGAGCGCAATGGGCAGATGACTGTGATACCAAACGAAAGGGGGAAGACTGTTGTCGAAAAACATTCCTGACGAATCAAGCTGCATCCACATTCTTATTGAGGCGGGCTGCAAAGACCGGATCGTCATTCACTGCTGCACTGTCGCTGCGGTCGCCGAAGAGATGCTGGTCAAGATCAATGCGGACCGCAGACTGGTAATGGCTGGATCTCTGCTTCACGATATAGGGAGGTCGATAGACAACAGCATAATGCACGCTCTGATCGGTAGCGAAATGATAGAGGATATGGGATTCCCCCAGGATCTTGTAGGCATCATAAGGAAACATACTGGCGCAGGGCTTGATGAGATCGATGTAATAGATGTGGGCCTTCCTCCCGGAGACTACATGCCGAGAACGATAGAGGAAAAGATCGTTGCCCACGCAGACAACTTGGTAAGCGACAACAGGGTTCAGACACACAAGCATGCGGTCGAGAAACTGGCCAACAAGGGCGCGATAAGAGGCGCAGAGAGGATGGAGAGGCTCCATTGGGAACTCTCCAAACTGTATGGAATGGATTTGGATGTGATCCCCGACATAATCGGCGAATACCCAAAACTCAAATGGATCTCCGGATGATCATAGTTCTATCCTTTCATTTGGGAATCTGTTAAGAATTATTATGTCTCCGATGCTCTGGATCCATCTGAACGGTATCCCTATCGACGCCCCCTCATCAACAAGCAGAGGGTTTGCGTCGGCAACGAACAGTTCTTTAACTTTCATCCCCGGAATATCAACCACGACCTCACTGACGACCCCCACGAATATGCCGGCTGGGGTGTAGATCTCCAGCCCCCTTATGTTGTTGATGTTCTCCAGCATCGTATCGCCTTTTGTGGTTTGTTATAAACTTATTTAACTGTTTATAATGATAATGGTTCAATAGCAGGTGAATTACCTTGGTAACAGAATTGAACAATGACACTTTTGACAAATTCATAGAGAGTAACGGTATTGCGGTCATAGATTGCTGGGCTCCGTGGTGCGGCCCCTGCAGGAGAATGGGTCCGATAATAGAGGAGGTCTCGAACGAAATGAAGGGAAAGGCCGGAGTGGCCAAACTCAACGTTGATGAGAATAATATGATCTCGCTAAGATTCGGTATAAGGGCAATACCCACTCTGCTGATGTTTAAGGACAAGGTTCTGGTGGAGACCTTGGTGGGGCTCAGGACAAAAGATGACATAATCGAATACATCAAAAGGATGTGAATGACTTCAGACGTAGCGATAATAGGTTGCGGGCCGGCTGGCCTGCAGGCGGGCATTCACTCGTCTAGGAAAAAGGCAGATACTGTCATAATCGGCAGGTCGCAGAGCAGCGCACTGCACGGCACCCATATAGAGAATTATTTCGGAATCTCTGAAAAAGCGGACGGCTCCGAACTTCTTAAGAAAGGGCTAGAGCAGGCGCTGTCGTTCGGATGCAAACATATCAACAAAAACGTAACAGGCGCCGTCCAGAACGGCGATCTTTTCAAAATAACCATTGAATCAGGCGAGGAGATAACCTGCCGGTCAGTGGTCATTGCAACCGGCATATCAAGAAAAAAACTCGGAATACCGGGAGAAAAAGAATTTTTTGGCAGAGGAGTGAGCTACTGTGCGGAATGCGATTGTAACTTCTACAAAGGGCTCAAGGTTGCAGTGATAGGCGACGAATCCGAAGCTGCGATCGCATCTGAACTTATGACCAAATATGCTTCAGAAGTATACTGGGTCAGCGAAAATATTTATGCGGACAGAAACCTTGTTATTAAAGCATCGGAGGCGGGCGTGAAAAACATCGCCGAGGCGCCTAAAGAGATCAGGGGCGATACTACTGTTAGATCATTGCTTCTGCAGGGGGGGTTCGAAATCGGGGTCGACGGCATCTTCATAGAGCTCGGCGGAAGATCATCCTCCAATCTGGCAATGGATCTCGGCGTTATGCCGGAAGCAGATGACTCCATCAAAGTGAACAACAAATGCGAGACCTCGGTCCGCGGAGTGTTCGCTTGCGGAGACATAACTGGTGAACCCTGGCAGCTGGCCAAAGCGGTCGGCGAGGGGGCGGTGGCGGGACATTACGCCGCTCAAAGAGCAAAGGATATGAAAAAATGACTGTTGAAGATATTATCTCAAGTATGCTCAGGGAAGAGGGGGGATTCCAGAAAGCGTTCCGGAACATGCTTGATGAAGAACTTGAGATGTCTTTAAGCGTCTTCTGCTCAATATCGGGTATCTCACATAGTACGATGTACAAAATACTCGAGGAGAACCGTGAGCCAAACCTAAGAACAATAAGACAAATAACGCACGCGCTGAATACTATAACCCGCTCGGGGGACGATAATTTCGTTGCAGTAATTGCATCGTCCACTTTCGTGGAATCGCTTCCCAAGACGATGGAAATGGACGGCGCAAAAATATCCATCAGAGAATATCCTATATCTACTGTCGAAGACGCCATTATCGCCGCCGTAAGGGCGGAACGGGACGGTGCTCTGGGCATCGTGTGCGCACCGATCATCGCCGTAACTGTGAAAAAGATACTTCGTATCCCCGTTTCTCCGGTCATGCCTCTTGGGAGCGTCCTCAAAGCTTTGGATGACATTAAAGGTATGGTCTGAATAAATTAAAATAATAGCTTAACTATTAACGAGCATAAAGGGAGATGCATACATTGTTTGAACTGCAGGTTGTCAGTAACACCCCCATGAACGCTGTCTCGGACAAAGATATAGTCGCTGAGACATTCCTTGTTCAGATCGGATACATACCGAAAGGATACGACCCAAAAACACAGGCTGCGAGTGTCAGAGACAGCGTACCGTACAGACTTTTCATGGACTTCTTCATGAAAAACACAAGCAAGGCCTGGGCAGTTGAGGAGTTGGCCGCTCTTCTGGAAACAACGAAACCGACGATATACCGGCACATTAACAAACTAAAAGCAATGGACCTTCTGGAAAGCATTGACGTAGAGTTCGACGGGGCCGTAAGGAAAGGCTACAGGATAAGATACGGCAATCTCTCCAAGGCCTGGAGTTTTACCGAGGCGAACGTCAACATGGCGATGGAGAACTACAGGCGGACCGTATCCCACTTCCAGTCCCTCGTGAGGGCAGAAAGAGAATGAGCAAAGAAGAAAAGACGAAGGAACTCAGCCTGAGGATCATCTTTGCCGTAAAGAACGGTACCGTGAAGAACAGAGAAGACATTCAAAGGATGAAGATAGAACTGTGCGACGAGCTTGGTCTTGATGACGTGCCTCCGAACTCAAGCATCCTGAAAGAGGTTGCTCCCGATGATAGGAAGCTTCTCGAACCGTTCCTGATAAAGAAACCGATGCGCACCATGAGCGGCGTTGCGGTCGTAGCGGTCATGACCTCACCTCACCCGTGCCCGCACGGGAAGTGCGCTTACTGCCCCGGCGGAGTGGACAACGGTTCTCCGCAGTCCTACACTGGAAAAGAACCTGCTGCCAGAAGGGCGGAAAGGAATATGTTCGACCCATACCTTCAGGTGAAGGATAGGATCAACCAGCTGACCGCGATAGGCCACAAGACAGACAAAATAGACCTTATTATCATGGGTGGCACTTTCACGTCAAGAGACCGCGAATATCAGGAGTGGTTCGTCATGAGATGCCTTGACGCGATGAATGAGGCAGAATCGCCAGACCTTAAAGAGGCACAGCGCAAGAATGAGACGTCTGATCACAGGTGCATTGGCCTGACCGTTGAAACAAGACCCGACGTTTTCGGCGATAAAGAGGTCATGTTAGCTATGGCGCTCGGTGCAACAAGGGTCGAACTTGGCGTCCAGATACTCAATGATGATATCCTTTCGATATCAAAGAGGGGCCACGGGGTAAAAGAAATCATAGATTCCACCAGATCATGCAAGTCACACGGCCTGAAGGTATGCTATCACATAATGCCCGGACTTCCCGGTTCCAGCCCCGAAAAGGATCTGGAATGCTTCAAGCGCGTATTCGATGACCCTGCTTTCAGACCGGATATGCTGAAATTCTATCCCACATTGGTCATATCCGGGACAGAGCTTTATGAAATGTGGAAGGGGGGAGAATACATACCTTATGATGTAGACGCGGCAGTGGAACTCCTTTCCCAGATGAAATCCATGGTTCCAGAATATGTGAGGATACAAAGGATCCAGAGAGATATTCCTGCACCGCAGATAGCAGGAGGGATCCTCAAGAGCAACATCCGCCAGCTTGTGAAGGAGAATATGGATGCTCACGGCATGTCCTGCAGATGCATCAGGTGCAGAGAGGTCGGACACACCGGAGAAATATTGGAAGACCCAGATCAGATAACGCAGAAGGTTTTGGAATACTCGGCAAGCGAAGGAAAGGAAAGGTTCATATCACTGGAATACAAAGATTCCCTCATCGGTTATGTAAGACTGAGAACAGATGACACCGATACTGCTACTGTCAGGGAACTAAAGGTGTTCGGCCGCTTAGCGCCTATAGGCTCCGATGGTGAGGATTGGCAGCACAGGGGGTTCGGAAAGGAACTGATGCTTGAAGCCGAACGCTTCGCGGCCCTTGAGAAAAAAAGAAGAATGAGGGTGACAAGCGGCATCGGCGTAAGAGACTACTACAGGATGCTTGGATATTCTCTTGAAGAACCATATATGGTCAAGGATCTCAGTTGATCACCAGTCTGTTGCCTTCGACCCTTATGCGGTCTGTTTCCACCACCAGTCTGCCGTTTTCGTCCACTTTATGCGGTTCGCCTGTGATCTTCCCCTTTGCTGATACCAGAAGGTATTTGATCAACCCGTCGTCAGTATCGATTACAATGTCCTCAAGGACCCCGACCGTCCTGCCCTTTATCGTTACGACTTCCTTGCCAAGGAGTTCTGCACCAAATGTTATGTCATCCATATCAATCACCCATAGAACGGATGGTCTTTCCAACCTGTCTGAAGTTTTCTAAGTTCTTTGCTAAGCGACTCATACCTATTGAATGTGGACTCGTCCACCGATTGGCGCACTCTGGTCAGTGCATCTTTGAAATCTTTATCTGTGACGAATTGTGCGGAATTATCTCTGCGATATGCCGACAGTCCCGCCTCCCTGCAGAGTGCGGCGATATCCGCGCCCACATACCCTTCTGTTGCCTTGGCGATCCCTTCCATATCGACATCTTTGAGCGGCATGTTCTCTGTGTGTATCTTCAATATGCTCTTGCGTGCTTCCAGGTCCGGCTTTCCGACGAGGACCATACGGTCCATCCTTCCTGGCCTGAGAAGGGCCGGGTCGATCATATCTGGGCGGTTCGTAGCCGCCATAATCATCACTCTGTTCATACTTTCGATGCCGTCCATTGAGGTAAGGAGCTGCGCGACCACTCTTTCCCATGCCTGGGAATCTCCCTCCCCCCTTACAGGGGCTATTGAGTCCAGCTCATCAAAGAATATTATGCACGGCGCCATCTGTTTGGCTTTTTTGAATATCTTCCTTATTGCCTGCTCGGACTCACCCATCCATTTACTGGCTATCTCCGGTCCGCTTATCGAGATGAAATTCGCGCCTGACTCGTTTGCCACTGCTTTAGCGATCAGCGTCTTGCCTGTCCCAGGCGGACCGTAGAGCAGCAATGCCTTTCCCGGCTCTATGCCTAGTCTCTCAAAGGATTTGTGCTCCTCGGTTGGTATGAAGACCTCTTGAATTTCTTTTTTTATGCTGTCGAGGCCGCCGATGTCCTTCCACTTGACCTTCGGTATTTCCACGAAGACCTCTCTCATACCGCTGGGTTCGATGTCCGCGAGGGCGTCGGCAAAATCCGACATGCTTACTTTCATGGTCTCAAGGGTTGACTGCGGAATAGGTTTGTCCAGATCAAGTTTGGAGATCTGCTTGCTGAGACACTTCATAGCTGCTTCTCTCGCCAGCGACGCCAGGTCCGCCCCTACGAACCCTTGGGTCATTGTTGCGAGCTCTTCGATCTTCACATCGTCTGACAGCGGCATATCTCTGGTGTGGACTTCCAGGATGCTTTTTCTTCCCGACATGTTCGGAACTCCGATCTCTATCTCTCTATCGAACCTTCCCGGCCTTCTGAGGGCGGGGTCTATCGCACCTTCTCTGTTGGTAGCCCCGATCACGATCACGTCCCCTCTGCCGCCCATTCCATCCATGAGCGTCAGGAGTTGCGCCACTACGCGCCTCTCCACCTCTCCGTGAGTCGAATCCCTATTCGGGGCTATCGAATCTATCTCATCCAAGAATATTATGCTCGGGGCCTTTTCCTCCGCTTCCTCGAATATCTTCCTGAGCCTTTCCTCGCTCTGGCCATAGAATCTTCCCATTATCTCCGGCCCTCGGATCGAGTAGAAAGATGCACGGGATTCGTTAGCAACCGCCTCCGCGATCAATGTCTTGCCTGTTCCAGAGGGGCCATAAAGCAACACGCCCTTTGGGGCTGATATCCCCATGCGGTCAAACAGCTCGGGATGCTTGAGCGGGAGTTCGATCATCTCTCTAATTCTCTTCAGTTCGTCATCCAATCCGCCGATGTCATCATATGTGGTTTGTCCTTTGCGTACTTCCGACTCTTTCTCTGCGGGTTCGCTTCTGAGGATTATCTCGGTATCGGGGCCGACAACGACCGGTCCGCCTGGTACGGTCAACGAGACATGGAACGTTGTTCTGTTGCCCATCAGAGCAATGTTGGGTATCATCACGTCTATGCCCATTATGAGAGGTCTTCCGACCAGCCCGCTTTTGAAAATGCTGTCGATCCCATCGTCGTAACTTACTCTTTTGTTTTCAGAGATGTTTGGTTGGAGGGCCACTTTCTGAGCGACAAGGGGATTGCATTTACTTATGCGCACTGTCTCATCCACACTCACCTCTGCGCTTGTCCTCGTCGGACCGTCGATGCGTATCAATTTCATGCCGTCGTCGCCGGGCTCTCCCTTGAATATCTTTGCGACGACGGTCTTCTTGCCCATGATCTCTATGACATCGCCCAGCTCAAGTCCGAGATGCCTGCGGGATTCGTTGTCTATCCTGGCTCTGCCATAACCCACTTCGGACTGCCTCTTCGCCATTGCGACCTTGAGCTCCAAGTATTTTTCCATCTCATTTGCGGATGTCTTTCTAATTATTTCATTTGATTGCTTTTATCTTAGCTCGAATTTTTATGGTGGGCGGCAGTGCCTCTGTTAAAAACTATTTTACATCCACATAATGTTGCTTTTCCTTCTGGTGCGGCCCCCGCCTTTGTCGAAAATAACGCTTTCAAACATGCTGTTGAGATTCAATAAAGCGAACTGCGGTCCCGCGTCTGGCCCGTGAGCGTGTTGGACACAGCATGTCTTGTTCACAGGCCCATATAGAATTGACCTCGCGTTTGCTCGATTATGCGCCTCCCGTCAAAAAATATCTGTGTTGGCACATGCGCGTGATTCGAAAGCCTTAATATAGATGCGTGCGTTTTTCTTTCCCTATTATGAAGGCCCTCGAGAATCCGTTTTCAAAACAGAAAAACAACGTTAAGATCGGTAAGATGCCGCGCATCGAGCAGGAACTTACTGCCTGTCTGCAGTGCGGTTATTGCATCAGCGTTTGCGAGGCCCATGGGCAGACACCCTGGGAGTCTGTGACCCCCAGAGGAAAGATATACTATCTGAGGCAACTCATCAATGCCAGCGGAGTTGACAAACTTCTCGGAAGAGAGGTCGCTCTTAGCCCGTATTTCGTTGATGCGATGTATAGATGCACAGGATGCGGAAACTGCGAAGTGGTCTGTCATGCTAAAATACCGCTCGTCGAGTTCTGGGAAACGGTGAGGGCGTGGATGATCACTGAGGGCGCAGGCCCGCTGTCCGCCCACAAAGGCATGGCGGCAAAGGTCGAGGAAGTACACAACCCATACGGGGAACCCCCTTCAAAAAGAGGGGACTGGTGGCCTGCGGAAGTTGAAAAATCGGATACGCCGGACGTTCTGTTCTTTGCCGGGTGCACTGGGGCATACAGACAGCAGGGGATCCCTCAGACCGGCGTGCGCATTCTTTCGAGAGCAGGGGTAAAAATCACCACGCTTGGTCCGGAAGAATGGTGCTGTTCTTCACCTTTGATCAGAACAGGCGTTCTGAAATACTCGCTTGAATGTGCTGAAAAGAACGTTGAGGGAGCGGACGGAACGGGCGCGAAAGATATGGTGATGACGTGTTCCGGCTGTTATAAGACCGTATCCACCGACTTTGGGAAATTCTATGCAAAGAGCGGACAGAATGTGTATCACTTCTCACAGTACGCAGAGAAACTGATCAACGAAAGGAAACTCCCGATCAACCATGAATTCAAAGCAAAAGTGACATATCATGACCCATGCCACCTTGGAAGGCATATGGGGGTCTTCGATGCACCCAGGAACATTATGAAGAAGATCAAAGGCATAGAACTCGTGGAGATGGACCGCACCAAAGATACTTCGAGATGCTGCGGCGCCGGAGGCGGGTACAAAAGCCAGTACAATGAAATGGCAGTGAACATCGCTGCGGAAAGGGTCAGAGACGCCGAAGAGACCGGCGCAGAGATCTTGGTCACATGTTGCCCGTTCTGTGTGGTCAACCTTACGCAAGGAGCAAAACAAATAGGCTCTAAGATCAAGGTCATGGACCTTTCGGACATCCTTCTGAAAGTTACTGCTCCAGTGGAGAAAGCGGCCGAACCTCCGAAGGCACAGGGCCCTTCACCTGAGGCCATCGCAAACGCAGAAAAAGAGAGGCTGGCGGCCATTGAGAAAGAAAAAGCTGCTGCTGCAGAGAAAGAAAGATTAGCCGCCCTAGAGAAAGAAAAGGCGGCTGCCGCAGAAAAAGAGAGGCTGGCGGCCATTGAGAAAGAAAAAGCTGCTGCTGCAGAGAGAGAAAGGCTTGCAGCCCTGAAAAGAGAAGAAGAGGCAGCCGCAGAAGACGCAGACGATGAAGACCAAGGAGATGACATCTGGACAGATAACTCCCCCGAGGCCCGTGTCAGAAGGGCCGCTTGGAATAAAGGCCTCAGGTGCAGAAAGGATTACGGTCCGCACAATATACCGGTGGCGTTCGTCAAACCGAAAGTTGCACTGTATATCCTGACAGAAGGAGCTGTCAGGGCTGAGACCAGACAGGAACTTGAGGGAGAAGGGTGGATCGTCATGTCATTCCTTGAGAAAGACATCACGGATGGCGAGGAACAGGCGGTTGAGATCAAAACTGCCGTTAAAGAGAACCACAGAGCACTGCGCAACAAAAAGAGAAGATAAACCATTTGCCGGGACCTCTCGGCATATTCTTTTTTTCAAACACATGTCTTTTGATATTCTCTGTCCAGAACTCATTTCAGTTTTAAAGGACAAAGGCATAACGCAGCCGACTGACCCCCAGAGGGACGTGATCCCAAAGATATTGTCGGGGAAGAATGTTCTATTGGTCGCGCCCACAGGCATTGGAAAGACGGAAGCCGCCATGCTACCTATATTTGATTCCATTTTCAGGACCAAAGGGAAAAAAGGCATACGCTGTCTGTATGTCACGCCGCTCAGAGCACTTAACAGAGATATGCTGAAAAGAATGGAGGAATATGGTTCAGCATTAGGCATATCGGTCGGTGTGAGGCACGGAGACAGCACACAGGCAGAAAGGAACAAACAATCCCAGAATGCTCCAGAGATCCTGATCACAACGCCTGAAACTCTACAGGTCCTTTTTACCGGTAAACGATTGAGAGAACATCTGAAGAACATCGAATGGGTGGTGGTCGACGAGATCCACGAACTTTCAAGTACAGAAAGAGGCGCGCAGCTCGGAGTGGCCCTTGAAAGATTGGTCGAGCTGAGCGGAGAATACAAGAGGATCGGATTGTCAGCGACGGTCGGAGACATTGATGATGTTAAGGAGTTCCTTTCTGGAGTTAACAGGGAAGTGATCCTCTGCAAACACGACACGCACAGAGAGTTCGACATCGTGGTCGAGTGCCCTGTGCCTGACGAGAACGACGCTACGCTTTTGGATAGACTGCAAAGCGACCCCGATATCCTCGCTGTGATGAAAAGGGCCAGACAGCTTATGGAGACAGGAAGGTCCACGCTTATCTTTGTGAATACAAGAGAAACGGCGGAGTGGCTTGCGGCAAGATACCATCTTTGGGACGAGAACATCTCGATCGACGTACACCACGGGTCTCTTTCGAAAGAGAACAGGATGAGCATCGAGGACAGATTCAAGAACGGCGATCTGA
>Ga0123357_10002033_pt1 | contig 22181 bp, 11 predicted proteins | sample TergutEmb28metaG_FD_89873 | JGI IMG/M metagenome (GOLD analysis project Ga0123357, IMG submission 89873) | Embiratermes neotenicus P4 segment gut microbial communities from Petit-Saut dam, French Guiana - Emb289 P4 | ecosystem: Host-associated > Arthropoda: Insects > Digestive system > Gut ... | reverse complement strand
GTGGGGACGAGATTTTCCGCCCGTCCAGACCGGCCCTGGGGCCCACCCAGCCACCTGTAAAATGGGTACCGGGTCTTTCCCGGGGGTAAAGTGCGGCCGGGGCGTGCTGCTGACCACTCACCCCCTTCTAGTGCCGCGGTCATGGAAGAGTGGAGCAATACCTCTACCCGCCCTCTGAGCCACACCGGGCCTGTAACGGGATCACTTTAATTTTGCTCTGTACGAATTTAATTAATTTCACAAGTAAAAGTGACTATTATTTGCCCACACACCATTGCTCTTCTGACTTCTACAACTAAAACGCAATGTACTGCAATTTGACTGAGCAAGAGTTGACACAGTTGAGTTTCTGAATATATATAGCAGAGTTTCAGTCTTTACAGCGTTCAACCCTCTACACAACAGGCTTCTCACCAATAATGTCGCGGTATCGCCTCATATTTGCATCTAGAAGGTACCGGCAATGTGACTGGTATTTCTTGTTAGTACTCACAGTTCTTCCCGTGAAACACTAGACAAGCATCCTCAAATAGGCCGCGACAGCCTCTTTCAGGTCTTCATCTATTCACATCTTATTAAGCGTTAATGATAGTGCCGTTCTTGGTCATTAAACAACCTAGGTTTAGATTTAGTTAAGAAAAAATGTTACAGTCACTGAGCGTGGTAGATCTGTACCTGTTCATTAGTTATAAAACAGTAAAAAATAAATTAAACATAAGGATCATGCCCTTATATTTATGGAAGAAACTAGGAAAGTACTACCTTTGGAGCATAGCTAGGAATGGTGCTGAGACTTGGACCCTTCGGAAAGCAGATCAGAAATACCTGCAAAGTTTTTAATGCGGAGCTGGAGAAGGATGGAGACGATCATTCGGACCGAAAAAGTGTGAGAAATGAAAGAGTATGACACAGAGTCAAAGAGAGGAGGAATATGTTAATTGTACGTGTGATTACAACCCGGCTGGGCTGCGGATATAATAATGGTTTGTTTAATAGGCCTATTAATTGTTTTGTTCATGTTATATAAACTTGGCGATTCCTGTTCCTGTAACCATATAAATTCTTACGCGGCCCCGCTTGACGCTAATAAATACTGTACAAAAAACACTGGTAAGCAGCTGAATCATTCTGTCAGGTGTAGATAACACCGTGACTGTCTCGGACAGCAGGTTCCTCTGTAGGTTTGTTATTGATGTTTTACCCTTAAAGTAACTGAATTTCAAATCCTCAAGTATGGATTATATGATACCGTTATATTTTCAGCAAACTTTCCGTCCCTGAGTGTTATAAAAATGCGTTTTCCGGTTGCTACGTATGGACTGACGGACAAAGAGATAGATATGGCAAAGATAACAGGTGCAAAGTCTGTATGCATTGTCATAGCGAATACAACTCTTACAGCACAATGCATGCATTCGTCATCTACAACACGTTTCGGCCGTTTTGGCCATCATTGGGTAGAACCACAACAACATACACGGAAAACTGAATCGAAGTGGTTGTGATTCTACCTGACGGTGGCCGAAACGGCCGAGACGTGTTGAGGATGGCTAATGTATAATGTTCGAAGAGTTGTGTTCGCTCTGACAACGCATACAGACACTAATTAACAAGCACAACGAGATGACGATACCAAAATTCGATATCAGACGTATTCTTGCAAATTTCAGTTGTGAAAGATCAAAACAATAAAGGCCAAATATTAAGTGATGTAGCATATAACTTACACTGTATAACGTGCTTGGTGTGACTGACTGATTGACCTATCGATTGATTGATTGATTGAGATTGACTGATGAGTCACACCTCTGGTCGATTTTTTACGGTTACAATCGATCAGCATCAACCACTATCGATTACTGTCGATGATTATAGCCTTTCGGTGGATTAGCGCCTGAATATTATGACGACCCGTCGTATGAAGGGCATGTGGGCACTATGTCGTACATTACGGGACGTAATGAGCCATCATAATGGCTCAATATCATGTACTGTCTTGATAATGAGTACAACCGTCGTCAGTCAGTGGTTTATACAGTAATTCGGTGGGTTCATCAATCAAAATGGATATCAGTCGAATAATCTCCAAATTAGTCAATCCGGCATACAGCAACGCAGCCTACCCGCAAAGAAGGCGGTCAATCATAAGCAGGTTAATAACTAACAACGTGTCTGTGGAAAGCCAGTAAGTAACACAGAAAATTGGTCGGTCAATCAGACATGCATCCAGTCACTGATTCGAAGGGTTAATTTGGCATGCACTAATGGTGGCCATTTATGAACGTATTCAGTCAGACAGTACATCTGTCACTCAGCCAACATCTGTAGGTACGTCATTCAAATGGAGTAACACAGAGGTTCAGTAGCTTAGGAATATATAACAAAGACAGTCATGGCAAACCGTATATCGGTCAGTTACGTGAGTGAGGCTGCGTGAATTCACTGGAAGACACAGGTGGCAGCTGTGTGTGTATGTGTGTGTACGAATTCCCAGGGACTTCCATTGATCGTAATCTGTGGTGCGGCTGGCTCCACGTCCTGGTCTTGCAGACCCGCACAACACAAGTGTAGGCTGTCATTGAGAGAAGGGACTTAAGACGCAACACAAAGCACAAAATTTTAGGTGCAGATTTACGCTATGCCGGGCGTAAAGGTGGACTTTATGATCGTTATGTTGCCAAATCTAAAAATGCTGAAGTTGAAAGCACAGAAAAAATGTGAATGACGAGATGTGTGCGAAAAACACACTCTAGTTGAAAATTTATGTCTATACGTTATGAGACTCTCACAGATTGGCAAAAACAGTAATGAGTTCGATAATTATTTAATGATGCTATATCAACTACAGGGGTTATGCTATCAATATATGTGTATACGTAAGTGCGTGAATGATTAAATTCGGAATCTGTAGAATCTGTATAGTTCTGTTTACCAGTTAATGTAACACTTTGATGAAGCACAGGAACATGTACTGAATGCAGTAATGCAATAATTTATGCGACTTTTATCACAGCTGTACGTCTATGCTTTTGTCCATAAAGCTTACGTATATGGATGCAGTTATTAGAGTTATTTGATTCTTACGTTATTTAATTGTCATGTCACATACTGCGATTGTATTCCACTGCAAAACATATTATTATCAGCGGTTTCTAAGGAAGAAGCAGTGGCTCATTATTTACTGTTCTAATGAGATATAATGAAGAACCCTGCGAAAAAAAATGTCGTTACTGACGTAAATGGGTCAAAAGGTAAAGCAATCCCATTAAAGGTCCTGAGGGTTCCAGGAGTTTGAGGCTCCCAAATTTCAAGACAATCGGCACATGGAAATGGTAAGGTTATCAGCCTTACACACCGGTCGCCTTTACCTCCCAGGAAATATTCCTGGTGCTCATAGTGCGGTCGGAAGGCTTATGTCGATTATGACCTTACGGCTTGTAGTGCGGTGCCTCAACCACATACTCCAACACGTGCCCCCTGGTCAGTGTATTGGACAATGATAATACTAATATGAAAGGTAAATTTTGAATAAAGGATGGGTTTGATCCGTCCTAAATTACAGTAAAGTGAGGTTAAAGGACAAATTTCACGTCGCTTAACTTTATTTACACTGCAAGCGTACCTGTTAGTTACCTTAAACAAGTGGTTGTCCTGCCGAGCAGTGGTCTATTATCGAGAAAACAGGTGGCCATATGTATAATTAAGACCTGCAACTTCAGTTCAAATATTTTCTATGATATATATTTAAAGAAGAACGATGGCAGAAGTGTGAGCCTATTCTTACAAGACCACCACTGTATCGTTACAACTACAGCGCTCACATCTGCCATAAAATGTAAAGATGAGGAAAAAAAGGAACACAACTGTACATATGTTTATATCTTCCTACAACCACGAAACCAGAATTTCCTACATTTATGTAATTCTTATACCTTGCATCTAAAATGCTTAACGATATGATACAAAAATACAGCACGCCGCTGCACTATGGGCACCTTCTTTAAAACCGTATCCCTTTAAATTAGCGAATATTTCATTTCTGCCATCACAACCCTGCGAATGGCGAAGAAAGAAAGGAAATAATTTTAAAACTTTATATTGAATGCAATATATATATATAAACAAATATATATAATCTTCTAATGTATCAGTTATATATGCCTATATAGTCCGCATTATATATGCCTAATAATTAAATACAGAACAGTACACTGAAAACGCAATACAAAACATGACCAAAAAACAAATAATGTCTATATATAAAATGTGCATAACTTCTCTGGTTCGTACGTCTCCGTTTCCTGTCTCCTGCTGCAGACGTTAACACGGAACACGCCAGGTACTACGAAATTTATTTCCACGTTATGACCGGTAGCAATGGCTATTACACAAACGTTCTAATATTGCGGTACTTTGGCCGATACGAATCAAATCCTCATTACCAAACTTCTTTACGTCATGAGAGTAAATATCAGCATTTTGTTTGAAAGTTACGTTAGTTTTAGTCAGACTGTGATAATACAAAGGGTGATGGACATTATCGCACGAGATTACTTCCTAGGTCTTTGTGATCAAAAACGTTCATACGAACATGTGTCCAATTTTGGACGGTCACGGAGTTACGGCCCCATGAAATCTAAAATCGAGGGTTAGGATAATGAAAATAAATGCAACAAAATAATAAACAAGCATAATACGTATATAACAAATTTAAAGTATAAATTTAACTTATCTTCTTTAAATTTCCTTCAGTTTGCACTGACCTGTGCTTTAGGAAGGTTTTGGAAAATACCACCCCCAGCCGCAACTCACGCTGCCGCTCGGTTGTAAACAGCGCGAGTTGCGACTTGCGAGTTGCAGCTTTCGCTGACAGTTCCTGTTCAATCTGGTTCAAGGTAGTGTAGCGTGACTTGCGACGCGCGATTAACAGGAGGGCGTTTACGACAATTACAACACCCATAACTCCGTAACCATACAGAACAGAACCCACACTGATACTTTTTGTTATCAAGACCTAAGAAATCATCTCTTGCAGTAAAGTCCACTAGTCGTGAATATATATATATATATATATATATATATATATACATACACATACATACATACATGCATACGTACATACGTACATATATACACATATACATACATATGTACATACATACATAATACATACATACATTACAAAATACATATATACCTACACGCGCGAGCGTAGACAGAAAATCGACCATACTCACGGTAAAGAACGAGTACCAACTTTATTATAACTATATATTCCCACATTTGTAACAACAAGGAAAAGTGCAGTTATGTTAAATATTAAAACCCCAATTTTTAAAATTTGCGTGTCTGACAAGTTTCGGATTGTAAACAATGTGCATCTCTTATGGCACTTCACCCCTCTAAAATTCTAGTACTGTAAGATACTTCATGATTTCCTTGTATCCCAGCAACGGCGCTACATATCAGCGCCATAGAAACTGGGTACTTGTTGCAGTTCTGTTGCTAAGATACTGCAGAAACACAAAACCACTTGAAGCATGGTGGCAAACGAGCATATACACAACGGCGATGCGCATAGGAACAAAAGTAAGTCTTCACGTAGGTTAGTCGTTAAAAACCGAAATGGTGCGAAAATTTTTATCAAATTTTACAATATGGAATTAACAAGAATCTAGTGAGCCATTCTGGGCTTGCTACACGCGTACAGACTGATGAAAACAATCTTAATTGGCGCTTTGAAGAGATTCGAGTGCTCGTAAAACGTAGCACAGCTTTCCTGTCTTGTTACTTGTTATATCCGTGGCAAGCAATATAAATTTTAACACAGTTTCAGATTATTTAAATTGTAACATAAATAACATAAAACAGCACGGAAGTTCATATTCTGTTAAAAATACATAAATAATGTAAAGGCAGGCGTTTAGGGCGCTATACAATACTATTACAATATCCTCTTGCATGAAATAACGGAGTTCGTATCCGCCTAACGTTAAGTGTTCATTCTGCTGTATTCTCTAACAAACACGTTTCTAACCATACGCAGAATGCATCCTCAAATCGGTCTTCAAAACAGCAGGTCATCTCCAGTCGGAAGTTCAGGGGCAGATTCGATTGCTGGCACAGCAGTGTGCTGGCGTTCCATCCGACAGCACGAAAATTAAATTTCGTGTGAATGAGCGAAATCTCTCAAATGTAAGGAAGTGCCATTCGAACAGTAATGGAAATACGAGGTATTCAGTAATTAAAAGAAGTTAAATAAGAATGCATATCTGTACTGTATTGGAACACACATATACATTCCATATTCGTTCTTCGCGTTGCCTAAACCACTGGTGGTTACGTGTATTGATGACACAAGTATAATTCAGCATTGCAATTACAGCCATTTGATATATTTTATGCTGAAATTTGCAAATTACATTTAAATATTAACAATACAACGTAATTCAAAACTCGCAAAAACTGGAACCCTGAAAAGGACTTGTTACAATAACATTGCCGAACATGTTGGGGTAGCGAAAATACTTTGGCCTCTTACGCACACGGGGGGAACCTGGTTCAACTGTCTACCGCGGTACCCGTTCTCTCTCGGAAGGTTTCGTTCTCTTCCTCAGATCTTTCTGACAAATTCCAGGGCAGTACTGGGATTATGCCACGCTGCCCCCTTCCAAATCCTTTCCAATCCACCATTTATAAGTCATCCCATCACATGACGTTATACAGTGTAATTTTCTAGACTGACTGCCAATGTATACACAACGCCACAATGAGGCAGTTTCGCGTAACCACTGTTGCCGCGGAAAAGCAATAGGTATTATACAATCTTACAGCGTCTGCAGCTTTAGTTATCCAGCATGCAAAGCGCATGCGCCGCATTATATTTTCACCTTTTCCCTGTTGGGTTCTACCATATTTTTCCACATTATCTCATAAACGGCGTATTTTCGGGGGAAAAAATTTAATGAACATAAAACGTGTATTTTCATTTTCTCTACTACTTTTATGTGAAAATTTTCTCATTTTAAGAAGAATTCGGGGACATATCATAAATGAACGCAGGTTTTCACGTAAAGCACCCGTTACGCTTGTCATATTTTAATGAAACTTGAAGTTTCTCGACAGATTTCATGAAAAACCCCTCAAGTGGGAGCCGAGTTGTTCCATGCGGACAGACAGGCAGATATGACGAAGCTAACAGTCGCTTTTCGCAATTTCGCGAATGCGCCTAAATGATAATATAAACCAAGGAGTAACAAACTGTGCAACTGTCAATCTGATTGCGCTGGCCTAGATGATGAGCATGTTGAATCCTCTTTTAAAACTGAAAATCATAAGATGAAGTCAAGGTGTTTAAATTCCTGTCACTACTTTATAAAATGAAACACTCAAGGATACTTTTTTGCGGCCAAAAAATAGGCCTACTTCATCGCATTTTCCTTTCTTGTTACAAAGCATAAAATCTATTCATTATGCGATGTACGTTATGCTCCTTCAAAACAAGGTCTTATACTACCCAAGTTTCATGTACAGTTTGGTTACAGGTAGGAGTCATAACGTTCCTTCAGCTCTCCTGACAAAGCCTACAGCGCCGATTTTTCATCCGGATCTCTAAACGAGGTTCAGTTATTTCCATTAACCTTGCCACCAAGTCGTTCAGAGGTTACATCTACAATCCAAATATTAGCCAACATCAAGAGCCCGAACGTCATGATATTCCGTTAGCTCTATTGTTGAGCATTCAAGAGATCTAGGGTTTGATTATCGGGCAAAACGACAACCACAATTATCGAAACTTTATTAGTTTCTCTCTGTTCTACCAATTAGGTGCTGGAAGATGCCTAAAAGCTTTAAAATATCTCAAAGTAAGTAAAAATCGACGGTTTACATTCAGCAAGTGAGAACGTTCATTGGCGAGTAAGCTGGTTAGTGTGTCGGAGAATGAATGAGTGCAAGGTAGTGTCCACTTGTGTGAGATGTAGGGGCGTACATGGGAAAGTTGGCAAACAGGCTTCGGTATTAGGTCAGCAATGTCTTGCAGAAATACTTTTATGACGAAGAAACAGCCTTTTTTTTAGACAAAACAGTAAATAATTCGTGTTTCTCCCATTAGATAAACTATTTAGTAGCTACCTTCACTTACTAAACATTTCGGAGTTTAAAAAATGCCTTAGATCTCACAGATTTCCGCAAACAGATCAAGCACCTAATTTGATATCTAGTCCCTAAAGAATGAGTTTTTGAACAGGGAGTTAAATAAGTGTTTTGGTGCGCGGGAAGACAGCTATTTTTTCTGTTTAAATTAATCATTTCGATAGAAAATCACAGACAGAGCAGCTTAGATCCGACTTTTACACTGCATAGGTGAGATCTGAATTCCTATACAGAGAAAATACTGCCACCTGTATCTTGGTTTCACACTGTCTCTCTAGGACAGCGCAAAGGGACACACATTAGTCCTATTCTGATGGCTGCCGCTTTACCTCGTTTTATTCGGTCCCTTCAGAAAAATGTCCAGATACACACTACAAAACTGTAAACTGAAAATGCGCAGGCCAGCAAAGCAGCCTTTCACATAATTACTGAATGCGTTCTTTCAATCTTGAACGCTTCACAGGCATCCATGTTCATGTAACACAGATAAAAATCCACTACGTCAAGGGTAAACATGTCATAAGCCCACACTCTGTAGAGTAAAACAAAAAAGTTTCTTCTTTTCAGCTACTTAAATACTCACAATATCGAAAAAAAGTTGCAAATGGAAATCTCATATCCTCGTCAGATCTACCCTTTACACGTGTGCCTATTTTTTACGAGGCATTTCTGAGGAGCTTTTGAGTTAAATGTGTGTTATGACTGACTGGTTGGCATCAAAAATAAATCGGTTCGAAAAACATGAGTGTGCACGTCTTTGTGGAAACCATTTGGAAAGCTCCGGCGATAAAACATGCGAACAGACACGACTCACATTTATACTTCAACTGTATGCATTTTGTGTAAAGGGCGTTTAGAGATAAAAAATGACCGCTTCCTTTCAATCTTTCTACAGTTCGGCGCTTCATAAGCTATGCAACTTAAGATATTTTTTCAAACAAATGTCGGTCATACTGACAAGCATTTAGGAGATGGCACGTTATAAAAGACCGAACTTATGTGAATTCGAATTTTCTGTATTTAAGCTCACGAAACGGGCAAAGGTACGGACGTTCCTGTCTGTCTGTCTGCCTGCGTGTCTGTAGATTAATATGTTTAATTTCCGAAACTATTCAATGAACTTCGATTACGTTTGAAAATGGGAATATACTCTAAAAATAAACAGCGAAATCAATTTTGTCTCGAATCGGATAAATTAACTCATTCTTCACAAGCACCCCAAATTTAACTGCATCGACTTTCTAAACAGGACGTACAAATCTCGTTAAGATCTGCATTATTTATGTGAAACGCTTTTCGATGTAATGTATATTTAATGAACTCCAATGAAATACACTTCTACCCCCCTACACAGTGTGATACCTGCAGTGTGCATAGCTTCGCAGCAGCGTGTGAAATGGTGCATAAACATCAGAGCCAATGATACATACAGAATTCCAAAGGAAAGATATTAAAAATAAGTCAGCTCCAGTTTAGGTGCACCCGTCAACTCTTGTTCATTACGAACTGTCATGGCTTTCGGAAAAACGAATATTTATTCCCCGAAAATGAGCGAAGTGGAAAATACGGCTCTTAGAAACAATGTAAATGTGAAAGATATTAAAGAAGCAACCAATTCACGTTTATTTTACCGTCCGCCTGTCCTTCAAGCCCTCTCGCAGTCGCCTTAAGGCTTCCAGACTGCTAGTATGTACGTCTGTTTGTGCTGGTGTATGTGTGAGACATTAATTTTTTTACGACAATTTTTATCTGTCTCTCCATCCACACGCCAAGCCTTGCAATCCGTCCATGTGTCTACATCCTCTAAAACATATAAACGCAGATGACAGAGTTCAGGCCGTTTCAAACCCAGACGGCGTAACTATTTCTTCACTAGATAAATCATCCCGCGCAGTAAGCCTGGTAGTAGCATCGGCCCTGTGCAGTGACAGATACACTTCAGGTCCTTCGAAGTCGTCCCTGACCTTCTGATATCCCATCTACTCATCAACCTCAGAATTTCCTTTGAAACAGAGCAGCGACTAGAAAGTAAATGGTCGATTTCCCAGCACGAAACACTAAAATCCGTTTGGGACTTCAAAAAAAGGAAGAGATGTTGGCAGCAAAATAATTGTTCCTCTTCCACCAGAACATTCTGAGGTATACTTTTTAGTGACATCGAAAGTTTGTAACGCTACGGAATACAACGTGTTCTTGTGTAGATGACTAATGAATTCAATCATTTATGAGAACTTCATAAATTCGGACGCTTAATTCTATATAACATGGCTAGCAAGAAATATGGAATACTTATCATAAAGACTTACAACTATCTAGGAAGATAACACAGCCTGTGGACTATTACACGTGGCACCTATCCGGTAGGCGTAAGGCTCTAAAACCAGTCATCAGACACCCAGTTCGAAAGAAGGGCGCTTTACCTCTTACCATCAAGTACATTGTGGTTTTCTTGAATCCCTCTAAATTAGAGACATAAGAGTATGCCTGCCATAAAATAAGCATCAGTAGTCCCCTTCGAAAATTGTCAAACACGCGAACCTTCCCGTTCGACAGTGAATGAACTTTTCACTATCCTGACATTATTGTGCAAAATTAACTGAGTGTACACATGCTACACGGCAAGACAATAGAGACTTTTTTAAAATGTCCTTCTTCAAGTGTAGGCCTATATTTAGCGAAAATTTTACAGGAATCTTAAACATTAATGAAGACTGCATTTTGTGATAAAAGAAATGAAATGGCCAATATAAAGCGTCCTTATACCTCAAAGTCTTTCTCACTCTCTCGTGTTGCACACTATCACAACAAACGAGTCTCCGTTACAAAGTCATGGCGACATAACCATTATATCTGGTATAACGCCGCCGTTAAACGTAGATTAATGTCATATTTTATCTACCTTTAATGCTTCATTTGCACAGTGGCACAAATGAAGGCACTCTGGGTAAATTATGATTATTCGTCAGCATTTTTCAAACTAGAAGCACATGATTCAATGAAAACTCGTTCATACAAGTCCTAAAAGACTGTTTCATTTGTGGTTCATATCGGTCTAACGCAAGCCATGTTTCATGCAAATCCCAAATCCAGGCATTCATTTATTTTCTCCAATACGGAATAAAATACTGGTTAACTGGTTACTGGTTTTGATTGTTTCTACCTTCTTATCTGAAATGTTCGCATATCAAGAGAAATCGGCGAGATATAATAAACGCACTTAGCTCTTCATGTCAGCGCATAATATTTTGTCCGATTTTAGACAAACTTAAAATTGCTCGACAGATTTTAAGAGCAGTCCCTAATATACAAGTCCATGAAAATCCCCCCATTGTAAGCCCAGTTGTCCCATACGAAGAGGCAGCAGGATGGACAGACACGACGAAGCTAAGAGTCGCTTTTCGCAGTTTTGTGAAGGCCCATAAAAAGACAGACGATGTTTCTTATATATGTAAGCACCCGGTGTGCGGAACACATACTGCAAGATTTCTGCTACTTGAGCACATAATTTACCATCCACCTGCGTCTCGTACACGTCAAAATATCTTAAACGGGGAGACAGTGCTCAAATGTTTGATGGAAGACATCACGATGTGCTACGAATGCACTAAAACATTAATTAAAATACGTCAAGCACAAATGTTTTATTGTATACGAGGCTGCATGTTTCGACCTTTTTAAACGGTCATCATCAGGCCTTCTGACAGATCGAGTCAACAGATGCTGTGTACATGTTGGGATCCCAATATGTTTACATTGATAAAATACATAAAATCTAGCAAGTCAGTTAGATAAAAAGGAGTGATGTGTGTAGTGCATAACTATATGCAGTTAAAATTCTCAAATGTTTTTTAGTCTCAATTTTGTCTTTGGTTTCAGTTCGTACCTCAAAGAGAAAACGGCCTATTTAAATGACAAAGACCAAAAATGTTGAGATATTAACATAAAGGCAAGTACGTCTTTGTGTAAAGTACCACTGCTTTCACATTTAGTTCAAAATCCCAAACATGAAACTTCACACAAATGTATATTAGCTTGCTCAACCCATTCCGTCACAAGAAGCTTGCAGTCCCAACAGAAGAAAATCACTTTGTAAATATAAACCCCCTATGGAGTTCATACATATTTTGGTTTCCTACACTAAACTGTAATTGAAAACCCCCAAGAAAGTTAATTGAAAGAAAGAAGGAACATATTCCTGACAAACTGAACAAGCATTTCCATCTGCCTACCATATCCCTAGCACGATATTGTCTTAAAATGTTGGTAATTGTTTGTCTCGACTTCGTGCCAGGGATATAATGATTTTGTGAAAAGCTGTACCATTGATGAACATTTTGGGAGGCGGGGAACATCATTACGCGGACGGTAGACAGGCATAGACAAAATGAAGACGTAATTACTAGCACCTTATGAAATAAAGATAACAGTGTCACGGTACTGAAGGTATGCCTTATATTCTACTAACAATAAAAAGGGAACAAATTTCTATGTCTAAGAAATTGTATATTTTACGCCAAAAGCAATAAGCACATGTTAATAAGCGGTAAACAATTAATAAAAAAGAAAATCCTCTTTCAATCCGTGAAAAATAAATTACTAGCACATAGACAGTGAATTAATACATGTAGACGAAATAAGTATAGAAGCAGTAAAAATTATGAATTCAAGACTTTCAGCCAGAAGTAAAGTATAAAAGTTACTAATATAATAATATAACTCACGGAATTACTGCATATGATCAGACCCGGAACCATCATACAGTACATACAGAATGACTGCAAAACAGATGGATAAAATAGCATGTAATTATAATTCTGCACGGAGATGATGTGAAAAAGACGTCAGGACATTATAGGTGTTAAGCAAAAATTAAAAAAAAGATAAAAAATAAAAATAGTGCACTTTCATTCAATATGTGTTTTAAAGGGAAAATGCGTGACTAAAAATATGCCTTTGCCTACGAACCGTATTATGAAGGTTCGGGTCACCGGATTGGACGGAAAAATCTACACATTCTTGAAGTCCGTACTAAGTGATTTTAAAGGCGAGAGGTCTACTTCAAACGCCGATCGATTTACCGCTGTACCCATTTGGCGGAGGGTTGAGTGGGCCACACAGCTGGTGTGGACGCAGTAGCGAAAATAAAATTCCTGTGCCTGAAGGGATTCCAATTCCGATCTTCAGATGCGTGGACAGTCAGGCTTTGACCTCACACAGCAAGACTTAGCCCGCTGAAACCGCAGCAAGTGAATAGGCACATTATGTTGAGCAATTCAGCACAAGTAGAGATTCCGTCTAAGTACCATTTACTGAATTTCCTACAACAGGAATTCCAAAGAGCTCTCTTATTAACGCTATTAAGTTTCCAGCGAGTGTGGAGACCGCTCTCTCTTTCCCTCTCTCCCTCTGTGCGTGCAAATTTTCCTGCCCACATTCGAGATCAAAGGCAGACGTATTTGATCAGTATTTCATCATTCCTTCCCTCATAAATAGAGTTTCAAGTTCCTATGTTAGACTACTTGATAAGAGAATGGTTACATATCGCATTGCCGTTTGGCTTTTCGAACGCGCAGTTTCATTCGCAGAAAAGACGTTATAGTTCGGTTGTGCGTATCCATGGTGACTTTGACGTAATATTTCATAGTTAAAGGAATCAGTTATATAGTTTCAGTTACAAAATGCACGGCTGTGTACGTACAATTACTAGATAGTTTTAAAGGTCGAGATTTTCTGAGCAGACGTGTTTGGACACTTTTACGTCAATTTAAAAAAGTTCTTCTTCTGAAACCTTGCTACGGTACGAGCGTATTGCCCCCTACTGAACTACATGAAAGCGCGTTCTCCAGCTTTCCCCCATATTTCCAACAGACTACGGACTGTTAATTTCACAGTCCAAAATTTTCTTTGGCTATCACAGTAACATAACCTGCGATTGCTCGAGCGTTATAAAGCCAAATTTAATATTTGCCATCCCAAAGTGTTTAACACATATATAAATATACAATGATGTGTCAAACACATCAAAATGTTATTATGTTTATTATTGTACTAGGGCAACATGTTTGAGATCCCACAGCGCATTTTTAAACATTTTAAGTAAGGATCTATTTCCTTAGAAGGGCCTGAAGATGATTCTGTAAGAATCGAAACATGTTGCCCTAGTACAATAATAAACATAATAAAGCTTTGTTGTGTTTGACTGACACATCATTGTATATTTATATATGTTATAAAACCAATCTACTTAACGAAATGAATTATTTATAGTTAAGAAAGAAGGAACGAAAGAAAGAAAGAAAGAAAGAGACAACATATGGTATGAGATATCTTGTTCACAGCGATAAAATGGACGACAAAGTGGCAACACTACATTTCACAAAAGTCGGTTATTAAAAAATGTATCTCTTAAAAATGTCGAGTGAAGACTGAAATTTATCTCTTACGTTGATCAATCAACACGTCATTGTTTGTTCAAAAATATTATCCACTCCCAGTGCAGAGTTCGTGTTAAAATGCATACGCCTACTTCACTGTAAAATAGGACACGTTATATTTCTACCATATACATCAGATAACAACGTCCAAGAGAATTAATATGTAGACCCAGTGTTAATGCAGATATTATCATTATTACGTTTCATACGTGATCAGCATAATTTGTTACGAAATTTTGTAGGCTATTGACTTTTTTAACCACCGACCTTAGGCACAGTAGAACATTATGGGAACATGGCAAGGAATTGAAGTTAGTGACGATTTCATTCGTTTTGAGCTACTTCCCTTTCTTAATAAAACGTGTGTGTATGTTTTTCCCTTCTATTTTAGTGCCCCAGCTAGTTAATACGTATTCATAAAGTCTGGTGAAATCATCCATCTGAAAGCAACCTCAGTCCAGCAGTTATTACTTTCATAAAGGCTGACTGCCTGATGTGGGCGTGATACAAGGGCCACTTATTAAGTTCCTGAAAAGATGGTAATAAGCCTTCCAAAAACACTCAGTTTTTAACTGGGTAATTTACGCCCGCAATACAACAAAACAGCAGCTACATGGGCTCTATATTTAGCGTCTGGTGCAATGAGAATAAGTAATGAATCACCAGTGCTAGAAACACAGGTGTGAATAATGAACTAAACCAAAAACGTGCATATAAATTATGTATTAAATGCAATTTCTAACAATTATGACTATGGCGACAGTGCGTAAATCTGAGGTTACGACTGACACGTTTTTAACGGAGACCAGGAATGCATTAGCATAAAAAGCATATGTGGTGGTGGTGGTGGTGATTCAGTACTTGTGTATGTCACGTAGGATTTGTTCCGTCGAAGAAGTATCATAAAATCATAAATCTACAATCGTTTTTGTATGTTGCATATTTGTAATCCTAAAATCCCGGCCAATTATTATATGTACCAAATTTTTAATACTATAAAAGATCTGCATTGCCCACAAGTCCATTTATATGTTGCGATATAAAGTCAGAACAAACAACGAAAAGCCGGTTTCCTTAAACGGCAGTAACTGATGGATCTTCCAAATGGAGAAGGAGTTCTCAATGTACGGTAGAAAGACAAATTACGTATATTCGTTATACTAAGTTCGTTTCACAGAACTAAATTTACTCCTAATGTTACATCTCTTAAAATTGTAGGCACATAGCGGTACACCTAATAACACACTCTTCTCAGTCCCAACGAAGCTACTAGTACAAACTATTCCTTCCTCCCAAATACATACATACACGCACATACATACATACAAACACATACCTACATGCATGCATACATACATACTTAATAAAAAATTAAAAAATACATACATACATACACGCACATACATATACATACATGCATGCATACATACATACTTAATAAAAAATAAAAAATATATACATACATACACACATACACATATACATACATACATACACGCATACACGCACATACGTACATACATACATACACATACATCCATACACACATACACATATACATACATACATACATACACACACATACACACATACATACATACACATATACATACATACATACATACATACATACATACATACATACATACATACATACATACATACATACATACATAATACATATTCCTAAGCGTGTGTGTTCGGAAAGTAAAAGACAATAAATAAAAAACTTTTCCGCCACTTGACGTTAGTGCACCCCTAAAACATACACAAGTCGAGGAAATGAAATTCGGCCACATTACCGGATACCCTGTCCTAAACGTCCGTCAGCATCTCTAGACAAATGCAAGAAACTACTTTGAACTAGGAGAACACCAAATTGTTATGTACTAAACTATGTTATTATTCATATGTCAATCGGTACTATTAAAGATTTTAGCTGAACAGTGACATAATATAACTCAAGAAATGATCAAACATCCCACACATCCCTTTTTTCGATGGGCTAGCAATTAATCACCTAACTGGGCTTTAAGCAAAACGACGAACGGTAAAACAGAATGCCCGCAAACCATGAATCAATATGAAGCAGGCAGGTGAGTCTGGGCGAGACTGCTAGCTGAAGTCGGTCGAGAAGTCAAGAGAGATTGCAACGATCGATCGACAACTGAAAGCTACGAACCACGCACAAGCAAGTAGGCGAAAAGCAGAGTCTGACAAATAGGAGTGCTTGTTATATCAAATTAACTGTTAGGCGAGCCTGGCGGTTCTGATCGCGTACCAAACTAGCTCTAAAACCAATAATAGCGTTTCACAAAATTTATTAAAATAGGGAGAAAAATTACATAATGTACAGAGAAGAAAGTAAATTCTCTTATATTCGGCACAGAGATATACCTGCGTGTGTAAGCTTGACACGGCCTATACAGACATGAGAAACTGAACGGAACGCCCGCTGAATATTTAAAATATAACTACTTCTATTAAGAAAAATTCTTCTAGAAAAACGACACCAATTAAAATAATTATTTATACGTTTTATTACAAGCAGTCTTTGTAATTTTGAGAAGTGTTAAATGCACGTCAAGAAGTAAACCTCTCCGCTGTTTTATTAAAGCGTGTGAAATGTATCTTTGCAGGCAATACTCGAAATCTGACGTTGTATCTAAGTAAAGAATGGACCACAACGGCCCTTACAGCACACTTCTGTAACAGAGTCATATAAGCAAGCAGTAACAGAGTTAACCAACTCCGTGCTGGTCATGCAGTCCTGCACAATGTACCATATCTGTATACTCGTATGTACATCGTCCTTCACAGTGAAGTTCAGTAGTTTATTACTCTCCTGGAACTGCCTTCAAAGGCAAGCTCTAGTTGAATTATCGCCCTTCAACCTGGGAGTATAAATATCTTTTACCAAATGAGCAGCTGCAGTTTAACAAGACGACACTACTCTGCAACATGCTACGGTTTCTATTTCACCTGCTTTTCAAATCATGAAGCAAGAAATATCCAAAAATACGTCTCCCCAAAGATCGTTGAAAATTAAGAGGTACATCTTTTTGTGGTTTATTTTACAACGCTGTCAGTACCTCACACTACAGCACGTTCAGCTTATGCATTAGTCAAACGTTTCTGAACGAAATATAGAACAGAACAATTCTGTCTGAAAATTAAGTGAGCTCTACTCAGCAGAACACAACCTTTTCTTTCCGATATCGTAATCGGACCTACCACAACTGATGCTGCTATTGTAATTTCAATTTTATATATTTTAAGGGCCTTAGAATGACCACTAGTGGTGAAACACGTAGCCAAATGCCTCGGTACAATATAATAAAAATCAGTTGTGTCGATAGTCATTATTAAACTACTACATAACACAAAATTTATTTCCAGTTTCATTTCCAATGAACTTACAAAGACAGGCCCTGCAGTCTGAACAGTGACTCGGACCCGACAATGCGAATTTTGGAATTTTGGAGCAGTACTTCATTGGCACCTCTAACGTAAGGAGAAAAGCAGGCAACACTCAAAAACTAAGACTAGAATTAACATAAACAAAAGTCAATACCGTCATGAAAACAAAAAATACGAAGGAAATTAAAAGGAGGGTAAACCAATGAAAAGGCGTGAATGGAAGCACATTATTAATGTTAACTAGAAAGGGGTCAAAGAGAGTCTTTTAACTGGACGCAGTAGAAATGTACTTAAGTACTCGACAGAAGAAAAGTACAATGAAGAATAACTGGGACAGATATCTGAGAATATGGCAGACAAGAATGGACAAACTCCTTTTATTCGAAACTACAAAGGGTATTAGACGAAAAGGTGGCGACTTTGATTTCAAAACCATCAATCCTCCTATCCAATGGGCACCAGGGACTACTTCCTTGCTACTAAAGCAGCCGGATCGTGAAGCTGACCACTCCTCTGCATACAGTATGCACGTGGGTTTCAAAAGAACATATTACCTAACAGGAAGATGCAAGTACAACCTGGGAAATGGTTTGTGATTTACTAGCCACGTGCACGGCGTCGAACCGCATCACGTCTTGCGTACACCTTAAAGAAACTATGTTACCATTTTACTTGTACCACATTAAGTAACAGGAAAACTCGACTTCTTGAACGTAACAGGAAAGCTGCATACAGCCAGACAAAAGCACGTAGGCTAGCACTTTCCTTAATCACAGTGTATTCAAACTCCAAGCACGCTGGGTGGAGAAACATTGTGTATTTATAGCTATTTTATGGCAACAGGAAACACCACCTGGAACAATGTACCCATGGAAGGTAAGTCTATAAATCTGACTTTAAGCCTGCTACATAAAGATCTTGAACATATTTTGGGTACGACGACTCAACGACCCACCTCCGAGTTAACCCTATTTTCTCCAGCTGTATTTGGTTACTCAGTCTGAAGCCGGAGTTTCCGAGAATGTTTGTTTGTATGACTGAGAATGGCAAGACAGTGGCCGATTCGATACATTCCAGACAAAAATACAGGGTCATTCGTTCATCTGACCGATTTCTTAGTTCATTTCCGGCCGCTCTTCCTATTTCACATGAGCAGAAGTGAAGGCGTTTTAGTTGGATCTACATAGGTTAAAATTACACATTGTGTCAACTGGGAAGTCAGTTCCCAGGCGTTTAACTTTCTTCGAAATCAACACTATACAGGGTGCTGAAAAAATTTCAAACATGTTCTTTGTGAGGGAAGACATAAGGTGACAGCGACGTATTGTTTCAGAAGAATCATCAGAAAACACATCACTGAGTTTAAACGCAGTGTTGACAACTTCAACAATATTGGAACTTTCTCAACAAAATTAAGGAACCCCCCCCCCCCCAAGTATAAAATTTCACAAAAAGTCGTCCAGCAGTATCCGAGTTGTTACAAGCGGACAGATGCAAGGACAATACATAATCAGACGGATATTAAACTAGCTTAAAATTATGCAAAATATATTAAATTAATTTAAGTTTTAATAAGTATTGATATGAATAATAAACGCTTGACTAATTACAATATAGTCCCTTTCCGAATGTGCTGAATTATTAATTACTGAAAATGTGTTTTGCGTAATGTATAGTTTGTCAACAATGTGGGAAGAAATAACAACGTTCAAACGAATGAAGCAGCAGCAGTGACTTCCAACAGAGGTAAGAAGAAAGAACTGGCATAATTATAAGAGGTGATAAAGCATTATGCGTCACATGTTCCGAACCAGTGGTCTGCAGAACTTCTACCACGAAGCGTCGTTATGAAACACTTCATATGCGTCTTTGCGATAAAAGTCAGCAAGAACGAAGAGAAATAAACAAACAGAAAATGCAGTCATCTGTTTTGATGAAAATTTCTTAAGTAGTTCCAACTGAGCTCCTGTTGGTATTTTTGTTTCAACGATTACTGCTCAACAAGGAAAATCATTGATTGTTGAGTATTATATTAAAGAATCTTGGCTACCATATGTTCATTTCCTTTTCTTGAGGTTTTCCGGAGAAGGAAAGCTTATTCGACACAATGTGAATATTCCAGTGAGTATAAAAATAAGCCTAAGTTCAGGCTTCCGTCGCGAAGTAGCTGATAACTGCGCTCTTCTGGGTTATTACGCATCGAGTAGTGGTAATTTCTTACCGACGTTTCGGGACAACCTATCCGTCTCATATTCAAGTACGATCTTGAAGACGGTACCGATAGGTTGTCCCGAAACGTCGTTAATAAATTACCACTACTCGCTGCGTAATAACCCAGAAGAGCGCAGTTCTCCAAGTGAAAGATATAATACTAAAAACAAGAAACCACCGATCAAGTAAAACATTACCTGAGCCTGTAATCTCCTATTTTTATTTTATAAAGTTAGCAAACTACACTATCCTATATTACTCGATTATGTAGTAGCAATGTAAATCGTGAAGAATTAACTTAGTTAATTTACCTGAAAATACCACAAGGGCTGAATATGCAAGGCAGCCCTCAATGACCTAAAAGACGACTTGCTCTTTTAGAAATAGTTTCTTTAACAACAAGTGATGTACCCAGTGTGGTTGGTAGAAAAGCAGGTCTTCTAAGTTTGTTTACAAAATGTCTTGAAAATCCGTGGCTAGGCTTTCACTGTATTTTGAGGCTTTTTGTGTAAAAGCTTGTCTTACGGAGATTTTATATTATGAAAAAAATTGTAACGTAAGATACAAATTTTATTTCTGCGCCTGCTTTGGACAAATGCAATTTCAAAATTTGCTGGGGGAGTAACATTCAGTGTACGATGGACTACTTATATAAAACAAGGCTTGCTAGTTTACTCGACGTTCTGTTATTGAAAAGTTCGTTGCATATTTGGACGAAATTCGTAAACTTTTAACGAACGAAAAACTGTCATTTCAAGAATTAAGTGCATAACGTACTGTGGACTTTAGACTGATGACTTTATAAGTCTTACCTTACATTTAAACTCCAAGTGACGAGGTGGTCTGGCATAAAACAGCTGACGAAATATTGGTGGCACACAAAACTTCGAAATCAAACGGAATTTAATTTTACAACAAAAAACAGATGTTGAAACTTATGAAATACCGTACATTTACAGCAGTCCTGATTAAACTATCAAGGAGTGCAGTAAGCTGTACAAAACGGTTGCTTTGTAGGGGCTACCGTTTTTGTACAGCTTATTGTACTCCCTGATGCTGGGTCAATAAAGCCGCAGCGTTTAGGAGTTCGTGGATTTAATAATTTGTTGGCTTAAACTATAGTAACCGAATTGCAAAAAACGGCATGGAAAACGTGAAATTCTGAGATTTTTTTGTTCACTTCTGGGGTATCACTTTCCTGCTCTCTTTACTCGTTTCTTGCTTTATCTCCTTTGATCTCACCCTTATTCTTTTACCTCTTTTGCTTCTTCATCACTTTCCATTTTCCGCTCCTTCTCTTTGTCTGTATTTGTCTATTTACATAATTCTTTCTCCCTTCTTTGTATCGCTCTTTCCTCTTTACTTATTTTCTTTTTATCCTCGCCTTTTGCCTCTTTCTTTCTTTACTCATTTATTCAACGAATTATATATCAATTTGTTTACCTGCTCTTCCTTTGTCAGATTTCTAAAATCCGGAGCATTTAACAGCTGTACAAAACAGGACAAGTAATTCTGAAAAAGATATATAACTTTGGTAATTATCTGAAAGAAATAAACGCCTGTCCCCCTTGAACACAACACATGACTACTGCATTTTTCATATATCTGAATAAATATTAACAAGAACGGTGTTTCGGACATCAACGTTTCAACCTACTATGAACAAGACTCCTGCAGCCAGCACGGGGGAACTAGTGATCCTTACAGTAAGGTACAATTGTAAATAGCGATCAGTGGATGAAACGGTTCGCCGCGCTGAGAAGGCAACTTCTCCGTCATTGGTGTGGAGTGCGTAATCTAAACATCATCCGTAGGCGCGCGAGTTGTCTTCAATGCAGGCATGTAGTAAACGAACACTGCAGCAGACAAGAATGAAAAACACAGTGGGACTGAAGATTCAAACTAACAGCTGGAGCGAAAACAAAGAAGTGACAATTTTACAGCTCTCTTGCCTCCCATTCT
>Ga0123357_10002032_pt1 | contig 22183 bp, 17 predicted proteins | sample TergutEmb28metaG_FD_89873 | JGI IMG/M metagenome (GOLD analysis project Ga0123357, IMG submission 89873) | Embiratermes neotenicus P4 segment gut microbial communities from Petit-Saut dam, French Guiana - Emb289 P4 | ecosystem: Host-associated > Arthropoda: Insects > Digestive system > Gut ... | reverse complement strand
TACGTCTATTGGGCGGCGGGCATCACGGCGGCCCTCGCCTTCATGTACGGCTATTTCGGCCAGACGGGCACCGACCTGTTGCTGCACCGGCTCGGCGGCGTCCTGGTCGGCAGCGTCATCGGCATCGCGGCGGCCTGGTTCGTCCTCCCCGTCAAAACCGCCGACGTGGTCAAACTCCGCGTTGCGACCCTTCTCGCCGCAGCCGGCGACGTAGCTGCCGCAGCCGCGCGCGGGATCGCAGACCCCGACGCTGCCCAACGCCTGCTGGCAACCGATCGCGAGCTATCGTTCTTCGATTCGACGACGGCTGTGGCCCGCCACCTGGGCGTCGGACGCGCCCGCCACCTGGCCGATGCCGTCGACGCCTCCCATGCGTTGGCGCACGGATTGCTCAACGCGGCCAACGGCGCGGCCACCCCCCACACCCCCGCGACAGACCCTCTGGCCCGTGCCGACTACGCCGCTTTGGCCCGCCAGATCGGCGCTACCCGCCGCTCGCTCGCCACAGGCGACCCCGCCCCAACACTTTCCGACCTCCCGCTCGCGGCCCGCGTTCAAGCAATCCCCGCTGCGTTCATCGTCAGTCCCGCGTAGGGCCAACTCCGTTCCACAGGGACGAAATCGGCGTCGCCACGATTCGCGGCGCCAGCGCGAACGACGTCGGCCCCGCGTGCAGAACGATTCCAGCGACGAAATCATCGCCGAGTTTGTCGGCCAGCCATCCCAAATGCCGCGCGTCGTCAGGACCGGGCGCCGCCGTCGCTTTGATTTCGATCCCGATGACGCGGTGCCGGGGCAGTTCCAGAATGATGTCGACTTCGTGGCGACCGTCTTTATCCCGAAGATGCAGCATCGGAATCGGTCGCGCGAATAGGGCGAGTTCAGGCCGGATTTGCGCAGCGACGAAAGTGTCCAGCAAGGCACCGAGCAGATGGGGATCTTGCAGGGCATCGTCAGGCCCCACGCCCTGGATATGGAGAAACAACGCAGTGTCTAACACATATCGTTTGGACATTGCCGCGAGACGATCGAGCCGACGGGATCGCCACGCCGGCACTCGTTCGCAAAAGAAAACGGATTCGAGCAAGTCCTCGTAGCTGGCCGCAGTGTTTTTCGCCACGCCAGCCGCATTTTGCAGCGTCGCTTGGTCGACGATATGGGACGAATTCAACGCCACCGCTTCCACGAACGACGCGAACTTGCGGGGATCTGGGTCGGTGCCGGCGAGTTTGACGTCGTTGGTCAAGAGCTCTTGCAGATAGCTCCCCAGCCACCGCGCACGGGTATCGGCGTCCGGCCTGTGCAAAACGATGTCCGGGAAACCGCCGGTAGCAGCCGCGCCCACATAGTCGAAGATCGTCCAACTCGACGCAGGGGCCTCAGCGAAAGCCATCGGGTCACTCAGCAGCCTTTCGGTGAACGTCGGCCCCTCCGCCTGAAGAATCTCTCGCTGGGTCAGGCCGAAGACCGGCTGCCGCACCACCCTCCCGGTCGCCGGCCAGGTGTGTTCCATGCCGATCCGGACGCTCCCCGTCAGCACAAACTGGCCTGCGACCGCATTTGTGTCTACCTGACGCTTCACGGCGCCGAGAACTTCGGGCGTGTCCTGCCACTCGTCGAGCAGAACGGGCTTCCGAAGCCGCGCCAGCGCCGCGTCCGGGTCGACGCGAAATGCGGCCGCCTCGCCCGCGCGGTCGAGATGGACGACACTGGAAGCCACGCGCTGCGCCGATGTCGTCTTGCCCACTCCGCGTGGGCCCACCAGGCTCACGGCTGGCAGTGTCTCCAGGATTCGCGGGAGCACGCCGTCCACGAGACGCCCAAGATACGGTTGATCGCTCACTCCTCTAATGTACGCCAACGACGCGGAATTGACCCGTTGGCGCATCAGTAATTGACCATTTGGCGCATAAATTGTTGACCATCTAGCGCACCTTCTGCTGATCGGCTGGCCGGGACTGTTGGTCATGATGAGATATGACGTGGCTGCTACGCCCGTCTGAGCCTGCGTCCCATCGGCGGAACGTGGGCACACCGCTGCCGGGGCGGAATTCCACGCCCCCTCGGCCCCCATTCCGCGTAGGATCAAGCCGACGGAAGGACTCATCATGGTGCCGGTCGCGTCGATCGCGTGCATGGCCATCTCGGCGGTCATCGGGTTTGGGTTGCCCATCGGGCTGTTCCTCGGGTTCCGCAGGCGGCTGGGGTTCAAGGTGGTGCCCATGCTCGTCGGCGCAGCGGTGTTCATCGTCTTCGCGGAAATCCTCGAACAAGCGCTGCACCTGGTCGTCCTGCACCCCCAGGCCGACGGCACCATCGCCCTGCGCGCCGACAACCCCGCGTTGTACGTCGTCTATGGCATCTTCGCGGCGGGCATTTTCGAGGAAACGGGGCGGTTCGTCGGCTTCACGCTGCTCAAGCGGCGATACCACGGCGTGCGCACAGCCGTCTCGTACGGCATCGGCCACGGCGGCATCGAGGCGATCCTGCTGCTGGGAATCTCCATGATTTCCGACATCGCGCTGTCCGTCATGCTCAACGCCAACCCGCACGGCCAGCTTGCCGCAGCAATGCCGTCCGCCGTCACGACGGCGCTGACCGGGACGGCCCCGGCGATGTTCCTAGTCGGCGGCGGCGAACGCATCCTGGCCATCGCCATCCAGTTATCGCTGTCGATGCTGGTGTGGGTGGCCGTCACGCACAAGGGACGCTGGTGGCTCTACCCCCTGGCAATCGTCCTCCACGCGGTCTGCGACCTCCCGGCGGCCATCGCCCAAACGGGCCACCTGTCGGTCGGCTGGACGAAGGGGTTGACCGCCGTCGCGGCGGTCGCGTTGACCGTTTTCGCGGTGTCGTGGTTCCGTCGTTGCCTGGCCGAAGAACGGACGACGGACGAGCCAACGGCGACAGCGGCGGAACCAGCCGACTAACCGTCAGCGTTATCACCAAGCAAACCAGGGCGTGTTGCGGCGCCGTCACTCATCCGCTACGGTATTGACCGAATCGGTTCAACCGAATCGGTTCAACCATATCGGTTGAGGACGGGCGGTCGTGGAGGAGTTTTTTAAGCTGCGGGCTGACAAGCAGAGCCACATCATCGACGCGGCGTTCACGGTGTTCAGCCAGAACGCGTACAAGAAAGCCTCGATGGGCGATGTCGCGGCGGCAGCCGGCATTTCCAAAGCGATGGTCTTCTACTATTTCGGCAACAAGAAGTCGCTGTATCTGCACCTGATTGGCGTGTGCGGTGACTTGTTGACGACGGAATTCGCGGCGGGGTTCGACGCCGACGTCACCGATTTCTTCGACCGGATCCGGGCGGCCACCGTCATGAAGATGGACGTCATGATGCGGCACCCCTACGTTTTGCCGTTCATCGAAGCGATCTATCACGAGACTGATCCCGAGGTTGCCGACGATGTCCACAACCTGGTGGCTGCTGGCGCGTCGAATACTTGGGAAACGTTGTTGCAGGGCGCGGATGTGTCGAAATTCGCCGATCCGGACGCCCCCCGGTTGCTCGCCAAACTGCTGAATTGGGCCGGCGAGGGCATGGCGAACGCCGATTCGGACGAATTGAACGCACAAGTGGCTGATTTCGTCGCCTGCCTGGAACTGATGAAAAAGCATTTTTACGTCGCTGAGAACACGAAAAAGGAGTCATGATGGACGCGCTGGTGCTGGGGTTCGATTCGATCGACGCCGGGTCCGTGGCCGCCGTGGGTGGCAAGGGGGCCAATCTCGGCGAACTGTCGCGCGTCGACGGCGTCGAGGTGCCCGCCGGGTTCTGCGTCACGACGGCGGCGTACGCCCAGGCCGCCGGCGGGGTGACGCAACTGCCCGCGCTGCTGGCCGCGTTGGACGGGCTGGCACCCACCGACTTAGACGCGATCGGGGCCGCGAGCGCGCGAATCCGCGAGGCCATCGTCGCCGCGCCGCTGCCGGACGGCCTGGCTGATCAGGTGCGGGCCGCGTTGGCGACGTTGGGTGCCGACGATGCGTACGCCGTCCGGTCGTCCGCGACCGCTGAAGATCTGGCGACGGCGTCGTTCGCCGGCCAGCAGGACACCTACCTGAACATCATCGGCGCGGACGCGATCCTGGCGAAGATCCGCGAGTGCTGGGCGTCGTTGTTCACCGACCGGGCCGTCGCTTACCGCATCCAAAACGGCTTCGACCACGCGGGCGTCGAGTTGGCCGTCGTCGTGCAGAAGATGGTGCTGCCCGACGCCGCCGGCATCATGTTCACGGCCAGTCCGATCACGTCCGACCGCACGGTGGTGTCCATCGACGCGAGCTTCGGGCTGGGCGAGGCGCTCGTGTCCGGGCTCGTGGACGCCGACAACTACTTGGTGCGGGCGGGGGCCGTCGTCACCAAGACCGTTGCGACGAAGAAGCTGGCCATCGAGGGCGTTTCCGGGGGCGGGACGGTGACACGCGAGTTGGACGCCTCAGCCCAACACCGGCAGACGCTCACCGACGCGCAGATCGTCGAGTTGGCGTCGTTGGGGCGGCGCATTGAGGCGCATTTCGGCAGGCCGCAAGACATTGAATGGTGCGTTGCCGACGGCCAGTTTTACGTCGTTCAGGCCCGGCCTATTACAACGCTTTACCCGGTGCCGGAGAATCCGGACGGCAAGAACCGCGTCTATATGTCGTTCTCGCATCAACAGATGATGACCGACGCGATGAGCCCGATGGGAATGTCGTTCTTCCCGATCTGGTTCAAGAAACTCACGTCCGATCCGGTGGCCGTCGCGGGCGGGCGCATGTATATGGACGTGTCGACCGAGCTGAGTTCGGCGTTGAACGCGAAGACGTTCGTGAACACCGGGTTGGGGTCAGTCGACACGCTGATCCAAAAGGCGCTGAAGAATGTGCTCGCGCGGACGGCATATGTGAAGACGCTTCCGAAGGGAAAGGTCACCTTCGGCATCACGGGAATGTCGATGGGCGCGATGGTCACCATGATGACGGATTCGATGAAGATCCAACGGCGCAACGACGGCCACATCGTCGACGAGTTCATGGCCCGCGACGACGCCGACGTGCGCAAACTCGGCCAGGATATTGCGGGCAAAACCGGCGTAGAACTGTTGGATTTCATCCTGGCTGACCTGAACACGGCCTTCGATTCGATCGTCGTGGCCGGAGGCGGCATGGGGGCTGTGTGGTTCCTGGAGTCGACGTGGCTGGAAAAGAACCTAAAGAAGTGGATCGGAGAAACCGGCGTCATCGATACCTTGTCGCAATCGGTGCCGAATAACATCACCACGCTGATGGGCTATGAGTTGCTAGATTTGGCCGACGCGATCCGTCCCTATCCGGTGATCGTCGACTATCTGCGCACGGCCAGTGACGACACATTTTTCACGGGAATGACTGGTTTGGACGGCGCAGAGTCCGTCACCAAAGCATTCAACGCGTTCCTCGACAAATACGGCGCGCGGGGGCCAGCAGAAATCGACATCATGCGTCCACGGTGGGCTGAGGCGCCCACGTTGATGGTGCCAATACTGCTCACCAACATCGAGAATTTCGAGGCGGGGGCTCACACGCGGCTATTCTCCGAAAGGCGTCAAGACGCCGAGAACAAAGCTGCCGACATGCTGGCCCGCATTGCCAAACTGCCCGGCGGCAAATCCAAGGCGAAGAAGGCCGAGAAGAAGATCAGCGTTTTCCGCAACTTCGTGGGCTTTCGCGAATACCCGAAATACGCCGTCATCCGTCGCTTCTTCGTTTACAAACAGGCGATGCTGCATGAGGGCCAACGCCTGGTTGACGCGGGTGTGTTGAAGTCGGCCAATGACATCGCATTCTTGACGTTCGACGAGTTACGCGACGTCGTCCGGACGGGCGCGCTCGATGACCAGACGATCGCGAGCCGCAAGGTCGATCAGGAGGGCTTCGAGAAGCTGACGCCACCGCGCGTCATGACGTCCGACGGCGAGATTGTCCCGAGCGAGTACGACAGCGCCAACGCGCCCACGGGCTCACTGGTCGGCATGGCCGCGTCGGCGGGCGTGGTCGAGGGCCGCGCGAACGTCGTCGAACGCCTGGAAGACGCGAAGATCGCCGACGGCGACATCCTGGTGACGGCCTTCACCGACCCGAGTTGGACGCCGCTGTTCGTGTCGATCGCCGGCCTGGTGACCGAGGTCGGCGGCATGATGACACACGGCTCGGTGGTCGCGCGCGAGTACGCGCTGCCGGCGGTGGTCAGCGTCGAGAACGCGACGAGACGCATCAGGGACGGCCAACGCATCCGCGTCAACGGGACGGCTGGCTACGTCGAAATCCTCGACGAGGCGTGACATGACCCAGCCGTCGGGCGACCCGCCCGCCAAGCCCGCTTCAACAAGCGCGGCGGTCGCCAAACTGATCTTGTCGTCGCTTGTCGGCGCGGCGCTCGTTGCGGCCATTTTGTTCCTGCTGGCGTGGCAATTCTTCTGGCAGGGCTGGCTTTCCATTGCTGCGCTTTTCATTCCGATGACCGCCTTGAACGCATACTTGCTGGTCACCAGCCCCGACCTCATCGAACGTCGCAAACTCAAGGGCCGCAAACTCACCGGCAAACAACAGATCTACATGACGTGGGTGTACGTCGCCGAGATTGCACTATTCGTCGTCCCGGCGCTGGACCACCGCTTCGGCTGGTCGACGATGCCCGCCTGGCTCAGCATCGTCGGCGCGGTCTTTTTGGTCGCCGCAAATGTCGTCTGGCTGATCGCTAAACACGAAAATCCCTATGCCGGTTCGGCGGTGACCCTGTATGAGGGCCACCGGCTGATTTCGACCGGCCCCTACGCGCTGATCCGCCACCCGAATTACGTGGGCGACTTATGCATGATCCTCGGCCTGGCGCTGGGTTTGGGCTCTTGGTGGGGTCTGGCGATCTTCGCCCTGCTGATACCAGCCATAGTCATCATGATCGTCGACGAGGAACAATTCCTCCGCCAAAACCTCCCCGGCTACGCCGCCTACCGACAGCAAACCCGCTACCGGCTGATCCCGCACGTCTGGTAACGCGTAGGGCCACTTGCCACCAGTGGCGCACCCAAGCGACCGTCTTATGCACTGGTGTGCAGGCGGTCGTCCAACCCGGTGAGATCTTGACGATGGTGCAGGACGGCAACGATCTCCACCGCCCGCGTCTGATCATTCGCGCAGTACCACAGGTGGCATGGGAAGACCTGCAAACTCACTCGACAGGCATCGCGCTGGCGAATCGCGCCCGCATAAGGAAAGACGGCAAGACGGCGGGCAACCACATAAAACTCGTCAATGAACTGTTCGGTTTGCTCGGGTGCCTGCTCGTCGTCATAGACGATGATCCGATCAGGATCCCGTCGGGCATTCACGAGCAGACGAACCTGATACGTCACCGGATGCGACGCCGTGCCCGGACTTCACGCTCGTTCTCGTCGAGCGTCACGAGGCCGCTGGGATTTACATCGGCCTCAGCCAGACGTTGGTCGATGAGCGCGGCGACGTCTGAGGGGGGTCACGCTATCGTCCAGAGAATCCTGTAAAAACCCGACCAACTCTCGCCGGTCATCCTCGTCCAGATGCAGCGCACGTTCAAGCAGCGCGTTTTCAACCATGCCCACGAAGATACCCGCCGCCACCCACGCCGTGCGCGGTGGAAGTCCCTCGCCTCACGCCTCGTCGGCAAACATGTCGACGGCGTAACCGCACGTCACTTGGACGAAGCGCTGGTCGCCGGTCCAGATCGCCGCACAACTATGCTGGCTGGCGACCGCCCAGTGGAGCACGTCGAGGGTGCGCATCTGCGTGGACGCCCGCAGGCGTGCCGCCCGCTTGTACGTCGCCGCGTCCATAGGCACCATCGTGAGCTGCCCGAAAAAGTGACGGTAGTCGTCCGCAAGCTGGACATTCGCGCTGCGGAAAGGTCTGCCAAAACATTCCAACAACGCGGGGGCACGCCTCGCTCCCCCGACAGCACCACGTCACGACCAAAGCCGCCCGGCAACCGGGCGATGAACTCGTCTCCTGGAATACCCAACGTCGGATCGGCGTCCATCTCGGGGTCACGGAAACTAACAAAAGTAAGCTGTTCAGCGCTCAAACTCGACTGGGATTTCAGTGTTCCACGCCCACAGACTGTCAAAGCGGCTCGCGGGCGCGTCTCACAGTTGATCGCTGATTGACTTCCCTTGCGAGGCTAGACTAACGGCGTGCTTGCGCCGTCATGTCGTCTGGGTTGGTGTTGGCACATTGTCTCCTTCCGAGTGAGGTAGCCGTATGCCTGGGACGCAATATGACGTGGCACGACTTGCTGGCGTATCTCGCAAGACTGTCTCAAACGTCATCCACGACCACCGATACGTCACTCCAGAGGTCCGGGCGCGGGTTCGTGAAGCAATCGCTGAACTCGACTACCAGCCAAATCGAACTGCGCAAAATTTACGAACTGGTAGGTCAAATGCCATAGGCCTTGCCGTTCCGGAACTCAATAACCCATACTTTGGCGAACTGGCTCGCTATGTCGTAGAGTCCGCCAGGCTCCATGGCAACACCGTCTTGATAGATCAAACGCTTGGCGATCGTGAACGCGAACGAGCCGTTCTTGAGGGCTTCAATGGAGGCCCCATCGACGGCCTTATTTACAGCCCAATTACCGCCGACATCGACGACATTGCGTCCAGACGTCGCCACTTACCAATTGTGATACTCGGCGAACATATTTCGAGTCCGAAATTCGACCACATTGTTATCGACAACGTTGCCGCGTCGCGCGTGGCTACCGAGCACTTACTCGAGCTTAGACGCCGACATATTGGATTTGTGGGGGCTGGTCGTGGTCAGACAGCAGATTTGCGGCTTTCTGGGTACCAGCAAGCACTTCAGCACGCCGGAATCGCTTTCGACCAGGATCTCGTCGAAATTGTCGGTGGCTATGATCGTTACGACGGCGCCGTGGCGATGGGCCACATGCTCCACCGCAGTTCCAACCTTGATGCGGTTGTTTGTGCGAATGACTTGCTTGCCCACGGAGCGCTTCGAACATTGCGGGAATCTGGATGCGGTGTTCCAGAAGATGTAGCTGTCGTTGGAATTGACGATATAGACGAGTCATCCTACGGGAATCCCACTCTCACGACAATTGCTCCTGACAAAGAACAACTTGCCGAAGCAGCCGTTTCACGTTTGTTGCAATTGGTTGAGTCGGGCATCGAGAAGCATCAACGTGAGCCACAGATGCTCATTGGATTCACACTAAAAATAAGAGAGAGCACGATTGGCCCAGCAGGATTTCTGCCTCTACACGCCTAACATATTAGTAATTACCGCCTACGATCCTTCTAATGGACTCGAATGGAAGTTTAGGCTCCCGAAACGATGTCAAGAGCCCATTCGATTCCTGGAGTGTATCCGACAATTGGGTATAGCAGAAACCTGCAAGCGCGTCACAGGCACGCACAGCCTCAAAAAGCTGGGCCAGTCTTTCTTGGTAAGCATCCACAGAATCTACTGTCGTGTATCCCCAAGTCCCGTCTCCCTGATACGCGACGCCGCCAAATTCCGTCAACATCACAGGCACAGAATCCGAAGTGTCCTGGCCTTCGCACACAACCACGAGCCGACCCGCAGGCCCTAACTTTCTGATTGACTCATCAATCACTGCGCGGGCGTGGTAGCGCTTGACTAGCTCCTCCGGACGCGAACAGTAATCGTGAATGGTCAAGATATCGCTGTCGACATGCTCCCAACCGTCATTAGAGATGACGAGTCTGCTCGGATCAAGGGCTCGGGTGAGCGAGGTTAAGCTCTGCGCCAGTTCCCGCTGCTGACGCGATACCGCCAAATCCGGCACGCCCCAACTCTCGTTCAGCGGAACCCAAGTTACGACCGAAGGGTAACCGCAATAATGTTTCAGCACCTCTATCCATTCGCGAACAAGTCGCGTTGCGGCTTTTTCAGAATAGCGGTAAGTAGCCGCCGTCTCCGCCCACAGCATCAACCCCAGACGGTCAGCCCAGTAGACGAATCGCGGATCTTCAACTTTCTGATGCACACGAGCTGCGTTGAATCCGCACGCTTTGATACGCTCAACTTCCCGCCGATACTCTGTGAAGTCGGGCGCAGTAAAATGACTGGCATCCCAATAGCCTTGTTCCAAAACAGCACGGACATAATATGGCAGTCCATTGAGCATAAACGCCCCGGCCTGCGCGTCAATCTCGCGAGCGCCAAAATAGCTCGCGATACGGTCAGTTTCAGTCCCCTCTTCTTCGATACTCACCGAAACATCAATCAGGACTGGGCTTTCAGGGCACCATACAAATCGCGCGCGCTCCTCAGCGTTTGCGAGCGCTCCAACTGTCACGTTGAAGGTGATCGACTTGTCTGTTGCGGCGATTGACGCCTCAGCCAACAACTCGTCGGCAAGCGTGAATGCAACGTGAATGGCCGTTGTGGCACGTGGTTGCCGGGAGAGTTCAACCGTGCCCCCGAACGCTGCTGACCGGATATCAGCCTCCCATTGGACAGACGCGACATGCTGGGGATTCACCATCTCCATCCAGACGCTGCGCCAAATCCCGGTGCTTCGTTGATACCAAACGGCGTGTGGCTCCGATCTCCAATCCTGTTTCCCTCGAGGAATTTCTGGGTCGTGCGACCCATCGACAGCCCGAACGACGACACAGTGGGAGGTACCAATCTCCAGCGAGTCTGTGATATCGACCGAAAACCCAGTCTGGCCACCCTGGTGCTCAACGACCAAAGACCCATCCACCCACACGCGCGCATCTTGGTCTACTGCACCGAAATGGAGCATCGCTCGTTCCCCGCAGTCACGATCCGGAACGTCAATCTCACGGCGATACCATACGATTGGATGGTTGCCGGTATCTGCTATTCCGGAAGCAATGCTTTCTGGCGGGAAAGGTACGATTATTTCGCGGCTAAACATGGCGGATTTCTCCGGTGAAAACCAATGCTCCGACAGCCCTTTATCATCGTCATCAAAGGCGAACAACCATGGGCCGTCCAGCGAGGTCCATGCCTCTCGCACGAGGAGTGGGCGTGGATAACTCCCGTCCTGTTGCGACGCATAAATGGGGACCATCAAGATCTCACCGCCTTGGACCATGAGTTGAGGCCAGATTCCGATAGCGGTCTGCGGCCATTGTGGCACGCCGTTCGAATCCGCCGACGTCGTCAGGAACCAAACTATAGAGCCCCATTGCGGCCAGGTGCCGGTCGACCGGCGTCAACGCCTCGCGATAGTCCCATTCCACGAGATCGAACAGCGGCCACCAGGTGTACCCAATAACTGATACGCCCCGCTGACGCATCCGAACAAGCGAATCTACCGACGCCTCCAGCCACGACACTCTGTCTTGGGGGGTGCCAACCACGCTAGTTTCGCTAAGAAGGATAGGGGCTTCATACCGAGCGGCAAAGGTTTCGACCAAATCTTCAAGGCCGTCCGTCCAGTCATTTCTCACGTTACACGTCTCAACACCATTCTCCTGCGAATAGATTTCGGTTCCCCACCCAGGATAGTGGTTGATACCAATCACATCGGGTTGGACATTGTGACCCTGGAACCATTCCAGGTCCGTATCCCTCATACCATATTGCTGAAGGTACGGGAGAAGCTCGTACTCGTCACCCACTCGTCCAGTCACCAAGTCCAAGGCAAGAAACCGTCGGAGATCGAGTAACGCCGCGCGGTCACTGCGATAGTCATTAGGTTTCGCGTAACGGAACATCGCTTCGACATGAACGAAAGACGAGTTGCGCGGTCGGGCAGCAAGAACAGCCTGCTGCGTCAGCACGATTCCTTGGCACAGCGCAGCAATGACTTGGAGGTAACCGTCGTCGCCACGGAAATACGGCGGCCACTTCCCGGTCTCACCGCAATAAATCGCATTCACCTGAGGCTCGTTCAAGGGGGTCCACGCCGTGATACGGTCTCCGTACCGCTCGGCCAGGGCGTAGGCGTACTCCGCCACTCTCCTCGAATAGTCACGATTAAGGAAGCTGTTGTCCATCCAGGTCGGAGTGCCATAGTGAACTAGGTCGACAATAACTTCTAGCCCAAGCTCGACCAATTTATCGACCACCCTATCTGCCCAATTCCAAGCGAACACCCCGGGCTCTGGATTGAGGCGATACCACGGCAGACCGTAACGGATCGCGGAGGCTCCCACAGATCGCGCTAGCTCAAGATCCGACTGCCATTGCGCGTAGTGTTGAGTAAGTTCGTACTCATCTAGCGGTCGTTCACCAAAACGCGCTTGCGGGACAAATGTGTCCTCTATGCCCAAGACAAATCGAAAATCTCCGTTTTCGAACTGTTTTCCCATTGCTCTCATCCTACTTTAGGCCAGTTGATGCGATACTCTGCACGAAAGACCGCTGCACAAACAGAAATGCGACGAGCATCGGAAGCATCGCTAATACCGATCCCGCCATCAAGGGACCATAGTCCCTCACGTGTGAACCAACAAACGATGCCAAACCTGATGGCAATGTAGACAAGTCCCCATTCGGTGACATCACGAGCGGCCAGAGCAGATCGTTCCAGTTCGCCATGAAACAGAACAGCGCAAGCGTCAGGATCGCAGGCTTGGACAGTGGCAGTATCACCCGCGCGAACACCGACAGCTCCGATGCTCCGTCGACCCGTGCGGCGTCCTCGAGTTCACGCGGAATCGAGAGAAAGAAATTTCGAAGGAGGAATATGCCGAACGCATCCGTCGCTCTAGGAAGGATCAGTCCAGGGTAGGTATTCAGAATTCCCATTGATGCGACGAGATTGAACACGGGAACGAGTGTGATCTGTGTCGGAATCATCAGAGTTGCTAGGATCACACCAAAAATGACTCCTCGCCCAGGAAAATCCATTCGTGCGAGCGCATAAGCCGCCATGGAGTTGAATATCAACGAGAGCGCAGTTACCCCGCCAGCAAAGACGACCGTGTTCTTTAGTAGTCGCGGAAAATCTACCGCGTTCCACATTTTAATGTAATGGTCTATCGTAAGGCTTGACGGAAAGAGGGTAGGCGGATATGATGTAATCTGAATTGTTGGTTTGACCGAAGTCGCCAAAACCCACAGTAGCGGGACAAGAAATATCCCGGCCGCGACCAGAAGGACGAGAGCGCCAATGGCCCAGCGTCGTATGTTTGCCTTATCCAGAATATGGCCTATACCAATAGCCGTGGATCGAGTTGGCACGACATTCATGACTGTGGCCATCAGAACTGCACCGCCCGCTTGTTAAAGAACCCGATCTGGATGAAACTGAGGACAAGGATAATAAGCGTAAATATCACAGCCATGGCCGACGCGTATCCCATTCGCAATTCGTTGAAGCCGCGGAAATAAATCAGCCCGACAAGGCTCTCAGTGGAGAAGAATGGTCCGCCACCTGTCATCACAAAGATTTGATCGAACACCTGCAGCCCCGCGATCAATGCTAACACCGACACGATCATCGTTGTGTTCGACAACAGCGGAAGAGTGACGCGCCAGAATCGCTGGAATCGGTTCACGCCGTCAACCTCTGCCGCTTCGTACAGTTCCTTCGGAATCTGCTGCAGCCCAGCCAAAAAAATCACAGAGTAATAGCCGACGCTCTTCCATACGCCAACCACCATCACCGCGATCATCGCCCAGAACGGATCGCGGAGAAAGGCGATGGGAGGAAGCCCAATCCGGGTGAACAGATAGCTGTACCATCCTATGTCAGGGTCAAGAAGAAAGGTAAAGCAGATAGAGATGACGGCCATCGATAGGACAAATGGCATGAACACGATAGATCGTGTGAATCCTCTGAAGGCGATCGAGCTATTGAGTGCGATCGCAATCAACAACGCCAGCACGACAGTGGCCACAGTCACGATCAAGGCGTACACCAGCGTATTCTTCAGCGCGTTCCCGAACCGATCGTCTGCGAGCAGGGCTTGATAATTCTGCAACCCGATGAAAGTCTCTGAAAACGGGTTGTAGTCGTAGAACGACACCCGGACGCCCTGGAAGATCGGATACAGCACGAATACGCTGAAGACTACGAGCGAAGGCACGCAGAATAGATAGGCCACACGAATCTGTCGACGCCGTAGCGCAGAATGCCTCCACTTCCTGCGCACTGGCCCAAGTGTGGGCTGTCGGCCGACACCTTGCGAGTGGGTGTCGGCCGACAGCATTTTGCTACTAGCCATTTAGCAGCGCTTGCAATGGAGCCATGGCTGCCGTCATGACGTCCTGCGGCGTGCCTTTCCCCGTCGTGATCTTCTGCATCGAAGCTTCATAGATCTCTGTGTTGATCGTGGCTTCCTTTGTCGTGAACGGCAGGAAGAATTTCGCGGTGGACTGGTACTTGGTGAAAGCTGCCATGTCCGGGTTGGCGGCAAGCTCGTCTTGGGTGATGTCGTTGCGCGTTGGCGGGTTCCCCGACGTCGTTGACCAAGCAATCTGGTTGTCCTTCGAGTTCCAGAATGTCAGGAACGCGTATGTCGCTTCTTTCTGTGCTGGATCCTTCATCGTGTCGTTGCTGACATACAAGAGACTGCTGTTCGCCACCGCAAACGCACCCGCAGGGCCCTGCGGCACGTTGGCAATGCCGAAGTCGATCCCGGCTTGCTTGAATCCGTTGATCATCCACGGGCCTTCCACGAGCATTCCGGCCTTACCTGCCTGGAATAGGGAATCAGCGTCAGGACCCGAGATACCTGCGGGGGAGATCTTCTTCTGCTGCAACAGATTGTTCCAGTAAGTGACGGCTTCAATACTCTGGGGCGACCCGATGGTGGCGGTCTTGCCATCATCCGAAATGGTTCCGCCACCATTTCCCCACATCAGCGACTCCCACATGGCAGGGGCGTTGTGGTCGGGCAGAATGAACCCATATTGCTCAGGCTTTCCATCACCGTTGGAGTCTTTTGTCATGGCGACTGCGGCGTCCGCAAATTCTTGCCACGTCTTCGGCGGGTTGTTTGGATCCAATCCAGCCGCCGTAAATAGCTTCTTGTTATAGTACGTAAGCACCGGCGAAAACGTCATCGGCACCGCATAGTGTTTGCCGTTCCACTCGGTCGCAGCGACCAGTCGGTCAAAGACGGCGCTCTGATCCGTCCATGAGGTGTAGAAATCGTCAATAGATGCGAACGCGCCGTTTGTCGCGTTCTGACCGACTGCCTCCACCCCGCCTGCGGCAATATTAGGCCCTTGGTGGGCTGCCAAAGCTGGCAACAGTTTCTCGTTGATGGTGTCCCACGGCTCAATCAGCATATCCACGCGATACTTCGATTGGGAGTCGTTGAACGCTTGGACACGGGCTTTCAGGGCGTCGCCATCCGGCCCCGTGAATCCGTTCCAAAACGTAATCGTTGTCACGCCGCCGCCTGACGACCCTGTCCCAGGCGTGCTCTGAGCCGCGCCTCCGCTTGAGCACGATGCAAGAGCAAGTACACATGCCGCAACGGCGAGGGCTGATATTTTGCGTCCAATTTTCGATGTGATGGACAAGATGCTCCTCCGATCTGTCTGCTTTCTCATTTGCCGCTCCTGACGGCTTATGTGAATGGTTGTCATAAGACCTGCATTGGCCCTACTTGGCTGCGATATTACCACGTGGCACTACCGCGTGCAAGATCGCTGAAACATTCCTTTATTCAGTTTTTAGGCGCGCGATATCGATTTTCAAGCCAACCGACACTTGCGGCGTCGGCATCAAGATCTCGATCAGAATCTCAAGACGCCCTAGTTTGGCGCTAGGCGTCCAACGGCCAGCCGGCGAAATGCGTTCCTGCCGGGTATTATGGAATCGCTCGACACACAATACCCGGCCGAAACCAATAACTAGTTAGCTAGTTTTACGCTACCCAAGGTGCAGTCGGAGCCCAGCTCACATCATCCGTCCAGGACGTTCCGCCGTCCCAGGCGTTTGAGCCGGCACTGCTGGCCACGTAAAGTTTTCCATAGTAGTGGCGTAGATATTTGCTTGAATCGCCAAACCAACTCAGTGATACGCCGCCTCCGTTCTTTCCAGGAACTGGGCAGAATGTCGCGTTCGTCGCAAACTGCGTTGTCCCGTCATTCTGATCCTGAAATACCTGACCGTTCGATTGGTACAGATATCCGTTTGGGTAGTTTTTCGACTCAAATGACACACAAGTCGAGTCCGCGAGGCCCGCCCGCGCGATCCATGTAGCATCAGTTTTGTCGCCAGAGGTGCTAGTTGCACTGATATCTGACAATGCGCCGGCACCGTTCTGATGGCGAATATAACTCGTCGTACAGCACGGCGTAGTCGCTCTGAGAGATAATTGAGTTCCGGGGGCAAGGGAGATCGCTGGGATGACGCCGAACTGCTCCGATGTTGAGCCGGTGCATGCATTTATTTCCAAAATTGTGCCGTTCGAAGATCCAGAACCCCGTGCATTGAGGCATAGCCCGGATTGTGGGTTCAACAGGGTGCCGTCGGCCTGCGGGATCCATTTTTGCCCGCCTACGCCATTACAGTTATATAGCTCCACCCCAGTCCCCGGCGTGCTGCTATTGCCTCGGACGTCTAGACACCTCGTTAGCGTGCGGAGCGTATTGTCCTCCGGATGATAGGTCCAATGCTGGTCAGCCGCTGCAGGTGTGCAGTCCCACAGTTGCACATCTATGCCGAACCAGTCACCGTACTGGTCGTCACCGACGACGTCGATGCACTTTCCGCCAGGAGCGGTTATCGGGTGACCGCCTGAGACGCTAAATTGTTGATTTGCAGCGCCTGTACAACGTTGGATTGTCGCAACAACTCCTGCTGTCGGCGCGTTCAAGCAAAGACCTGACTGCGGATTCAGCAGCGTTCCATTTGTCTGCTGAACCCACTTTTGTCCGCCAAGCCCGTTACAGTCCCACAGCTCTACCTCAGTTCCCGCAGTCGTTGCGTTACCCTTGATATCAAGACAACGACCGAGCGACACTAGCGACCCGTCTACGCTTTGGCGCCACATTTGATCAACTTCTTCACGAACACAGGCCGACGTTCCTACATTCGCGCCGTTTCCTCCGTTGTTGGTTCCGGCGACATCAAGGCACTGCCCGCCAGGCGCGCCAATAGCCTGATAGGGGTAGGAGACCCAGAACTTCTGGTTATCCGAGCCGGCGCAGGTGTCGATAACAAGATGCGTCCCATCGGTCGTACTTCCGCCCGGACTGGTCAAGCAAAGACCTGACTGTGGGTTCAGCAAGGTTCCGTTTGCTTGCTGCTGCCACACCTGGGCGCCGTCCCCATTACAGGTATATAGCTGAACTTCTGTCCCGGGTGTCTTTGAGCCGCTCTTGACATCCATACACCGCCCCAGGGACATCATGGGCCCAGTGACCAATCCATCCTTCGGGGTCCACCGTTGGTCTACCGCGTCGTGCTGGCATGTCCAGATCTGAATAGCAGCGCCATCACCGCCATTGTCATCACCGGCAACATCGACGCACTGCCCACCTTTCGGATAGACGATGGGAGAGCCAGGGCCTCCTCCAGACGTCCCCTGGTAACCAACAGAAGCAATATTCGCCGCAATCGCCGCTACGGTCTGATCTGACGCATATCCTCGTGTCATTGTACCCTCAAAGAATGAGCCAGAAGCGGCGTTGCTGTTATCTCCGCCAATACCCAGGATAATGCCGCCTTCCTTTTGCATAGGCGAGTATCCTGGCGGAAGCGCTCCAGAATACAGCGAGGCTAGGGTCGGATTATTTGAACTTCCCCCATCAAGCGCGAATTTAGTAGAACCATCATTCCGCAAGACCCCGGTCACGAATGGCTGGTTGTAACCCATGCTGATGTTGTTAGGATTCGGACCCCCAGCACCCATGAAAGTGGCATTTTCAAGATCGGCCTGGAACCACGGCCCTGTACCCTGGCAAGGTATTGCTGTACATACGCTAGAAAGGTTTAGGGCGTCCATATGTGCGCTGCCGGTGTTTGCAGCAACAGCTTCCGCATTCCCGAAACTCGAACAACACCGGTCTACCTGAGCGATATTAGAAGCGCTCAGGACCGCGTACATCGTTTCGGGGTCTGAGCCGGTAGCAACACCGTCGCCTAGCATATGACGATAACCGGTCCCTGGCGTGATCATTATTCCATATGCTGCATGCCCTCCGGCAACAATTGGAAGTGCGTCAGCCCGAACTCCGTAATCTGCGGAGCCCGCCTGCCCGACCGGCCCAGGGGTGAGGTCGTTTTTTCGCGGCGACTGGTCATAGATTTTCGTGACTATACAAACTGTATTCGCACAGAACGCATCCTGTGCTGCGGCGTTAGCATATCCACCCGGACTTAGCACACCAATGTCTATGATATTTGCGTCCGAAGACCTCTGAACCTGATATAACGGGCCATTATATGAAGAATAGAGAGCTCGTACTGAGGAGTAGGCGGCGACACAGTCATTGCCGGCTGCGGATTGAATATCGCATACGCTTGGCGGCAATGATCCAGCGTCTGCTGGCGTTGCGGCCCCGGACGCTGACGCAGCGGCGAGGACAAAGGCACCTGTGGCAAGGATGATCGCTCGCAACAAATTACGTCGAGGATGGTCACGGCCACCAAAATTACGGGATTTTTGGCCGATCATAACAAACTCCTTTCTCGTTGTTCTACTTCAATTATTTGAGTTCCGCATGGTAACCACTGACGATACGAGCAGACGACAATTTGTACTGGCCAAAGACATAGTTCACAGCTCGTCACCCTGCGGACCACGACGTCGCATCTTCACGCGAACCACCTTTGGAAACCGTGCGAACACTTGTATATTACCACGTGGCAATATATGCGCAAGACCCCGCCTTAACCTTCGCGGGAACCTTCGCTTGCTGGACCAAGCAGTCTGCGAAGTGACCGCCTTGATGGAGGACCGTCCCGAGACCCCTAACCCGTACTCGAACGCGACTGGGATTTCAGTGTCCTGGGATGCTGCCTGCCGTGACGCGACGTCCTCACGCCTCGTCGGCGAACACGTCAACGGCGTAGCCGTTCGTCGCATGGGCGAAGCGCTGGTCTCCGGTCCAGATCGCCGCGCAGTCATGCTGGCCGGCGACCGCCCAGTGCAGCGCGTCGGGGGTACGTATCTGCGTGGACGCCCGCAGGCGTGCGGCACGTTCGTACGTCGTCATATCCATCGCCAGCATCGTGAGTTGGTCGAAAAAGTGACGGTAGTCGTCCTCAAGCTGCACATCCGCGTCGCGGAACGGTTTGACGAAACATTCCAACAACACCAGCGGGCTGACCGCGAAGCGCTCCGGCTGGCCGAACAGCGCCAACGCGTGCTCGCCGCGCTCGTGTGTGTCTTCGACGGCGTAGATACAAAAGGCCGAGTCGAGATAGATCATGCGTCCCACGACGCTCTCTCGACGGCCAGATACGCGTCCAGGTCAGCAGTGGTTGGACGCTTGGCACGCCGGTCCTTGCGCTCGCCAAGCGACGCGACCAGCGCGGCGTTGTCCACCGCAGCAGTGGGGCCGACGGGCGTCAGTCGCGCGACGGGCACCCCACGGCGCGCGATCAGCACCTCCACACCGGCTCGCGCTTGATCGATCAACTCAGACAGACGGTTGTGGGCTTCCGCCGTGTTGACAATGACGCTGGACATGACCCACCCTTCCTAGCAATAACGCTATCTATTATAGCGTTAACGAGGATTCGTCTAGCAGGCACGAGAAGGCCACGCTTAAGGACGCAACGCGGCCAGCGGGATCACCAAGACGCCGTCGGGACGCTAGTAGGCAATTTGTAGACGATCCAGTAGGCAGTTTGCAGTGCCTCTACGCCAACGCCATGTTCACGAAATAGGCGACGAACAGCAGCGCGATCACGCCCAACACCGGGTGGATCTGGCGGATCTTCCCCCGGAACAGCTTGATCAGGCAGTAGAAGATGACGCCGACGGCGATGCCCGTCGTGATCGAGTACGCGAACGGCATGACGGCGATGGCCAGGAACGCCGGGATGGCGGCCTCCATGTCGTCCCACTGGATCTCCCGCACCGGTCGGATCATCAACGCGCCCACCATGATCAACGCGGGCGCCGTCGCGTACATGGGCACGGCCATCGCCAACGGGGCCAGCAGGATCGACGCCAGGAACAGCACGCCCGTGGTCAGCGACGTGCCGCCGGTTTTGCCGCCCGCAGCGATGCCTGTCGAGGATTCCACATACGTCGTCGTATTCGACGTTCCGAATAACGACCCGAACATGGTGGCAATCGACGGCGGCACCAGCGAACGCGCGAAACGCTCCTTGAACCCCTTAACCTTGGCGACGTTGTCGATTTCCGCCTCGGAGAAAATGCCGGTGGCGCGCCCCAGGCCCAGGCTGGTGCCGAGTTCGTCGAACAGGCCCGTCATCGAGAAAGCGAAAATCGTCGCGATGGCCAAGACGATCTTTCCCGGATCGGAAAATAGCGACGGAATGGACACGATCGACTGCCCGAAAACGCTCCCCAGTTCCCCGAACGACCGCCCCAACGTCCCGAAATAGCCGCCCCAATCCATGCTGACCAGCCCGAAGAATGCCCCGACGACCGTCATCGCGACGATGGAAATCAGAATGGCGCCCTTGACCTTGCAGACGTACAAAACAATCGTCAACGCGATGGCGATCACCGCCAAAATCAGCACCGTCGTGTTGAGGGGGACGATGGCGGGAACGGCGTTGGCGTTGGCGACGACGGTAGCCTTCGTCGGGTCGGTGCCGCCCAGCATGGAATAGGCCCCCGGATCGGACGTGAACGACAGCAGCCCGGCATTCTTGACGCCGATATAGGCGATGAACAGCCCGATGCCGACCCCCATCGCCGAGCGCAGTGGTTTGGGCAACGACGCCACGATGTGCTTTCGGACACCGGTCGCCGTGACGATCAGGTCGATGACGCCGCTGAGGAACACCATCGCCAACGCTTGTTTCCACGTGAAACCAAGGGCGAAGACCACCGTGAACGTGAAGAACGCGTTCAACCCCATGCCGGGCGCCATGCCGTAGGGAACGTTGGCCCACAACGACATGAGCAGCGTGCCCGCCGCCGCCGCGATGCAGGTGGCCAGCACGACCGCGCCCTTGGGGATGCCGGTCTGGCTCAGCATCGACGCGTTGACGGGGATGATGTAGGCCATCGCGGCGAACATCGTCAGCCCGGCGATGACCTCCGTGCGGACGTTGGTTCCATACTGCTTCAGCTTGAACACGGTGTGCCCTTCCGTCGGAGGTGCTGCTACGGCGGAACTTTACGGCAACGCGGGGGAAACCACCTGTGCCGCCGCCACGAATAATAAGGTCGCGAATGAGATGTGGGGATGCGTCGACGGTGGACGGCCCGTATCGCCTGGTAATCTGGTCTGGTAGCTGCTGGTAATTTAGCATAGTAGATCTTGGTAATATGGTATGGTAGAAATATGTCGTATTTGCCTCGGGTGATGGATCGGACGATCGCCGACCTTCTTGATGGACTGCCTGCGGTGTCCATCGAGGGGGCCAAGGGCGTCGGCAAAACCGAGACAGCCAGCAAATACGCGCGCTGGACCTATGAGCTTGACCGCACGGCAACAAAAAGCGACCTGGCTGACAACCCGGAGCTGGTGCTGGCTGGCACCCACCCCATCCTGATCGACGAGTGGCAACTCGTCCCGCCTGTGTGGGATGTGGTGCGCCGCGCCGTCGACAAGGGAGCGGGACCTGGCAGCTTCATCCTCACTGGATCGGCTGAACTGCCGTCCGGCGCGCGCGTGCATTCGGGGGCCGGGCGGATCGTCAGCGTGGTGATGCGTCCTTTGTCGCTGCCCGAGCGGCGCATCGAGACACCATCGGTTTCACTGGCCGGCCTGCTGGACGGGGGACGCGGCGAGATCTCTGGCACCACGGCCATCGGTCCGGCCGATTATGTGCGCGAGATCCTGGCATCCGGCTTCCCGGCCATTCGAAGCGCCCCGGACCGATATCGTCGGCGTCTCCTCGACAGCTATCTGGGAGCCATCGTCACGAAAGACATACCCGAAGCAGGCGGAACCGTGCGTCGGCCAGCCGCGTTGCGAAGCTGGCTGGCGGCCTACGGTGCCGCGACAGCGACCACCGCGTCATACTCAACCATCCTGGATGCCGCCACGCCCGGCGAGTCCGACAAACCCACCAAAGTGACAGCGACGGCCTACCGCG
>Ga0123357_10002031_pt1 | contig 22185 bp, 9 predicted proteins | sample TergutEmb28metaG_FD_89873 | JGI IMG/M metagenome (GOLD analysis project Ga0123357, IMG submission 89873) | Embiratermes neotenicus P4 segment gut microbial communities from Petit-Saut dam, French Guiana - Emb289 P4 | ecosystem: Host-associated > Arthropoda: Insects > Digestive system > Gut ... | reverse complement strand
TTCGGGTTCCGTGAAATGCGGGGAATTTCCTGACTAGCTGCAGACCAGTTAGCTTCTCAAGAAGGACTCTGCACCATGGAGTAAGTAAGTAAGTAAGTAAGGATATGACCTTACAATAAGCCTCCCTGCATGATCTTTTATGTCACGGAAATGTAACGTGAGCATTTCCTATCACATGGCAAGAAAACGCAACTTTTCCCAGTGGACTAACATACATGAACATTAAGACAATTAGTGTGAGGGTGACAGAAGACTCTATTGGTTATATATAATGTTTATTGAACCGTGCATCATTGTGATAGTTGAATAAAAAACCAACTAGATGTCACTTGCTATTTCATTGTTTTTCTTATATGCTCAACATGTTTCGGGCATTATTATGCCCGAAACAGGTTGAGCATATACGAAAAACAATAAACTATGGCTATATTTACTTTCAAAGCCACCATATTAAGGCTTCGGAGCCCGCCTCTGAGCCAGACAGCGTTGTATTCCTGATGATGTTGACACTTCAATAGAGTCGCCTGATTTGTATCTCCGCTGTGAATGTAGGCTAATGAAATGTGGGGAACATCACACCATCCCCTTTCATAACGAGGAGCAGCATTGGTAAAATTGTCCCTATGCTTAATTAAGTACATACAATACCAAGGACACAAACCACTGCACGTGGATGTATGCAAGTGGCAGTTTCACGCTCCGAACATTTTACTTCTAGAGATATTGGATATAAGGCGGGGTGTTCCCCAGTAATGGCACAAAAATAGTTGTACTCTTCTTATTTGGTAATATGGAGTGTGCGGAAATACAATTTCATTTACAAGAATCAGTTGTATTCCTGCAATATGTATTCCTTACACGAGGCAGATAAACTGAACGCACAATGGAGCAGTTATGTCTATCCATTCCCATGCTTCATCTCCAAAGCCATACAACAGACGTCGATCGGTTCGTAACTGACCTTAGCACTAAAAGATATTGCGAAAACAGCGTTTTGGTGAGTTGTGGTCACTATTTGCTAAACTAGCAATAACCTGCAGATCAAGACAATTGTGAGAACCTCGAATCTCGCAAAGTACAACACCTACTGTACCCAAATTAGACCAGATCAAGGGCGGTAAACCTTACAGAAGGCCAGGCCGCCAGACCACACTGAAAGCCGTAACATAGCACGAGGGCTGGACGATTGGCATATCTCTATCCCAGCCAACACAAAACTCGATATTGCAATAAAATAGTTAGAATTGGCTTACTAATGTAAAACTTGGGCCTTCTTTTGATCCATAGGAGAATATGTGTATCCATTTTTTAAATGACAATTCACATTACACCACACGGGTGACTGTTGGTTGCAACTTCAAACATGTGACAGGACCTGTTCAAATGAATGTGTGCTACTCTACTGATTCACCAAAATCCGTGCCAACTTGCCTAACTCCTAGGACCGATAAAATGGTAAATAAGCATAACATGTAACTACAGATGCTTGGTTAAAACCATTACGCAAAAACTGCATCATACCACAGTTTTCACACATCATCACTGGCTTCAAGGGAGAGCGGATGTTCAAAAAATACATACATCTGAAGCATATGAATGGAAGTAACTGCAATTGGTTTTAAAATTGTCAGCCAAGGATTCGACAATTTCTATGGTAAGGACACTTGGAGAGAGAACACCTGCCCATCCATCCTTATGAAGAAAATAACAGGAAGAAAAAGGACAAGGTTAATATTCGCCAAATGTTTTCGAAACTGTATTCGCTTTCTTTTTTAAAAGTCTGATAACATCATACATATATGAAACGGCTATCTGTTACAAATTAGACCACTATAATGTTTTAATTTTAAAAACTTCACAATACAAGGAGCGAAAAATGTAAATAAATTAAAAAAAAAGTATCTGTTGACCTTGAAGTTTGGTATTTAATGCACTTATATCACACAGCAATACCAAATCCCAAAGCCATATTTCATCAGTAACTTCAACGAAAACTTCACATTTCTCATTAATAAGCATTTCTATTGTTTGCCTCACAGCTACAAATCTTTTCAACACTGTCCCACCGCAAGCACTGAGACTTTCATGCGGTAAAAGACGTCCCTATTTAACACCAATATCCAAAACAATAAATTGTCGATGAGACCGAATCAGGTTCACAATCAACACCACAACTTGCATAACAGGTTGGTAGGTGATGCATAGCAGTTTATGTAAAATTCAGGAATGTTTCTCCATTTCTTGCCCCATTCTACCACACAAACTTGTCTTCTTTCCCACAACATTTGGCAGCCCCGTCTGCTGTCACTCTCTTTAGTTTTGTCCAGGGCAGTTCATGTTCCTTCACTATCACACACACACACACGCGTCTTTCCCTACTGTCACACCAAGCAATATTTTAAAGACCTGGGTCCTTTGACCACCGCAAGGGTTTCTATTACACTTTGAATGGCGATTAATGATAACGGAACAGTATCGCTTGTATGATTACTGCAATGCTCTGTTAAACAAAAGCTCCCAAATTCCTTCAATTTATTTCAACCTGTCACGTCATTGTTGAACTCAACGAACTGACAGTATTAAGTAAATTTCTTTTTCCAAAAATTCTCATACAAGAAGTGTTGTAAACACTTTCTTACGACCGATGATAAGGGTTTAATTTCTTTAGTCATCGGGTAGGCAAGACGATACCCAGCCCGCAATGCAGAGAAACTGTTATTGGATTGTTGTCTGAAGACGTTCTCTAGCCCCATTTTTAAGAACGTCATTCTTTCTCGTCTCGGAGAGCGGACAGTCTTACGTACTTTTACCTGTGCCTGGAATCGCAATGTGTAGCACTGTCGTATTCTCTTTTTAAACAGCAATACTTTCACTACAAATTTTTTGCAGGGCTTTTCCATTCACAGAAACATAAAAAATATTCGCGTACAATTCTACTAATAAATTCTTCATCCACAGTCCATTTGACGGTTATTGATTAAGTCACATCAAATGTTCTTTAATGAAGCCCAGTTGTCTTTAGATTTAGACAACTAATCGGCTACTGGAAAGGCTTATTCGCTAATTACACTCAGAACACTACACGTCAAAGAACAGAACTCATATAATTGTTTCAAAGCACGATATTTCGGTCCAAGGTAGTGTCGTAATTATATCAAAAAATAAATAAATCGAAACACGTCAATATTGCACATTCGACAAACCTGCACATGCACAGCGGACAAGAAACTTTACCACAGCCAGACATTCAATTCTGTAATGAACACAGCTAAATATGTCACTGGTGAAAGGTGTAGCTTAATAAATACTTTCAAACTACAAACTTCACAAAATTCCTAGCTGACACGTGTTCTGGCGGAATTTTTGGGCATTACTGTTGGCATTTCTGCAACGAGCTGATCACTCGTCCAGAGGAGTCCTACTCACTGTGAAGCGTCGTTGTGTGTAATCTAGAAACCTCGTGAGTGAGGAGGCCTTGGCCCACTGGGGGCTGTCGCACAAACAAACAAACTGTCGGCTTTAAGTGATACAACTTTGTTAGGAAAATTTCCCCTCCCAGAACTAAAGAGAACAGTAGAATAATTACAATATTTTTCGAATACCACATTCCTTTGTAATTGTTCGCAATATAACTAAAGCACTGAGGGGTAATACCGTTAACAACCAGCGTTTAGTGCCTATTCCTGACACCACAGTCCTATCAAATAAAAGACTTGCCCAACAGAATTAACACAACCGAAATCGTAAAACATAAGCAATGCTGTAATACGGAAAAGCGAGGCTTGGGACGACTTGCCGTACCTAGAACGCCCTTATTTTTTAGTTACCTGACACATTAATAGGAACACATAGAGAGGTGCTGTGGGCCTAATGGTCAGCAGCCATGGACTAGACCTCAAGGTACAATCTAAACATACCAAATACTTTAGAGACAATACAAAATATTGGAAAAACACTACCATAAATACGTCAAATTGTGTGGAAGATGGTCTATAAAAGTTGCCAGCCTGCATCTGTATTCCTTATTCTACCCTTCAACTTACAATATAATATTCTTTACAACATTCTCAATATTAGGATCTGCAAGAAAATGGATCCTGTGGTTCTATTCTTGCACTGCATCGAAAACAGCGCGGTACGCTGTAAGGGTTGGGGGGCAGGAAACGTAGTCCTCATTGGTTTCTGAGAAAATAAGGCAACACGGGCTGTTTTCTTTGTCATTCCTGCAGTTCGTGCACATAACCGAAACTAAGTGAGGGAATGTAACTCACAGTCATACCAGGGACGTTGCTGTAAATTACATTCGCCAAGTAATTTTCGCGACTAAACACTAACGGTGGAAAACTCTCGTGTATGCCCGGCTTATGACGTAGCGTGTGCCTCGACTATTGGTGCTGCTGCTGTTGCTTCTACTACAATACTACTACTCCTACTACCAACACCACCACCACCACCACCACCACCACTACTACTACTACCACCACGTACTACTATTTCTTCTTATTCTTCCTCTACTACTTCTTTTTCTTCAAGCTATTCGGTGGACTATGTAGATGAGGCAGTCTTCTCAGCTGGGGTAATATAGCGGGAGGCTAGGCCGAACAATCTTATGCGGCAGTCCATTGCTGCAAGGCACTGGTAACGTCTTCTGGCAAGCGCATGTTATTACCTTTCTTGTCATTTCGTTAAATACGCCAATATGGCAATCCAAAACTGTTCCCACAATGAGTTAATTGTATATGATGACAGAATGAAACGGTACAATTAATTTGGAATGCCATGTAGGGTCAGATAAATGGACCGATATAGAACATTAATTTCGTCATACCAATCCTGCTTTAAACCCAAATACAAATTTAATCTAAATTATCTGTAAAGTTTCGGGGAAGCAAAATGGGCAGCTGGATGAGCACAGCCGACCTTCCCATTAGGAGTTCATTTTAAATAATCTAATAAGGACTCATGACAAAACGTACTTTATCTTCGAACTGCGCGTTAATGTAGGTCACTGCAATTGTTAGCATCACATTATCATTTCTAAACCTCAAAGCAGAATCTTCACCGTTACCAGACAGGAACAAATATAAGATTATTTTCAGTCTCTTTGTGGAACATACAGACTCACGGTATCATATTCGTGTCCGCGACTGCGTGAGTGCATCCAGTATCTTAAAAAAAAAAACGAAGTTCCGTTATATTCTGCAGGGCGGGGTAGTAAAACATCGAAGGTCGCGAAATTCCAAAGTCGAGCGATACGATACGGTGCAAACTTCTGAGGCTGCAGGGACATTGTGCCAATGTGGTAGATGAATACAGTATAATCACCATGAAATATTGTGTCTTGAATTTGGGTGTTGGCCGTTCTTCAAAGACACATTACATTCTCATAAAGGCCTTCTTTTGTACAATCAAAAGTAATAACATGGCGGCCGTACCAAATATACTTGTACATTCAGTGTTAAGCCTGACGACAACATATAATGAACAATTATTACATAAATTGTCCTGCTGTACCACCATGCCAAAATATATAAACGAAACATTTCATAACTTTGAAGGCAAAAGTGTCCTCTTTTAAGTCTAAATACTGTCTCTAATACTTGCACTAAAGCACCCAATCTAACCGCAGTCGGTACGTATGTTCTTCCCTTAGTGTAAAATACCAACGTCTCACATCCATATGCAGGAGCAGGTAGAAAAGTAGCCCTAATTCTTGGTCGTGAGCTGAACTTTATAACCAATTGCTCCCGAAATTGTGCCAGATTTTGTGACGAACCGTAAGAAAACACAGTGACTGTACTGATATCACTGGCCAAAAGAGGCAGCACTGCCATTAAATACGGTTCGGTCGATAAGTAAGTCAGCTTTCTTTCGCCACAGCTGTCAGCACATGTGTACAGCCTAACAGCTAACGCTCTTTATCTTATCACGAACAGTGTCTAGGGCCAAATGAATGCAATTCCAAGCTGGGGTCATTAATTACTTATCTGAAGGGAAAATAAACACCTGCAAATCTTGTGTGTTGGTAACATGACCAAAGGATTGTGTGGTTATAAAGAGCACATGACAGTGAATGTTTGAAGTATGTGAACGGTCAACTTCCCTCACTACTCACCTCCATGCAGTGCACGGAGGTGTACCTCAGCACCCCACATGCCTGCACGGCGTGGCGTTTAAGCAACCAAGGGCTTTTATATTGACCTGTAGATCCAGATCCCTGATGGAATATGTCAGAGTGTGTAGTTATACATTAGATGAGCTGGCACGTATCTGTACTTAACTAAAAACACACACATTCATAGCCACTGATATGCGCATATAATTAACGGGGAGACATAAAAATCTAGCCTAGAATTGTTGCATGGTCCACCTTCACATATCTCTATTAAAGTACCCCTAGACGGTCATTAATATTGCGCAATAATATTGAACAGTATTTTTGACCGTCTAGTTGTAATACTGAATGGACGCACAATATACTGTGTCAATCAAATGAAGTTTGAATAGTCTGAGAACAGTACTGTGAAATATTCACCCAGTTATCGCCTGTCTGCCAAGCAGTAAACAGGTCTCCAGCACAATAATTCCAGTGGACTGAGGAAGCATAGCACTTAGAATCTCAGGTCCTCAAAAGTACGTATTGCGAGCAGCCAAAGACAGTAGCGTACTGAATAAACGCTGAATTGGAGTGATCGCATGTAGCGTGTATCTTAGCGATTATAGGAGTAGTCTTCAGTAGCTCATCAAATGATGGGCCATCCAAACGCAAAGATTTTTCAGGCCTTCGGCTCACTCAACTTTAAGCCTGTCATGGGATTTTCACATATATGTGTGTGTGTGTGTGTGTGTGTGTGAGAGAGAGAGAGAGAGAGAGATTGTTGTCGTATTCTTCTGTAACATTTTTTGGTCCAGATGCGATTCTTTTACTTTTTTAAACATGCGGCTGAAGCAATGGTCACACAAGCAGAATCAGGATCACTCAACCTGTTTTCTCGTCCTGACCCACGAGCAAAATGCAGAACTGTACAATAATACTGAACTACGGAGAAACATACTGCGCAATATTAATTCAAGGCAATAACAATGACCGTCTAAAAGCCGCTTTATATGCCATACAAGCCTATTCATTTTATCCTGACCGTGCAAACGTAATAATAATACGTTACTGTGACAAAACTCACGAGTCTTATATTTGCAATGGGGTTTTAACATTTACGGCCTGCTTATAATTCGTGGTGTGGTGAATGTATCCAATTCGGCTTGCAACAAAAACTACTACTACGATAAAAATCCATGCCTAACCCAGTCACATAAAATTACAAAAATTCTTGTCGTCGCCATCTTGGTCCCTCCAACACAAAAACAAAGTTTCCAACAACATGAATAAAGATATATATATTCCTACCGAACTAGATTTCAAATTCCCAGGCACTTTGGTTTGTACATGCGTAGGAAATTCAAAACAAAAAAAAAGTATGTTGTATTTTTCATGATACGTTTCGCTTAATTTAACAGACAATGCCAATTTTCTAAACAACTGTCTTCACGAACAATTTTAACGTCACGTAACCCTAGTTCTAACGTTGTTCACACTGCCGCCATGATAAGATAAAATAGAAAGCACGTACAGGGATCCAGTGTCCTTCAGAGATATTCACATAAGATCCCTAAATTCATAATGCTGAGGACAGACCGCAGATTCAAATACTCAATATAAATGCGTTAAAACTCTAGCTAGTCTATCGAGTCATGAAAAACATGTTTCTTTAACAATCAATCTCTTTAATCATGTAAAGATAACTTCTACGTGAATTCACTCTTCACCAACAGAAAGTTCTTGTATCAGTTATTTCCACGGTCAGCTAAGAACATTTGCTAGAAATGTTACTAATCTCCGTCGAGTCACTCTGCTGCATGGTAGAAGAAATATTCTACACCCTTTAACGACTAACACGGTAGATTTTTTTTAGCGATTCGGTACATGGCCTCTTAGTCGAGTAGACTAACCTTCACACTCACCGCTGTGACCTCAAAACTAAAACATTTATCGTCCTTTGTCATACAAGCCGCGTTCTTGAGTTGAACTTTTTTTTTATTCGTGTGCGTTAACAAGCGAAGCAAAATACGTCTACGGACCATTCCCAGAAGTCGCACGAGATAATAACCAACGCGTAATTCGCAAGGAGGTAGGTTTACGACAAAATGATTGAGCTATAGATGCCTATGACGTCATCAAGCCGGCCGGCCAAGAGAGAATGCCTGCGTGCTGTTGCGTTGTTCCGGATATGCGCAGAAGCCATGTTTACGGACAACATGGGCAGGAGAGAAAGAGAAAGAAAAGATGGAATGAAAACAACGCAGCATTTCCAAACAAAACTAGGACCGTTCGAATAAATGCGGCGCAGAAACACAGACTAAATCATAATCCACTACGAAAAAAGTTAATGAAACATATAAACAACATACAAATTATTTGTTACGGTTGAATATGCGTAAATATGAAAAGCAACGCTGGTAAAGCGTCTGTGACTTTCACCAGTACAAAAGAGCATAACATTGCTGAAATATAAGTTGAATTAACAGCATCTACCACATGCCAAACCGAAGAAATGACTCATGTATGTTCGTACTTTGTAAGATGAAAAACATACGGGGCGCCTGGATACAGCCATGCACATTTATAGTACACGCACTTCATATTACAGCACTTGACGTAGCCACCATGGTGCCAATGGTTTAAACACGGAAGCAGGATTTCAAAATGCCTTTATCCAACGTCCGATTTTAACACATCACTCAATACTAACGGAACTATGATATTACGACAACCCTTCTACCGACAGCATGCTTCATTTACGAACAGATGACTGCTTACGCCTATACCACTGCCACTAGCGTAAGGTCAATTTATATTGCGAAACAGCTCAGCTCAGTATACAGACTGAATTGACGTGCATGTAATTACAACGTATGAAATCTATTGTACGAAAACGCCAGTCTGATATCTACCACAGACTGGCATATTAAGGAAATCTGCAAGCTTCATTATCTTTCACGTGATCACTATGAGGTGTTAAAAGATAAGCAATACCGCACACCGACCGTGTGGTAAGGAATAAATACCAATATCTTTGTATCTATGTCATCATTCTCGTAGATTTGTTAATTTAATTTACAACCAAAGTTAATAACTCCACGGCTGATCACAACTTACACCCATCCAACCACCAAATCATCTGACAAAACAACCCACACTCACCTCGTATCCTGGCGGTGTTATATTGACGATAACTTCATCAAGTTGAGGCTGATGCGACGTCACTTCCCCGGAAATTTCTCGACCATTGTAGGTGAGAAAAACCTTCTGTCCTGGTAAAAGTCTGAATCCTGTCACGGCTTGGAAGCCGGGACCGATCAGTTCAGTTTCCCTGTATTCTCTCATTGCGGGTACAGGCCGTTTGTTGTTTCCAGGTAGCGGATCGAAACGTACTGAGTATTTCGTTTCTCCAGCAGCATTTGTAAAACCATCTGAGTTTCCTGGTGTTTTTACAGCGTGAATAACACCGGAATAAAATTTACCGTCCTCTCCCTGGGCACAAACTCTAGTCCCTATAATGGAACGTTTTGCCAATCTTTTCCCGGTAGACATTGTTCAGATCATTAATGTTGCTATACCCCTCGAAAATTAATCTAATGAACTAGACCAGCGTTCCCGCCTCAATTCCAGCAATGACACCACTGGCAAGTAGGTCACTAAATCGCACCAATTTCAGCTTTAATCCACAGTTACAATTGGGCAAATAATTGTTTCCAAAGAAACCAGTTTCTGTATAAAGTATTTAAACGACTTCGTTAAAGAATCTCCATACACAATTCACAATGCACTAAAATGAAATAAAATCCTCTTCAGAGATAACCTTTCTCTTTCGCATTCAGATCCACTAAAATCCTGTAAGAGTAACTGTCACCTGCGTCTTTCGCTTCTTTATCACAAACAGCCCTGTCTTCACGAAACCACACCGGCAATATAACACCATCTATAGGATGGCAACGTTTGTTCATATCCTTGGAAGTAACAACTCTTCTTCAAACAACTGGCATTCATTAACAAGAGTGTTCTACAATATGGAGGTATCATAATGAAGTGACGCAAAGATATTCCACAAGCAACTCTAACGTCGGGTCGTTTTACAGAAACACTGATCCAATCAGCTGGCTGTCGCCGGCCTGCTCCGTGACTGGCTGGATTGTCGAGCTCAGCTGCTGGCTGCAAAATTCACCGGCCGGTTCCCGGGTCCAACAGCTGACAGATAACAACAAACACACGTGACCTCAAGCTCTGCACTCCCATTGGTTGCTTCAACGACGCTTGACCTATATTTCCTCATTGGTCGCAGCTAACGTTCGAAGCCTGGTGTGAGGAAACGCTCTTCAAGCGACCGCATTCGCAAACAAAATGAGAACTGGGTTTCCTCTTTCATTTTTTTCATTCTTACTTGTCTCCTTACCAAATTACAATTGTATAATATAAAGCTGTGGGAAATTCAATCAGCCGAAAGTCTACACACAAAATGTAACTACCACAGTATTAAAAGCCTACAGGTTCTTCAAGTAGTGTTAAAACTGGGGATTGGGAGAAGACGAGAAAATGAGTGTTTACATACACCAGTATGTATGACCTCTGTGGAATGCATTGTTGGATTATCTTTATTAAATGTGGACGTCACGATCACTATGGCAGTTACACGTCATAAGCCGGATTCGATGGACCTTCTTTACGTAACACGTTTTGCAGACACTTCCTAATAAATTTTCTTACTAAGTGTCATTCACTAATGCAATTGACTTTAAAATTGTTCATGTCCTTAACATTCATAATTACATACAAATATTATAAAAGAAACTGCAACCTCAACAGCAAATATAGTTTTTCGGTCAGTCATCAGTTCTGTTCGAAAGTTTCATTGTAAAAGTTGTTTGTAAGTGGAAATCCCTCCATGACAATGGTTCATTTAAACGTATTTTAAATGCACGTCAGGTGTAACGAGTATATACTGAACACAGCTGCAGTTCACCATACAAAGCCCTCGGATAGCCCCCGTTACTCCATCTTTTGGGTAGTTCATGAACAAATAGTACTGGTCTTTCAGGGCAGCCAACATTGATCGCATCGAACTTATCGAAATGTATCTCACATGATCAATTATACAACTCAAAATTTATCAGGTGATTAAAAATGCATAATTATACGGTATGTGACATTATGCATTTTATTTAAGAGCGATTCGGTATTTCAATTTACAGTTCATTTTGAAAGTACACTGACTTTAGTAACATGCTTGTATTTAAATTCAGTATCAACTGCGTTAATGAACCATATGCAAAACATACATTTAGGAACCAAGCATAATGCCAGGATTATGATATAACGTTTAAAATCAAATCGGAAATCAATTTTTGTATTGTATTGCTTCTTTTCATGCACGGTTGTAATGGAAGTAACAAAATGACTACTTTCAAATCGCCGAAATGTCGAATAGTATGAAGGTAAACAACTAGTCAAAAGCAGAAGTTCAATGACGTGGAGTGCAGACCGTGGGGTAAATACTGACGGAATTTATTATACATAAAAGCGCATCCGGACGTAACTACCTTTCCGTTAAAAACAGCTGACACACTTCCGCCATTATTGGTACAGGAGACGAGTCATTCGTTTTGTAATGTTGGATATGTGGAACGATAGGTGGAGAGAACTTTTGTTATATTTTATTAGTATTTCGGTAATTGTTCCAAATTTCGAAGGGCTAAGTCGTCATACAGAAGAAAGCACAGGTAATTGTAAACGTGTGTTAAAATTGTTACCGATAGTTCAATCAGTAAAGTCATATACGATGTAAGTTGTTTCTCATGCTAATATATCTGGGCCTGTATTTTTGTTCGTTTTGCCGTTTTAGATTATTTGATCTGTCGACGTTGCGGTGCTGACATTGCAGATTCCAGTTACATTCATGACCGTTTTAGTCCAGAGGCACTGATTCATAGAAATCAGTCACTTTTTCGAAAAGAAAGTGTTGCAGTTCAACTTCTAGAAAATCCGCTGGGTATAAGGTTTCGAGTGGTGGTTGTAAACAAATCAAATTGCATCGGAGTGGACGAAGTATGTTTTGTCTGATTATAGCAGCTCGATATAATTAGTAGTGACACTATCGACATAGTTGATGCATGTGACTCTTCTTCCAAGTTTGCTTCCCTTCATTCACATATTCCAGAGAATAATATGTATCTCTTGATCCTTTCCAGTGGCATAGTGAATTTTCTTGGTATCCTGGTTATGCATGGAAGCACTGTTTATGTTCACATTGTGGCCACCACGTAGGATGGTAAGGCTGCATAATAAGATTCCCATACTTTTACATATGATGAAATAGCATGAGCATTGCTGATGATGTTAATCTGACATCTGGTAGTTAAATGCTTAGTAAATTTCTAAATTTTAACAATTTCTTCACAGGATTTTTGAACCTTTGAAATCAGCTGTTTCAGACCGTAAGATAGCGTCAGACAAAGGTTTTTATGGACTGATTTTAGATAACATACTCAGTGAAAGTTGTAAGTATAACAGTTTAAAATTTATTTACATTACTCTTGTCTTCAGTTGTGGTTGAGAAGGTACCATATAGAAATTAGTGTGCCTGAACCTGATTTAAATGTAGTGTATACTAAGTTGCAGGGCAGAAGTGCCCTCGAGTACATGATACCCTTGACATTTATTATTATTCTTCGACATAACCTTTACAAACCTTCAGTAACTAACACCTTGAAGTATCCTTATTTGTTATCCAAATCACCATTTTTAAGCTACTCACATCTTGCAGACTCTCAAGTCAGATCAGGGTTGCCAACACAGTGCACACACTGAGTCATTCTACCAGAAGTACATGACACAACCAACAAACTCTGAAACCACCAACCTGAGGCTTTGAAGTATGATGACAAGAGGAAAAGAAATTGTAATCCACAAAGATTAAGCGATACATTTTCAATTCCGTGATAAATTGTACACTTTCACATTTAATCCACCAACTTGAGGCTTTCCAGTAGGATGACAAAAGAAAAGTATTGGATTCTCTAAAGGTTAAGGTTTGAGTTTTCATTTTAGTGACAGAAACTTTAGGTTTTCTCTTTTAATTTCATTCAAAATTCAGCTTCAACAAAATACTTACAGCACCAAAGTCAGACTTTGAAGCTGTGTTTATGGGCACGTTCATGGGGGTTGGGCTGTGACATTTCATTTTAGTGTTATAGTGTTTGAGATTTAGTTTTACTGACAGAAACTGAACTTTTACAAATATGCAGAAAGGTTTCAGAGTTTCATACTGGTGACAGAAAACCTGGAGACACATTTTTTTTAGTTGGATTCACTGTCAATTCTGGCAAATCTGATTTGCAAATGATTGTTCCTTGCAGCTGGACAACAGCACCAAAAAATAAGAATGTGTATTATGATTATGTTAACATGTTTTAAGTCACAGATGTTGCTTCTTTTACAAAGATTCAATCTATTATACTGGTAACTACTTCTGTATAAGAAGAGAAATAAATGGCAAGGTTATTCTGGACTGAATACCACAAATATAATACAGATTATTTGATAGTTTCAGATTCTTTGATGATTGTGCCAAAGTCGTATAAAAGTTGATGAACTGAAAATGAAAGGACCACTATAAAAAAATAAAAAAAAAACTTTAATCAAAACTGTATACATACTATAGTGACTGCAAATACGTATCTGGTGCCTTCATTACTTAAGTTTTGTGACACACCAAGTTTTTAAAGATAGTGACTAAATATGACAGCAGAAGAGACCTTAGGAGGTGGAGAAGGCCATGCAGGAGGGGTTATATTGACAGAGGAACAGAAACAGTTTTTAGCTACATGTGAAGCAGAGTTTGCTGACCGCTACACAGAAGCTGATGAAGAGTTTGTTCAGTACAAAGGTAGAGTGTGTACTCCACCTATTGTTGATCCATGGTACAATAAGCCACGACGTAATTTTGATTGGTCTGCTCGGGGTAGACGTCATCAGAACTGGGGTTCACGAAATGACAGGGGACATAATCAGGGTAGTGAAGGTGGTGGTTATCGTCAGGGTGATCGTTTCTATGGTCACCGCTATCGACCATACTAATGCATCCTGGCATTGTTACAGATATTTATATTTGTATACACTGAACTTTTTACATTATTATGTGAAGAACAGACTAGAATAAATATCATCATGAGTAAATAAAAGAAGCTTGTTTGAAGTGTTTGAAAAATGTTGATTCTTTATTTCAATATACCAGTAATATAGAAGAGCCATTTTGGAGTCATACCTTTCAAAACTTGCATCATTTTAGTGTGAGTAATCATGAAGGATTTGCTATAAGAGCTAAACCCAAAATGATGGGGCCCTTAAAAAGTCAATTTCTAACTCTTCCCAATTCAGGCCCTGTGCTCAAGTGAATCTGAGTGAAGGCATGCATATGTATCCCATTGTACTTTGATCCCAAGGAGGGAGACAGCAGTCTCCTCTGAAACACTGGCAACACATCCTACTTTCACACAGTGCAAACGCCATCAGATAGGATCAGAAGCAAATGTAAAGTTCAGATCTCATACCCACAGTTTAGCTTTTTCTTTTACCCTCAAGATCATGGTGTTTTGCATACCACACAATGCATTATCATCAATGTAATGGAAATACAGCAAACATGGAAAATAAAGAAAATGGATTTGACATAATAATAAGAATAAGAACGAAAAATGGTTTAATTTTGTAATTATCCTTATTTCAATGCTAGTATTTGTGGTGGGTGATGAGTAGTGTCCTAACAGGAATTTATTGTAGAATGTTCAAAGGTAAGAAATGAACACATAATTTTGACAAGGAAGTCTCATATATAATATTGTGTAAATAAGTAGATAGACATGGATAGTTTGATTGTAATCAGTGATGCCCTTGTTCCTTTGAGGGCTTCCATCTGAGTATCTGTCTATTCCTTAGGTACCATTGTGCAGAATTTCTGGATCCACCGGTCTCCAACCTCTCTGATATGACCTATAGGTTTCTGCCACAGTAGCTGAATGTACTTTCAAACACATTAAAGAGGCTACACAAGGGTCTGTGAATAGTCACCTCTGCACTGAACAGGTGTGAGAGTCTTCAACAAGATATGGGAATTTAAAGTTATTCTAGAGAAAATATATTAACTCATGCTATTACACAATAAGCTTGGCAGAACAAAGATTAATGCTCACTGAATGCAGGAAAATGGACAACAGTGAAAATATTGGTATGGGTACTTAAAATTCAGAGGAATGTGGACATAACAGAATATACTGGAGAGACTGTTGATAAAAATTTGGAAACCAAGAGGTCTAGGACTATAAGATAATACAGTATGAGAAATGGGAATCAGCACCCTAATATAGTTATCAGCACTTTTTTTTCTGACAGTAGAAAATTGTGCACAGTAATGCAACCTATATCTGCTTTAAGTATGAAAAGTGGGCTAAAATAGGCTTGAAGTCTTCCATTTTCCTTAGCAAGTTCTGCCACATTTTCTGCCAGAAAGCAGCAGCTGTAAAAACCTCATGTGATGATCATATTGTAAACCTAACTATATAAAACTTAATGTACATGGCTGTAGTGTTTCATCAGTCCATATCAAACCAAAAATTAATTTTTATTTAATGAAAGCTTATAGATAATGTTATATTTTTAGTTATTTTTGATGTAAAGACCTTTGCATACTTTGGTCTGTGTAGTATGATTTATGATCTATATATATATACCTATATATATGCACAAGGTGGTTCAAATATGACTGAGACTATTTGTGTGTAAACAAGCCGCATTCAGTCTCGGTCATATTTGAACCACCTTGTGTATGTATATATATATGTAAAATACAACACACACACATGTGTGTACATATATATATATATATATATATAAATACGCAGCTGTATAAACCATGTATTTCATGTCTGTGTACTATACAGTATCTATAAAGCATAACTAATTCTTTTCTCTTACTTTTAAATCAATATCAAAGCAATTCAGAAGTGTACAGTCCCTCGGAGCTAACACCTTGACAATCAGAATAATTCGACCTCAGTTCCATCTAGGAAAGGGAAACAAATCTAGCAACTGATAAAGCTGGAAAAAAGGTATTAAAGTAGCTTTGCTGGCTGACCACATATTTTCACAAAGTGGTGTAATAAATATTGTGAACAAATGCCAACAAACCATCTGCTCCAATATATACACCTAATTTGGGGGTTTAAATTTAAAAGGTCTTGATTTTAATAACATGTGTACATTCCTTTACAACTGGGTTGGTAATATTTTCAATTATGCACACAGAAACACACACAAATACATACACGCGCATTTTATTGCATATATTGGCCAGCAGGATTCACAGGCTAGTCCAATGGACTGCAGATAGCCATGAGTAATAAAAAAATGCCAACTATATTGTACTTTCAACATTTTTCATCTAGCATCTCCAGCAAGGTAATTTGTGCCACCACCACCTAATCAGTAACATTCTAAGGCAATTACTAAGTGCGGATCTTTGTGCATATAGTTGTACAATGAAATTGTTTATAACAGCATTTAGTACTTTTTTCATTTGATTGTTGCCTCTGCTGAGGGCTATTGTTTAAAAATGACTCATAATAAAATTATTAATTTTATGTAACAAATTTGTTGTAACATGTGGATACTGTATGCGAGATATTTATAGTACTTAATACTGTATGTTTTGTATTTTTTTTAAATTTTTATTACTTATTCTACTCCTTCTTGTCACTTTGACCAAATTTTGTACCTTAGGAATGCTTCACATATGTATGTATGAATGTATGCATCTAGGACACGACAAACACAGTCCAAATTATAAAAATTATAGAAGTTCCATACCTTTATCTGCCGTGTACACGTTCCATTTCTGTTCCTCTTAAACGCGTTTGAATGCTGCACATCAAATTCTGTACAACGCACAACTTAAACCCATTTTTGCTTTTCCCTCGCGCACAAGTGCCACATTCCTCAGAACTGCCAATCTGGCATGATGGTACTGTTGTGTGTTCAGTCAAAATCGTACTGCAATATATTCAACACATTTGATCAGTATACAAAGCGCACACTACCCAAAAGATTTGTATTTTCAAAAGACACTTAATCGCTGGACTGTACAATGAAATCTATAAGAACAGTTTTTGTAAACCTTCCTTTCATACTTCCGTGAGGAACGCAAGATGTATATTTTAAATGTAAACGTTGGTACGGACATGCATATGTTCGTGAATGGTTTATCGCTGGCCGACATTACCACAGAACGTCTAGTAGCACATTACATAATTTGACTAACTTTGAAAACAACAATGTATCCGCTATCTGTGATCTGTGTGCAGTAAATGACATGTACGCAAATCTGAGCGCTGCCGGTACAGTTTGTATGTGTATAGTCGCAAATAGTAAATGTGATAGTCATCATGGTGTTGCAGGATGCCTTTAATTTTGTCTTGCAAAATCCTCTTGTAGCGGGAACTATTGAATATGTAAAAGTGATGGTACGTTTATGTTCAGATCGTTATTTTGGTATATGCCATTTGTAAGGGACATAACCTTTAAAGTGGAATGGGCTCATTTGTTTCTTCTCAGGGAACTGCTATGATACCAAAGAAGAAGGAATTGCCACCTCCACCTGTTGTTCCACAGCCGTCGCCAGTGTGCACATATCCTATTTGGAAGCACTTTTATCCCGGAAGTTCTTTCGTACGTTTGGCAGGCGTATTTGGAGTATCTGCGGTTGTACTGGGAGCTTATGGAGCACATGGTAGAATCCTGCGATCGAAACACCGTATTCGGTGTAACAAAAAATTTCTAATTCTTTTCGTAAACGTATATATGCAATATGATGTCCGTACCATAAGTCTTGTTTTTTTTTTGTGTTGTTACAGCATTATATCCGAAGGAAGGTAGAGAAGAATTAAAGAAGATATACGAAACAGCCAACCGATACCATTTCCTGCATACTCTGGCACTTTTTGGTGTTCCATTATGCCGCTGGCCAAAAACGGCAAGTGTCTAGTTATTAAATTTATGTTAACGCATTTTTAATTTTTTTGTGATTAATTTTGCGAGTTTCGGGAAAATTTCAAGGTTTTCAATTTATTACTCTCTTTTAGAGTTGCAAGCATCAAAGAAACTGACCATTGAGATGCACCCAATTCGCGAAACCCCTAATTGTAGTACTGTTTTCATACAGAGGGATACGTGAAATGTAAATGATTTTCATGCATTATTGGCCAAGAAGGAAGAGGCACAGGCATGAGAAGTAAACCCACTTTGGTATGTTTTATGATAAAGTTTTTGTGACTTCAACTGACAAATTTACAGATGTTCTGTGAGAGCACTGTGAGTAGCCCATTGCATGTCATATCTGTATTAAAGTTCAGTCCACACATGTAAGCATGGTGAGTGTAATTGTAGCCACAACTGTTTATATCCTCCTAGCAATTTCTGGCAAAGCAAATTATTGTCTGTGGGTTGTGACCATATGTTGCAGAAAAAATAATACTTGGTACTAGAACTGGAACAGGGGTGTTATTTTGAATGCTGAGTTGTGGGGTTAAAAATGTGACTGGAATTCATCATTTCAACATTTTAGTCATGTGTCATTGATTTTTAATATGAAAAGTTTATGACTGACTGTATGAACACTGAGAAGGAAATTAACATTTCTTGATTATTCTGGTTCCCCCCCCCCCACTAAACACATTGTGGCATTACTAAGTCTCCAAACAATAAAACCTGACATATGCCACAAACTCTGGGATAGTGGAGATTTAGATTATTGGTATAATGCATACACCAAAATGATAATTTATGACTTTGCTTTAGGGGCAATATAAATGTGAATTAAGCATAAACAGAAGCAGAATTGCTAATGTTGAAAAGTTGGTCACAGTGGACCCTCTGTAAGCATTTTTTATATGACATCTATTTCTTGTAGGTGTATTGAAGGACATGCATAGTGACAGAGTCTATTCAAGTCCATTTGAAATGCCCTGTTAGTTGTGGAAAGTGGTGTGCTGTAACACAAATGCAAATCCCTAATATGAATGTTCCAGAACTTTTTCTCTAAAGTACTACAGGGGACTTATTTGTGTGTAAAGAACTCTGCATTTTGGATATGCATCTGTTGTGAATGACATTCCTGATTTCCAAGTATCAGGCACTGCATAAAAATTGCCTCTGATAAGTGCGTCCCAGTCAACACAGAATGATGAGTCTCAGGTTTCAGAGGAGGTGGCCTCCAGATGTGGACAGTAGCTACAAATATATTGAATAAGCAATTGCAGACAATCAGTAAGTGGAGGTCCTCCAGCCTGGGGTTTGGTGAGGTGCTAACAAGTCCGCATTATAAAAACTTACCATGTTACAAACATTGTATCAGAAAAACTGCATACATCTGAATAGTGTCAGAATAGCATGTTAAAGAATGCAATCCAAGAGCAAGTTTAAATGTTTTGTGAAAACAAGTTCCAGAAAAAACAATTATATTTCATTCCGTTGGGTATAGGTATAATTATTTTATTATCATGGTGGACTCTTTGTTGCAAATGAAGATTTAAATTTGTCATGTCATTACAGGCAGTCTGTATCTACTAATGTGACTGAAAATAGAACTCAAGAAAATTGTTTCTTGACTTTTCCTTTTTGTCATTCCAAAATGATACCTGCAGTATCTCTCAATACTATATAAGGAAATTTTCATTTGTTGTGGACAAACTGCAACACAGCTACTCATTTTGCACGCTTGCCATCTTCACTGGGGCTTGCAGCATGAAGTGTATTTAAAAGTATCAGGTCTGTTATGTACCTGATTAGCTGCAGGTTTCTTCCAGTGTTAATAATTAAATGTACTGAAATCAGCATATTCTTACTAGCATTATATTGTTACATCTTTCCTATTGCAATGGATTTGGAGTGACTGAATTTGCATTGCCAGAGTTTGCATACATGCTTATATGGAAGATGTCTTAGTGTTAGAATCGATGAAAACCAATTAGAAAGGGGGGGTGGGGGTCACATTTTCTGCACCCTCTGTGGTTATGATCAGAATGACCATTCTTGAATAAAGACAAACAGAACACTTAGAGTGTCATATATCCAGTGATGTTGGATACAGGTGAATGTAAGGACCAAACATCATTGTCAGGTGGTTAGCACACCTTTTTCCAGCACGTGAGGTCCTAGGCTCAACTGTTCACCTGGAGATTATCCATAGGCTTTTCATGATTCCCCATCTCCAAGCAAACCCTGGCATGGTACCTTGCATTAGGTCACACCCACTTTCCTCATCCTTCACAATACATGGTTCACTACTCATGTCATTGAAGAGTGAATAATCTTAGCAGCTGAATGTGTCACAAATAAACCAAGAATAAACATAAGGAGTGAGTGAAAATGAAAGACAAGACAAATGTGCAGAATAAAAGTGCTAGGAAATGGGTGGTCAAAACTGATCAACAACCTGAGTGTTAGTACAGATTTTAAAACCAAAATTAATGTTTTCTCCTGTCCACAGAGTGGCTCTTTCCTAGTCCTTGGAATGGTTCTGTTCTGTGGCACCTGCTATTACCATGCTCTCACAGGGAGGAGTGAGCTGCGGTGGCTGACACCTGTTGGGGGAACATTCCTAATTGTTGGTTGGCTGGCTATGATATTGTAATTCACTTATACATTGAAGAATTTAAACTGTGTACAGGTTACAAGTCACAATCTCTCATTAAAAGTTTTGATTTCTTTGTATCATATAGGGTAGAAATATGTGTATTACTTGTAGCATCTTTGTTGAACTGTAATGACTGAGACCAGATGTGGGTGACATAGAAACCTTCTCCTTGCTCTGGAATTAGCTGGGATGTTCACATGCATATCTCATCTGTTGTTTAAAATGTGTATATGAATTCAAGAACCTATCAATTTTTTCTGGTAATTTTATTTGTACTGAATGTACCCTATCTCCTAATGGTTGGAGAGATGATTTGAATGACCAAAACAGCTTGCATATTTGTGGACTATTTATTATGGTGTCTGAGCCCCAAGACTGATTATGCTAACACAATGGGGGCAGTTATCATGGGAGCTTTTATCACATGCATCAGCTGGTAATTAAGTGTGCTTTTCTCCAGCTGTTCAAATCATCATCTTTCACAGCATATCTATACTTGTTTAACCATAATTATATTGTAGACAAATTGTAAATTTTGAGGTTGTAGTTTTACAAAACCAAACCAACTTAATTTAGTGTCACAGCATTCAAGTCATTCAAGTAATTGGCAGTACAGATCATGTAAAAATACATAGAAATTAGGCTTCAGCAGCTGTATTGAACTGCATTGCTGTTTACCCAGTGCAACCTGAAGTGTGTATTGTGTACACAGTTTCATATTCATACCCAAAACAAAGTTACTGTAATTATTTCAGTCCCTGCCCCTCCCCCAGAATATTCTTAGTATTCTGGTAACGGTTGCTAGATAAAATAAATTTGTGAGGAAACTGTTAGATGGCATTGGTTGTTGTGTGTTACATCCTGTTCCTTTTACTTAAAACTTCCATATTGGACCATACACAACTCCTCCCCCCCAAAAGACTAATTTCATGAGAGTTTGATGTAATAGCCACATATGCTTCACTAAGATGGTTTTGTGTTCTTAATAACAAGAGGATGGGGTTTACAAATAAAAATGACGTAGAAAAGTAAAGATGAAAGAGTGCAAAAGAATTTCCTGAATATTTAAGAAACAATAAAATTCATTATTATCTGCCTGATACATCAGTTGTTTCATTTATTCCACCTCTTCCTGCATCACCATTAATAATTTTGCGTATCTGATTCCAGTAAAACTGCATATACAGCTCAGAAAATTGCAGCAGCACTGACAAAGTGGCACTACTTAGCAGCATACTGATAATATACAATGCAGAATGACATGATATATATTGTTTGGCATGAATACTACTATATTGATTTACAGTGCTTGAGTAACTGCAACTATGTAATGATTTTTAAATGTGCAGTCTTTTTAAAAATCTGGGTTCAAGAACTGACAGACTACTAT
>Ga0123357_10002030_pt1 | contig 22185 bp, 18 predicted proteins | sample TergutEmb28metaG_FD_89873 | JGI IMG/M metagenome (GOLD analysis project Ga0123357, IMG submission 89873) | Embiratermes neotenicus P4 segment gut microbial communities from Petit-Saut dam, French Guiana - Emb289 P4 | ecosystem: Host-associated > Arthropoda: Insects > Digestive system > Gut ... | reverse complement strand
TTTAATGATTGAAAGTTCTACTTTGATTATTTATGTTTTTTGGGCATGGTTCACGGCAATCCATCTAAAAACGCCTTTAGCCGTTTGCTGGATTGCCGAATTAATATATGCGTTTCTATTAGGTCTGCTCAGTTTCTTCTATTTTCGTTATGCAAAATGGCAGGGAAAAAAGATATAAGGGAGGTTATTTAGTTCTACTAATTTATTCATTTGAAGATTTTTTTGTAATTTTGGAGAACTTATTTATACATTATGGCTTATATTGATTATTATAAAGTATTGGAAATAAGCAAAACAGCTTCGCAGGACGATATTAAGAAGGCTTACCGGAAGCTGGCACGCAAATACCATCCCGACCTCAACCCGCAAGATGCATCTGCGCACAAAAAGTTTCAGGAAATCAACGAAGCAAATGAAGTGTTGAGCGATCCCGAAAAACGCAAAAAATATGACGAATACGGTGAAAACTGGAAACATGCCGACCAGTTTGAACAGGCTCGACAGCAGCAAGGCGCGGGGTATGGCGGCGAAGGTTTTACATATCAGGATTTTGGCGGATTCGGCAATTTCGGCGGCAGCGGCTATTCCGATTTCTTTGAAACCCTGTTCGGAAATGCAGGACGGCAGAGTGGAGCGAGACCGGCGGCTTTCAAAGGACAGGATTATTCAGGCGAGGTGCATCTGACGCTTCAGCAAGCTGCAAAAACGCATCAGCAGACAATCGACGTCAATGATAAAAAGTTGCGCATTACGGTTCCTGCCGGTATTGCCAATGCACAGCAAATCAAGCTTAAAGGGCAAGGCGGACCGGGCGCTAACGGCGCTCCTGCAGGCGATTTATACCTGACTTTCATCGTTCAACCCGATCCTGTGTTTAAACGCAACGGCAACGATTTGTATATGGATGCCGCTATGGATTTATATACCGCAGCGCTGGGCGGCGAATTACTGATTAACACCTTGGAAGGTCAAGTCAAGATGAAAGTGAAACCGGGTACGCAGCCTGGTTCCAAAGCCCGTTTGAAAGGAAAAGGTTTTCCCGTTTATAAGAAAGATGGCGAGTTCGGCGATTTAATCGTAACCTATCAAGTACAGATTCCGGTGGATTTAACGGAAAAGCAAAAACAATTATTTCGGGAATTGCAACAAAATAAATAACAACGAGCTATGGAAGAATTAATTATCATCGAAGAATATATCCGGCATTCACATATTGAGCCGCAGTTTATTGCTTTATTGGAAGAAAGTGAATTGATTCATACTCAGGAAATAGAGGATAAGCATTACTTGCATCCGGATGAACTGAGCGATCTGGAAAGTTACACCCGGATGTACTACGACTTGTCAATCAATATCGAAGGAATTGACGCCATTCATCATCTGCTGGGGCGCATCCAACTTTTGCAGGAGGAAATGCGGGAACTGCGCAATCGCTTGCAAATATTGGAATAATTTTTGAATGCGGACGACGCAGATATGACAGTCTCAAAATATTTTATACATTGACTAAAACAACCAGATATTTGGTTAAACTCCAGAAATTTGCAGGATCTAAAATATGCAACTCTACCTGATTGTTTGCATCTTTAACAAATTCGTAAGAGCCGTCGGGATGTTTGGAAACCAATTTTGCTTTTTTAGCCCACAATTGAACAACCGTTAACTTTTTGAAATCATTGATTTTAATAAAGTAATCACGATTAAAGTTGGGACCTAATTGATTGTTAACCAATATTTTTTGTTTACTTAATTCATTCGAAGTTCCAAAGCAATAATAAACCGTAGTAATTACTTTTTCTTGCTGGTTAATCGTTTGCTTTTGGGCATTCGACTGGACTCTTAAATCCTGTACGTCTTTGGAGAGGTTGCTTATATTAGCGCTTAGCTCGGTAATTTGCTGGTTTTTACGTTCTAATTCCTCATTCAAAGCAACCAGAGCCATTGTTTTCTGGTCTAATTCCGTGCGAAGATTCGTTAGCGTTTGCCGTAATTGCGCCGATTGTAAGGAAGACGCACTTAATTTTTTTTCCAACTCGGCAATTTTTTGCCTGTTTTTGTCTAATGTTTCGGTAACAAATTTCATGTCCGACTGAATTCTATCCTTTGTAGAAGGGGCTAATTCACCGGGGTTGTTCGATTGTACGGATAAATAGTTTTCAGCCGTTTTGATATCCTTAAAATTGTCTTCCACCTCGTTTAAGAGAGAAAGAATATCTTCCATCTCACTTGCATTCTTCGTATTGACTAATGCTAATGAATCTTTTTCCGCTTGAAGCTGTTTATATTCCGACGAATTTCTCACGCAGGAAGACGAAAAAGTCAAAGCGAATACAATTAAACCAAATAAAACTAATTTTTTCATTGTTCTTTTAAATTAATATATTTAACATTCTTTTTATCCTCTTTTCCAGCCACGACGATGACAAATTCACCGCGCGGCTCGTTTTTTGTAAACCATTGAATCAATTCCTCCAAGCTGCCATGAATGGTTTGTTCGTGCAACTTGGAAATTTCTCTCGAAACGGAAGCTTTTCGTCCGGTTCCCATGCAAGCAGCTAACTGCTCAAGCGTTTTAAGCACACGGAAAGGCGATTCGTAAAAAACCATCGTACGACTTTCGTCAGCTAATTCTTTCAAGCGTGTTAGCCTTCCCTTTTTTTGAGGAAGAAAGCCCTCGAACGAAAAACGGTCGGCAGGCAGTCCGGAGTTCACCAACGCCGGCACAAAAGCGGTTGCTCCCGGAAGACATTCCACTTCAATGTTTTGAGCCACACATTCGCGCGCCAGCAAAAATCCGGGATCGGAAATACCGGGCGTTCCCGCATCGGAAACCAAGGCAACGCTTGCTCCCGCTTTTATCCGCGACACAATCCAATCGACGGTCTGATGTTCATTAAACTTGTGATGCGACTGCATGGAATTTTTAATATCAAAATGCTTCAGTAAAAATCCGGTAGTCCGTGTATCTTCCGCTAAAATAAAATCGACCTCTTTCAAAATACGAACCGCTCTGAAAGTCATATCTTCCAAATTTCCCACCGGAGTAGGAACGATATAGAGTTTAGCAGCTTCCATCCTTTTGCGCTGATATGAATATAAGCCTTTGAATTAACAGGACAAATTTAGGTAAATATTTTATTTATTCGGTATAATCGGATTAAAAAAATAGAATTGACCGTTTTTACATTAAACTTTTTTGAAATATTTTGGCGTTCCACACGCGCGCACCACAGATATTACAGGGTAAAGAATTGAATATCATACATTATAAAATTTCTTATCCCGGGCTTTGGTTATTATACATCGTATAAGATATTGGAACATTATATGAATTAAAATCTACTGCGAACGCCGGACCAACAGGTTTTTGAAAATAAATATAGATTTGTAATAAAATTTTTGTAAATAGATTGGATAATTGATAAAATTATTTTTAATTTTGCGACCATCCAATCTATTTTTATTAAAAAATTTTTCGATTATGTATAAAAGACAAATTATCATCGCAGTGTTGTGCTTCTTCTCATTAGCAGGAATAGCACAAGGCTTTGGAGAACAGCAACTGTTTAACGACGGTTGGCGTTTTCATCTGGGAGATATTCAATATGGCGGACGCGAGTATGTGGATATTTCTAAGTGGGAGAAAGTGACCTTGCCGCACGACTGGAGTGTCTTGCAAACAGCCAGTCCTCAGTTTGCCGCCTGTACCGGATTTTTACCCGGCGGAATCGGCTGGTATCGCAAAGATTTTACTGTACCGGCAGAGAAAAAGGGAGAAAAAATATACATCTATTTTGAAGGAGTGTATAATCACAGTGAAGTGTTTATTAATGGCAAGTGGTTGGGAATCCGTCCGAATGGATACATCTCGTTTATGTATGAGATGACTCCGTATATCAAATTTGGAGAAACCAATTCAATTGCCGTGAGAGTCGATCATTCCGAAGACGCCGATTCGCGCTGGTATACAGGCTCCGGCATCTATCGCAATGTACGCATCATTTATGCCAATCCTGTCCACATTGACTTGTGGGGCGTTTTTTATTCCACCGAAACCAAAGGAAATACAAGCGTTCTATCTGTCGGTTCGACAATAAAAAACACTACCGGACAGCCAAGTACGTTAAAAATCACTCAAGAATTGCTGGATGCTTCAGGAAAAACGGTAGCCTCAACTTCCGGTTCATTGAAAGTGGAAGGAAATAGCAATGCCACTATCAAGCAGAATATGAATTTATCAAATTCACATCTGTGGAGTGTTGACGATCCGTATCTCTATCAATTGGTAACCAAAGTTTTTAACGGAAGCAAACAAATAGACGCTTCTTCAACTAAGGTTGGTATTCGCACGTTGACATTCGACGCCGATAATGGTTTTGCGTTGAATGGTAAATTTATAAAAATGAAAGGCGCATGTATTCACCACGATGCAGGAGCATTGGGCTCTGCCGTTCCGAAGGAAGTTTGGCTGTATCGCTTAAAACAACTTAAATCATTGGGATGCAATGCCATCCGGATGAGCCATAATCCCGAATCGAATGAGTTGTTTGAAGCATGCGACGAACTGGGTTTTGTGGTAATGGCAGAAGCATTTGACGAATGGGAATATCCGAAAAACAAATGGATAAAAGGATGGAATCAGGGAGAACCCGGTCATCAAGGTTCTTATCAGTATTTCCGCGAATGGGGACAACGCGATTTGGGAGATATGGTTCTCCGCGACAGGAATCATCCGTCAATTGTGATGTGGAGTATAGGCAACGAAGTAGATTATCCGAACGATCCATATTCTCATCCTGTTTTAGATACCGTAACCATTCATCAGCAACAGGTAGGCGGTTATCTTCCATCGCATCCTCGCGCAGAGCGGCTGGGAGAAATAGCGAAAGAATTGGTGGCTGCAGTCAAACAATACGATACTTCACGTCCTGTAACGGCAGCGGTAGCCGGAGTCGTAATGTCCAATCACACCGATTATCCGGGAACGTTGGATGTTGTTGGGTATAACTATACGGAAGACAGGTATGCGATAGATCACAGTCAATATCCCAAACGAGTAATTTTTGGAAGCGAAACCAGCAGCGGGTTTTCTTCATGGAAAGCAGTCAGGGACAATCAGTTTATTTTCGGTCAGTTTATCTGGACGGGATTTGATTATCTGGGAGAAGCCGGCTTGTGGCCCTCGCGCGGATTTACAACAGGCTTGATTGATTTGGCAGGAAGAATAAAACCGCGCGGCTATTTCCACCGTGCTCTCTGGTCTGATCAACCGGTTGCTTACCTTGGAACCCAACCCGTAAACGTAAATTCAAGATTTTCTTCTCCTGTGGATGCTCCTGCGGTTTGGAATTACGAAGACGGACAGATGGTACGCGCCGTATGTTATGCCAATTGCGATGAAGCAGAGCTTTTGCTGAATGGAAAAGTGGTTGGAGAACGCCAGAAATACAACGATAATACGGCTGTATTCAGTTGGGAAGTTCCTTATAGCGCTGGAACCTTGGAAGTAAAAGCTTATAAAAACAATCAGGCAGTTGCAACGGATAAACTTCAAACGGTAGGACTGCCGGCAGCCCTCGAAGCCCGCTTGGTAGATGGTAACGGATTAGACAAACAGGGGTTGGCGCAAGTCCTGGTGAATATTGTCGATAGCAATGGCTTGCCGGTCATTCTTGCGGAAAATACAATTCGTTGTCAAGTCATCGGAGATGGAGAAGTTATTGCTACGGAAAACGGAAAACCGGCAGCTTATGATAATTACAGAAGCAGTGTACATAATGCTTGGAATGGTAATTTGTTAGTCTATGTTAAAGCTAACAGCCCATCCGGAGATATACAATTGAAAGTTACTTCACCCTTATTGAAAAGCGCTGAAATTAAATTGAGATAAATATTGATAGTATGCAGAAATACATTGTTTTGTTCTTTGCGTTATTTGCCTTATCCCTATCTTTACAGGCAACCTCGCGCACGATAACCAATATTGACTTTGACTGGTATTTTCATCCGAACGATATAGAAAACGGAGAGAAGAATGCTGTTGACTATCTTTCATGGCGAAAATTAGACTTACCCCACGATTGGAGTATCGAACAGGAATATTCGAAAGATAATCGCAGGGAAAACGCTTTTTTACCCGGCGGTGTGTGCTGGTATAAAAAAGAAATCGATTGGAACGATGATTGGGCAGACAAACTTGTCTTTATTGATTTTGAAGGCGCCTATATGAATAGTACCGTTTGGTTAAATGGTGAAAAATTAGGTTATTATCCTAATGGATACCTCGGTTTCAGGTACGACCTTACGCCTTTTTTGAAAAAAGGGAAAAATATTCTAACCGTAAAGTTGGATAACTCCCAGCAGCCCAGCGCTCGCTGGTATTCCGGCACCGGAATATACCGTCACGTTAATCTCATTGCTTGCGGTAAAATGCATGTAGCGCAAAATGGCGTATGGGTACGTACTTCGACTGTTAACAAAAATAAGGCTGCTGTTTTTATTGAAACAAATCTGAACTATCCCAACGATGGTGAAAAAGTAAACGTAAAGGTTACTTCCATCATAAAAGATAATGCAGGTAAAGAATTAACCAGAAATACCCGAGATGGACAAATAATGTGCAATGAAGGATTCATTCGAGACACGCTATCGGTGAACAATCCCAACTTATGGAGTCCCGAATCTCCAACCATGTATTATCTTGAAACCGTAGTAAACTATAATGGTCAAGTTACGGATAATTACACTACGCCGTTCGGAATACGGACGTTGGAGTATGTCAGTAATATCGGATTTAAATTGAACGGAGTAGTTACAAAATTGAAAGGCGTTTGCTTGCATCAGAATACGGGAGCTACCGGTTCGGCGCTAACGGATGAAATGTGGCACAAGCGATTAGTTCAACTAAAAGAAATGGGATGTAATGCGATCAGGACATCCCATTATCCGTATGCTCCGGCGTTTTTTGCAATGTGCGACACAATGGGCATTATGGTATTGGATGAACCTTGGGATGGTTGGTATCAGTGGGGAAATACCGGCAAGGCCGCTTACGACTACGGTCACTATTTCCTTGACTGGTGGGAACATGATTTACAGAATTTTATCAAAAGAGACCGCAATCACCCCTGCGTGGTAATGTGGAGCGCGGGAAATGAAGTGTGGGGATGGGACAAACATCTCTATTTGCAATGGAAAATCGTTGATACCTATCATAAAATGGATCCAACCCGTCCGGTAACTCAGGCTTTTGCATTGGGAGAATCTATCGATATTGCCGGATTCAATGCAAACGGCGAAAACGTAGGCGACCTGGAAAATTTTCACAAAGCGCAACCCGGTAAACTCGGCGTTGGTACGGAAATTCCACATTCGCGCGCAACCAGAGGCGTTTATTTTTCAATTGGCGCGTATCGTGGAGGCGTAAATTTTGAAAATATTTCGGATGAAGCAAAGAAAAAACTTTTCCCTGTGGACAGTTATACTTCCAAAGAAGTTTTTCCTGAATTTGACCGGCAATATGCCTCAGGTTACGACAATCAAACGCGACGCATCAGCATAAGGGAACAATGGAAGCAAACCCGCGATAATGACTTCTTTATCGGTGAGTTTCGATGGACGGGATTTGATTATCTCGGCGAATCGTGGGGCTGGCCTGCGCGAACGAATAATTACGGAGTTATCGATCTTGCCGGATTTCCCAAAGATGTTTATTATCTTTACCAAAGTTTATGGACAGAGAAACCAATGATACACATAACGCCTCATTGGACATGGCAAGGAAAAGAAGGAGTTGAAATACCGGTCGTTGTATATACCAATGGCGATGCCGCCGAATTGTTTTTGAACGGCAAATCGTTAGGCAAGAAAATGATGGATAAGAATGAACTGCAAATGCTATGGCTCGTTCCCTATAAAGCAGGAACAATAACTGCAATCGCCTATAAAGACGGAAAAGAAATTGCATGCGCTAAAGAAGTCACTGCGTCAAAACCTTCGGCAATTCAATTGACCGCCGACCGGAAATCAATGCAAGCCAACCGGCGCGACATCGTATATATTACTGCTGATGTTGTGGATTCGAAAGGTACATTCGTTCCTTATGCCAATAACGAGATTACGTTCGATGTGAAAGGTTCATACAAGCTAATAGGCGTTGAAAATGGCGACATATTAGACGTCAATCCGCATAAAGTGTTAAAACGTAAAGCTTTTATGGGTAAGGCGCTGTTAATATTGCAAGCTACCGGTCAGAAAGGCGCATTGGTTATACAAGCCAATAGCCTTTCACTGAAATCGTCGACAGTAAAAATAACTTGTGAATAAATTTTTATAAGCGAACGATAAAAGTGGATAAAAATCTGAACAGCAAATAATTATCCGATATGAATATACAATCTTGGAAGCAAAACATCCTCAATGGTAAAAAAAGAATCGCAATACCGGTTATGACCCATCCCGGCATTGAATTGATAGGAAAAACGGTATTGGAAGCCGTGACGGATGGGAATATACACTTTGAAGCAATCAGGGCGCTGGATCTGAAATATCCGTCGGCGGCTTGCACCGTCATCATGGATTTAACAGTGGAAGCCGAAGCATTCGGAGCGACGGTAAACTTTTCGGAAAACGAAATTCCAACCATCGTCGGTCGTTTGGTTTCCGACAGAGAATCGGTAGAAAAATTACAAGTCCCGGATTTGACTGTCGGACGCATTCCCCAATACATTTTGGCAAATCGTTTGACTGCCGGATATTCAAAAGACAAGCCTGCTTTCGGAGGAATCATCGGACCGTTCTCGCTTGCCGGAAGATTATACGATATGTCGGAACTCATGCTCGCCTGCTACTGCGAACAGGAAATTGCCGAATTGCTGTTGAAAAAATGTACGGAATTTTTGAAAACGTATTGCATCGAGCTGAAAAAACAGGGCGCTAACGGAGTTATTATCGCAGAGCCGGCAGCCGGACTGCTGTCCAATGAAGGTTGCAGCGAATTTTCTTCGCAATACATTAAACAAATTGTGGAGGCAGTTCAAGACGATAGCTTCATGGTTATGCTTCACAACTGCGGAAATACCGGACACTGTACTGCAGCAATGCTCGAAACAGGCGCGTGGGCATATCATTTCGGAAATAAAATCGACATGCTACAGGCATTAAACGATTGTCCGCCGGATGTGCTGGTAATGGGAAATCTGGATCCGGTGACTGTCTTCAAATCAGCAACTCCGGATGTAGTCAAATCGGCAACATTAGAATTGCTAAACGTAACGTCCGATTATCCGAACTATGTCTTATCCTCAGGGTGTGATGTGCCTCCACACACACCGCATATTAACATTGAAGCATTTTATGAAACTTTAAAAGAATACAATAATCATGAACTCAAAACAAATTTTGCAGGATGCCCTGAATCACAGGCAAGGGTCTAAGATTCCGGTCGACTTCGGCGCTTCTTCCGTAACAGGAATACATGTACTTACGGTGGAAAAATTGCGGGCATACTACGGTCTGCCTTGGAAACCGGTAAAAGTAATCGAGCCTTTCCAGATGTTGGGCGAAATAGACGATGAGCTTGTAAAAGCAATGAATATAGACGTACTGCCGATGTGGGGTCGTAGCACCATGTTCGGAACAATCAACGAAGGATGGCGCGAGTTTAAAACCTTTTGGGGACAAACAGTGCTGATTTCGGCAGATTTCAGACTTTGTTACGATGAAAACGGCGACCTGCTTTCATTTCCGGAAGGCGACACATCGATAGCCGCTTCGGCAAAGATGCCAAAGAGCGGATATTTTTTCGACGCAATCGAACGTGAAACGCCTCCGTTTGATGATTCGAATCCCCATGTAGAGGATAATCTGGAAGAGTTTAGCTCCATTCCGGATGTTGACCTGAATCATTTTAGCGCCCTCGCTGCCCAGTTGAAAACAACAGGAAAAGGCATATTAGCCAATTTCGGCGGTACGGCGCTTGGCGATATCGCTTTGGTGCCGGGCATAGCGTTGAAACATCCGAAAGGGATTCGCGGTGTTGCCGAGTGGTATATGTCGACTCTTACGCGCAGCGAGTATATCATGGAAATATTTGAACGTCAAACAGAAATTGCAATAGAGAATCTGAAAAAGATACATGCCTTAGTGGGTGATGCGCCTGATATAGCCTATATATGCGGCACTGATTTCGGAACTCAAAATTCGCTCTTTTGCGATGCGGATACGTTTGCTTACCTCTATAAGCCTTATTACAAGAAAGTCAACGATTGGATTCATGCCAACACCGGTTGGAAAACGTTTAAACACAGTTGCGGCGCAGTATTTCCACTTATCAGAGAATTTATTGATGCAGGATTCGATATTTTAAATCCTGTACAGATCAATGCCGAAGGTATGGATTCACAGAAACTGAAAGATACATTTGGAAGCCAAATTGTTTTTTGGGGAGGAGGAATAGATACCCAAAAGGTGTTGCCTTACGGAACTCCTGAACAGGTGCGAGAACACGTATTGCATCAATGCGAAGTGTTTAGTAAAAACGGCGGATTTGTATTCACTTCCGTACACAATGTTCAAGCCAATGTGCCGATTGAAAACTTTATAGCGGCTATTGACGCTGTGGGAAAGTTTAATGGAGCTAAATGACATACTTGCTTACACCAATTTTCACTGTATAAATTTGAATTTAAACATACATATAATCAATAATTTATATATTCCCTTATTGTATTACAAGAATAATGTAAAAATATTTTGATTTTTGTATACTTAATTCAAAAAGATTAAGTATTTTTGCAAAATTTACTTTGTGCTTCAGTACCACTTCTTACAAAGAAGTGGTACTGAAGTAAAATTTAATTTGATTCGTTAATTTTGCGGAGAATGTAACTAATAAAACTCAAAAAAAAGGAAATAATGAGAAACAAGGTTATTTCAAAAGAAATAAAAAATGAAATTACATTTGAAGATGCTATTGCATACATTTGCAAGCATAAATCAGGTGTTGAAGATGACGAAGATTTTAAGAAAGGGATCGGACGTTGGTCTTCTCAGTTAGGTATGCTTGGTTACATAAATAGAGGTATGAATAGCAAGTTTTTGCGCACATGGAAAGCCACGAATGTTGCCTATGAAAGAAACAAAAGGAATAAATCTCAATTCTTCACCACTGTTAGCGATTTCTTCTTCCTCCATATTTTAAAAATATAATTGATTAAATGAATTGTATAAAATATTGTGTTTTGTTGATACCCACAAAGCATGTGCGCTCTGATTGGGCAGAAACGCCAGCCAATCAAGCAAAAGAACGTAATATTTCTGATGATGGAAAATCTCTTTATATTTCTGCTCTCAAACAGGAAAATTCTAATAATATACAGATAAGGCATCATTTTAGAAGGTTTTCTAAGAAAATTGTATGTTCTATCAGTTTGGATTGTGTAACTGCTACTCCTAATGGATTATTTTTATACAAATATGAATATGATACGGAAAATGAAGACGTAGTTAAATTAGTAAATACAATTGAAAGCAGAGCAATATATCAATTGGTTAAGGAAATTTATCATTCTCACGAGTTTCATCCTCGTGAGAATGATTCTATATTAAAACCTCTTAATAAAAATGTAGATCTTTCCCTGCCAAATAATTATGCAATTGAATTTTTCTTGAAACGTTTTGCGGATTATTTTTGTGCGAAAATAGAACTTGATATTAAACCTAATTATGAGAGTTTTTTAAGATTAAGCAGGAATAAGAAATTGAAAGGACATTCAAAAATTCTTGGATATTCAAATGTTGCAAGAAATAATATTAATGATGCATTGGGTTGCTTTTCATATTGTAAAACTCTTATCAATTCAGTAGATAGTGAAGCCCCCAATTATAATGAATCTAATATTAAAAAATATGTCGATAGCATAGGTACATCTATTTCTGAGATAGAAGATTTTCAAAAACTATTTTTAGATGAGTACTCTTTTATTTCTTCTCATTTATCAATAAGTTTAGGAGATTTTTCTTTAAAATTGGCGCTTTTATCAATGTTATTAGGATTAATAGCTTTACCCTCAGCTTGCTCATCAATTTATGCCATGTTCTCTAAATCAGATTCAATTGATGATGTGTATAAAACTCAAAAAACCTTATTGTATAATGATTCAATTCAATCTAAAAATATAGAAAAGCAAAACATCCAATTAGATACTATCGAAAAATATGTAATTCAGTTAAATGAGAAAAACAGAAATAATTGAATAAGGTGACTATAATTACGATATTTTTTGTAATGGCTTTGTTATTGGACGTGATTACTATCAAGTATATAAATTTGATGTAAAGAGGTATATCGTTACCTAATAAATTAAATCTATTTATAACTATTATAATGAGTTAAAATGAAGAATTCAATCTTTTTTACAATTATCGTCCTCTTATTCACTGCTTGTTCAAAAATGACAGGCAACGAAGGAAAAATCAGTCTCGCCGGAGAATGGACTTTCAAAATGGATACTGCCGGCGTAGGCGTTCAGCAGCAATGGTTCAAGCAATCATTTACCGAAAAGGTGAATCTTCCCGGATCAATGAATACCAACGGCAAAGGTTTTGATGTGGACATAAATACGCCTTGGACGGGCAACATGTGGAATCGCGCCTGGTACACAAGTAAAGACTACGAGAAATACCGTGAGAAAGGAAATACCAAAGTGGTATTTTGGCTGCAACCCGACAAGTATTATACCGGCGTTGCGTGGTATCAAAAAGAAATGACTATTCCACAAGGATGGAAAAATAAACAGATTATCCTCACGCTCGAGCGTTGCCACTGGGTAACTTCTTTGTGGATAGACGGCGATTCCCTTAGTAGCGAAAATTCGCTTGCTACTCCTCACCGATATCTATTGAGCGATCTGAAACCCGGAAAGCATACTTTAAGTATACGCATTGACAACAAAGTGCGTGACATCAATCCGGGACTTGATGCACACAGCGTTTCCGACAATACGCAATCGAATTGGAACGGCATCGTGGGAGCGATTACGCTGGAGGAACGCCCGCTTACTTTTATCTCTTCGATAAAAATCATGCCCGACATCAATAAAAAACAGATTACTGCAGAAGTACATATTCAAAGCCGGTCGGAACAAAAGCAGGCGACATTGTATTTGCAAGCATACAACAAAACAGATTCGCTTGAAAAAAAGAAATTCGACATAACCGTTCATCCGAATGAAAATACGGTGACATTCACTTATCCGATGGGAGACAATCCGTTACTATGGGACGAGTTTCATCCGAATCTTTACGCTTTGTGCGCAGGGTTGCAATCGGAAGCCGGAAACGACCAAACGGAAACACTGTTTGGAATGAGAGAATTATCAACGAAAGGAACCCAAATAACCATTAACGGGAATCCGGTTTTCATTCGCGGAACGCTTGAATGTTGCATCTTTCCGAAAACAGGGTTTCCGCCTGCGGACGTTGCAAGCTGGGAACGGGAAATAAAAATATGTAAAAACTACGGTCTCAATAATCTTCGTTTTCACTCGTGGTGTCCTCCCGAAGCAGCATTCATTGCCGCCGACAGTCTGGGATTCTATTTTCATATCGAATGTGATACGTGGACACACAGTCTCGGCAACGGAGAACCGATCGATCAATTCGTGATGGATGAGAGCGAAAGGATAGTAAATGAATATGGTAATCACCCTTCGTTCTGCCTGTTGCTGTATGGAAACGAACCGGGAGGTCCTAACCATGCGGCATGGCTCACGGAATTTGTAAAACATTGGAAATCCAAAGACGGCCGTTTTCTTGTATCTGCCGCCGCCGGTTGGCCCGACTTGCCTGAAAACGATTGGCTTTGCACGCCCAAACCACGCATACAGGCATGGGGAGAAGGCGTCAAAAGTATCATTAACAGCGCTGTACCAAGCGCCGACTACGATTGGAGCGACCGAATTTCGAAAACGCAACCTACGGTGAGCCACGAAATAGGGCAATGGTGCGTCTATCCCAACTTACAGGAACGCAGTAGATATACCGGCGTGTTTAAAGCCAGAAACTTCGATATTTTCGAAGACCGCCTGAAAGAAAGCGGACTGTTGAATTTAGCCGACAGTTTCTTTATCGCTTCGGGCAAACTGCAGACGCTTTGCTACAAAGCCGATATCGAAGCTGCATTGCGCACAAAAGGATTCGGCGGTTTTCAACTCCTCGGCTTGCAGGATTTTCCCGGACAAGGCACGGCTCTCGTGGGAGCTGTCGATCCTTTCTGGGACAGTAAACCTTACGCAACTCCCGAACAATATTCGCAATTCTGTAATCAGGTAGTTCCGCTGATTCGTACCAAACGTTTCATCTATACCAGCGGCGAAACATTTGATGCAAAAGTAGAAGTCGCTCAATTTGCAGAACGGAGTTTTGCGGCTGCAAACGTATCTTGGAAATTGACCGGAAGCGATGGAAAAGAAGTGGCAACCGGTAAATTTACGTGCGACCTTCCTGCCGGAACGCTTACCGAAGCCGGAGCTATTTCTCAAAAAATCACTACTGATGTTCCGGAACAGTACCGGCTGGAAGTTTCTGTGAATAATTATACAAACGGATGGGATTTATGGGTATATCCTTCTACTGAGGTTCAACCCAAAGATGTTAAAGTTGCGACCCACTGGGATGAGGTAACGGCGTCATTTCTTGAAAAAGGAGGGAAAGTGTTGTTGATTCCTACTTTCGGCTCAATGAAAAACGAAGGAAAAGATTCGGTAGTGGTAGGATTTTCGTCGATATTCTGGAATACGTTGTGGACAAGCAATCAGGCGCCTCATACGCTTGGAATCCTTTGCGACTCCAAACACCCTGCTTTATCGCTGTTCCCAACGGATTTCTACATCAACTATCAATGGCAATATGCGATGTCGCATTGCAATGCCATACCGCTTCACAAGCTCGGCGATAATATCCTGCCGATTGTACGGATTATCGACGATTGGTTTACCGCCCGTTCGCTTGGGATGATTGTAGAATTGAAAGTAGGCGCAGGAAAACTGCTTATCTGCTCAGCCGATTTGAATACTAAGGACAAAAACCGTCCCGAAGCGCAACAGCTTAAAAACAGTTTATTGAGTTATATGGAAAGTAATAATTTCAATCCGGAGCAAACCACTACGATTGAGAATGTTCAGTCGCTGTTTAACAAATAAGGATAACTTATTAGCTTCAATTTCATCAATTTTGAAAAAAGCGGTTTCAATGATGTAAACGATACGGTGTTGTTCGGAATTTGCATATTCCACGAAAACATTATTACCTTTGTGCTCTAAACTTTTTTACGTGAAGAATGCAAACTCGTTTGATATTCATTTTTTCGTTCATCTTCTGCTTATTAGAAGGATATGCTCAACAAACGCCTTCGGAAATAAAGTATAAGGCATGGGATATTCATGCCTTACGGTACTATCCTTTTACTCAGCCGGCTGATTCTTTTATGATACAAGTCGTTGAACGAAAGCATATTCCAATCGAAAAAACGTCTGAAAACTATTATGAAAAAATAGCGGTGGATTTGGCGATGCACAAACAATTTCTTGCCGATGAAATCAGCGGTTCGGCAGCAAACCAAAATTTTCTTTATAAGTACTTTCTGATACCCTACAACGCTTGGCTTAATTATGCCCGCCCTGTTCGGGAAAATTCGCCGTACTTGAATTTAGCGCTGTTCTTATCGGAACGCTATCCTAAAACGCCTCTTTCAGCTCAAAGTCCGTTGGAATGGATTGGAACGGATAATATCCGGCAATGTTTGGACGACTGGATGGGAGATGTTGACCTGTGGAAAGACCGTAACGAGGTCTTGTATTCGTCTTTCAAAAGTCCGTTAGCAAAAGACGCCGGAAAGATCTACCGGTATTTCTTTTCTTCCAAAACCGAAATAGAGGGCGTGCCGGTATATGAAATTGCTTTTTTCTCTCAAAAACCCAAAGAAAAAGCGTTCGAAGGATATTTATATATTTCTATTAAAGATTTAATTCCTGTAAAAGTGATATTTACTGTGAATCCTAAGGTAAAAAAAGCGCCTTTAAAATCGGTTCTGTTTACTCAAACTCCTTACAAAAAAGAAACGCGACTTTATGCCGGAGATGATATCTCTACCGCTTTGGTAGTTGAAAAAATTCAGATCACCCCTTCGCCCCCTCAATCCCTCAATCCTTCTTCAGATTCCCTACCCCCCGCTCAAAAAGAAATTGCCGGACTTGTGGAAGAGTCCCGGCATACGCATGCTTATTCCAATCTGCAAAAAATAGTTTCGTTTTTATTGACCGATCGTATCGGTATTTTCCACAATTACTTCGATTTAGGACCTGTTACCCAAATGCTCAGCTATAATTATATGGAAGGCGTCCGTTTAAGGATAGGAGGATCTACTTCGCAAAAAATCAACAAGCAAGCGTCTATTGGTGGATATTTGGCTTATGGAACAAAAGATGAGCGATGGAAATACCGCGGGGATTTTGTTTATTCACCACATCCGACTGACCGGTTTCGGCTTACATACGTGAATGATTTGAATATCCCGGGACAGGATTGCTTGGAAGATACACGCGATCGTATTTTTTATTCGTTGTATCAAAATCGTACAATGAATATGTCGCTCCAAAAAATCGGGCAATTAAGTTATGAAACAGATATATTTCGCCGGTTTTCTTTGAAGTTGAATGTCAAATATTTGTATGATCAACCCAAGGGAATTGTCAACTATGAAACGGTGAATGATGGCGTGAGTACGACAATTAAAGATATTACTGCTACGGAGATAGGTGTTTCATTCCGGTTTGCGCCTAACGAACGAGTTTTCCCATTCAAAGGAAAACGGATTGTGCTTCATTCTCCGGATGTGGATTTCCGGTTGAATCACAGGATAGGCATAAAAGGAATATTCGGCTCGAATTTTAACTATCAGATCACCGACGCCAAACTTTCAAAATCGTTTGATTTACCTGCAAATACAGGATCGTTCGGCATCCGGCTTTCGGGCGGAAAAGTCTGGAATCCGGTTCCTTTTCCCTTGCTGTTTATTCCGACAGGGAATCAAAGCTATATTTTTGAGGCGAATGACTACAATCTGATGCGATTTTATGAATTTACTACCGACCGTTTTGTTGCCGGAAGCGCTGATTTACAATTGAACTGGTCGCCGGTCAAATGGTTCTACTCTAAAAGTAAACTGAAAACGCATTATGGCATTAAAGCTATTTATGGACCTCTATCCGACGCAAACAATCCGGAGCTGCATCCCGAATTATTTATTTTCAATAATGGCGTTGAAGCATTAGGGAAAAAACCGTACGCAGAGGCTCATATCGGATTGTCCGGCATTTTGAAATATTTCCGTGTTGATTACGTATATCGACTGACTTACGGAAATCGAGGTTCACTGTTCGTTTCAACCGCGATCAGTTTTTAACATAATCCATTATGTATATAAATTTTTTTCGTATTTTTGTACACAAAAAATACAATAGCCGCTCATGTCACAAAGAATAGGAACAATAACCATCTACGCATCAGCAAGTTCACGAATATCTCCCGTTTATTTCGAAGCAGCGGGAAATTTAGGAAAACTGTTGGCAGAACGTTCAATTACGTGCGTAAATGGAGGAGGAATCAACGGGTTAATGGCTGCGGTCACTGATGCCGTTTTGGAAAACGGAGGCAATGTCTGTGGCATTATTCCTCAATTTATGTGTGATAATGGTTGGCTACACCCTTCGATTCGAGAAGTAATCGTAACCCCGGATATGCACACGAGGAAGCAGACAATGGCAAATAAATCCGACGCCTGCATTGCGCTTCCCGGAGGCGTCGGCACTTTGGAAGAATTGCTCGAAATCATCACCTGGAAACAATTAGGATTGTATAAGAACCCGATTGTTATCTTGAACACGGCAGGTTATTTTGACCCGCTACTTGCTATGTTGGATAAAGCCAATAAGGAAAATTTTATTCATTCCAAATCAGCCGTTTGGCAAGCAGCAGCCACGCCGGAAGAAGCGATCAATCTTATTTTCAGTCAAGTTCAATCCGAAGAAAATTAATCATGGAAATGAAAGACATTCCGATTGCCATCAGAAATGAAGCAAATAATTGGGGATTTATTTTATTTTTTATTTGCTTTTTTATTATTGTAAGCATAATCAATAATAGAAATAAGTTTTTACTTTCCATGTTTAGCAGTCTGTTTCGTAACAAAAACAGACACAATATGTTCTACGAACCCGTAACAAACGAAACCTTGTATAAATTCTTTTTAAGTCTTCAAACAATTCTGTTGCTGTCAATCATAATCTATTGTTATGCTGTTTACGAACGCCTTTTATCAGTAACCTCCCTGTCGCAAATGATTCTTTTTTTAGGAAAATGTTCTTTATTACTAATCATATTCTTTATATACAAATTTTTGGCGTATTCGGCAATTGGAGCGATTTTCTTTAAAAAAGAAAAAGTTTTTCAGTGGAATAGCGACTTTTTTTCTTGGATAAGTCTCAACGGAATTTTCTTATTTTTTCCAACATTAATTTTATTTTACGTAGAAACGGCTTATATTTTTTATTTGTATTTTATTATTTTTTATTTTATTTTCAATCTGCTTTTCATTTTTTATAAGATATATACATTATTTTTTCACAGGAAACAACGTTTGCTTTATTTTATTTTGTACCTTTGCACCCAAGAAATAATACCGTTGTATTTGGTGTACCGTGTATGTGTTTACTTAATTGTGCAAAAGGATACAATATGGATGCAAGCATAAAAAAAATTCTCGTGTCTCAACCCGAGCCAAAGACTGAAAAGTCTCCTTATTTTGATATTGCAGAAAAATATGGCGTGCAAATTATTTTTCGTCCCTTCATTAAAGTTGATCCGTTAAATGCAAAAGAATTTAGAACGCAACGAATCAATATTTTAGATTACTCTGCCGTTATTTTTACCGCGAAAACGGCTATTGATCACTATTTCCGCTTAAGCGAGGAACTTCGGGTGCAAATTCCGGAAGCAATGAAATATTTTTGCGTTACGGAAGCTATTGCAGCTTATTTACAGAAATACATTATTTTCAGAAAGCGCAAAATTTTCTATCCCGTATCAGGAAGAATTGAAGATTTGATAACTTATATTAACAAGCATAATAAAGAAAACTACCTGATGCCTGTTTCGGATATTCATAAGGAAGATTTAATCAAACTCTTGGACGATAAAAAAATCAAATACCACAAAGCCATTATGTACCGGACAGTAAGTAATGACTTTGCGTCGGATGAAGTGTTCGACTACGATATTCTTTTGTTCTTTTCCCCGGCGGGAGTAGCGTCGATGCTTAAAAATTTTCCTGCGTTTGAACAGAACGGCACGCTGATTGGCTCTTTTGGACCTACTACTGCTAAGGCTGTTCGTGAGGCAGGACTACGTTTGGATATTGAAGCTCCGAATCCTGAATCGCCTTCGATGACCGCCGCATTGGAAAAATATTTGAAAACAGTGATAAAACCTGCATCAAAAGGAAAGAAATAAATTCCGTTGGATAATCGACTTACGTTAAAAAAAATAGAGCGGATATCCCTTCAAAAGGAGATTGATTGTTTATTTAAACAAGGAAATGCTTTTATTTCCTACCCTTTACGCGTTGTTTATCTGGAACAAAAACCTCTTTCGGGAGCGACAGTTTCCACACTGGTCAGCGTTCCTAAAAAAAAGTTCAAACGAGCTGTCAAAAGAAACCGGATGAAACGATTAGTCAGAGAAGCATACCGGCAAAAAAAAGCCGCATTGATCCAACATTGCAGGGAAAAAGAAAATGGTTTGCTAATTGCTTTCCTCTTTATTGGAAACGAGTTGTGTCAATGGAAAGAAATGGAAATAGCCATGGCGAAAGCGTTGGATATGTTAAAAGATAAAATAAAATGAATCTGCTGCATGATGCGAAAAAAACCGGAATCTTTCTCGCGCTGATTCCGATTTATTTTTACAAGTATTGTATTTCTCCGCTCACTCCGGCTTCGTGCCGGTTTACTCCGACTTGCTCGGAATACGCTTTGCAAGCTATCAAAAAATACGGACCTTTCAAAGGAGGTTATCTGGCAATCCGGCGGATTCTTCGCTGTCATCCCTGGGGCGGACAAGGTTTCGATCCTGTTCCGTAATGGCAATTTTTCAAAAAGAAATACGTTAATAAAATGTCGAAACACAAATAAAAAATGAATCATATACTGAAAAGATGCGCTTGGTTGTTTTTTTTGTTTATTCCTTTTACTGCCTGTCCGCAAGACTTGCTTAATTACCGGCTTGATCTTTTCGGATCGGCAAGTACAGGGAAATATACGCCTTTTTGGATAACTTCCAATACGTATGGAACAGTTCCAATCAGGACTGATAATGGATATATTCGTGGCGATTTATCTTGGGAACATTCTTTTCTCAATGAAATAAAATTTGAAGCGCAAGCGGATGTGCTGGCGGCAGCCAAGAATACTTCTTCGTTTTGGATTCAGCAATTGTATGCGGCGCTTTCTTATCGCAATATCTATTTTTTTGTTGGAGCAAAGGAAAGGTACAATTCAATGCTGGATAAAGATTTGAGTATGGGCGACATGACTTATTCTACCAATTCCCGTCCCATCCCGGAAATCAATTTTGCATTCCCAAATTATACGAATCTTCCTCTTACCAAAGGATACCTGCAATTCAAAGCCGATTTTGCCGTAGGTAAAGCAATGGATAATAATTATATCCTGCGTACAATGAATCCGGATGCAGTTTATAATACCGGTATATTGTATCACCACAAATCACTGTTTTTTAAATGGGAAGATCCGAACGACCGTATCCCTTTTTGGGGGATTATAGGATTAGAACATGCCGTACAATGGGCTGGATTCAATAGTTATTATGGACAAGAAGCTGCTACGCTCAGGAATTTTGTCCGGATCGTACTTTGTAAAAGCGGCGATTCTCAGGCAAGTTTAGGCGATCAGGAAAATGTGCTGGGAAATCATTTGGGCACCTATAATATAAAAATAGCCTATAAGGGTAAAAAAGTTCAAGTGGCTTTGTATAAGCAACATTATTTTGAAGATAACTCCGGATTGGAAATGGCTAATTGGCGGGATGGTATTTGGGGTGGAGAATTTAGTTTTTTCAATCAACCGTTTCTACGAAAAATAGTTCTGGAATATCTGCAAACGACGAATCAAAGCGGACCTTTACATTTTCTTCCCTACGACAGTAAATTATATCCGAAAGCAAGAGGCGGAGGTGATGACGATTATTACAACAATTTTTACTATGTTGTTGGTTGGTCGTATTTTGGAAGAGGTATAGGGAATGCTTTGCTCACTTCGCCGGAGTACAATGTTGATCACGCACTTGGATTTGAAAACAACCGGTTGAAAGCTGTTCATTTGGGTCTGGAAGGAAAAATAGCGTCTGAGTTCTCTTATCGTGCGCTTTTTACGGGAACGTATGGGTGGGGAACATCGTATTTACCTTTTACCAAGAGAGAAAGCGACTTTTCTACGTTGATTGAATGCGTTTATAATCCTGAGAGATTAAAAGGATGGCAAATAGGATTGCAAGCGTCTTTTGATAATGGCGATTTGTATGGCGACAATTTCGGCTGTTCGTTGAAAATATCGAAAACGGGAATGATTTTAGGTGAAAAATAAAAAAGGCGAAAGAATAGTGTGTCTTTCGCCTTTTGCCCTTAAGCCCCTTCACCCTTTTATTCAGCAACCGGAGGGAGTTTCCGCTACCGGAGCTTCTGTTTCCGTAGCGGGCGTCGCAGCTTTAACAGCCGCCGCAGCTAAGGTTGCTTTTTTAGTAGCCAGAATTTCCGCTTTTGCTTTATGAGTAGCTTTTTCAGCGTCCAATTTTGTTTTAGTGGCAGCTCTTTCCGTTTCAAGCAGTTTACTAACTGTCGTTTTAAGTGATTTCTGCTTACCATCTATCCATGTTTGGAATTTTGTTTCAGCTTCCGCTTCAGTGAAAGCGCCTTTTTTAACTCCGCCCAATAAATGCTTTTTAAGAAGCACGCCTTGTGCCGAGAGAATATTTTTTACTGTATCCGTAGGTTGAGCGCCTACTTGCAGCCAATACAAAGCCCTGTCAAATTTCAAATCTATTGTAGCAGGATTC
>Ga0123357_10002029_pt1 | contig 22185 bp, 19 predicted proteins | sample TergutEmb28metaG_FD_89873 | JGI IMG/M metagenome (GOLD analysis project Ga0123357, IMG submission 89873) | Embiratermes neotenicus P4 segment gut microbial communities from Petit-Saut dam, French Guiana - Emb289 P4 | ecosystem: Host-associated > Arthropoda: Insects > Digestive system > Gut ... | reverse complement strand
GTAGCACAGCCGCCGAGTGTCCGGCATTCAGCAAGCAGTTCTGGACCAGCAGCGCGATGGATAGCTCCATCCACACCTCCACCTCCCAGCAGGGAGGTGTTAGCTGCATTGACAATGGCATCCACAGCCTGAATCGTGATGTCGCCTTGGATGACCCAGATACGCTCGCACATTTACTTTCATCCGGTTGCAGAGGAAAAAATCAGATACAGTGCTGCCTTGAAGGTGGTGCGGCTGTCGGCTATATAGCTGGAAACGGTGTGATGCAGTTGCGTGTGTCCGCCCGTTTTCCCCTGGCATCGTGCCGGGGGTTTCTTATGGCTTTCAATAAAATGAAACCCCCTGGCCATCTCTGCTGTGCTGATCCGTACGGACTTTGTCCTTGGGTCTCAGCAGGGGAACGCCATGCAGCATGCTTTGCTCACCGTTGATTGAGGCTCTGCCCAATCGCGCTTCAGCCGATCATGTCAGACATCGTTCTTGGCGGCTAGGGTTGGCGCGTGATGCACGATAAGCAGCGGAACACTAAGTTCCTGAAACACACGCTCGGTAATACTACCCATGGCACGCTTAACCGGCCCTTTATGATCGGCACACATGACAACGACATCGAAACTTCTTTCCGAAGCAACCCTGGAGATGTGCGTCATAGGTGAGCCTGACACGACAAGCACGCTGTACTTGATGCCGGCGTTTTTGGCAGTTACCACCAACGGCCCGAACAGTTTTTCTGTTTCCATGGTATCCCCCATGGTCAGCTTCATGTGTTCTTCATCGGTGATTAAATGCGATGTTTTATCCGCACAATGGAGAAAGCCTATCTCTCCATTTTCCTGTACGACTCGCAAGGCATGCTCAAGCGAGAACGCAGCGCGCGCCAGTCGTAATTTACCGCTGACGGGTACGAGCACCTTAGAGTATCCTTCCATAGAGACAGTTCCTCCTTTCCTGCTCACTTCCTGTTCAAATCCACTCAGGCCGCGCCGCACACTGATAACGAGGCTATGAAGTTACTTGTCAAAGTATGCTTGAAGCTTGCCTTGATCCTTAGTAGTTTGCATGGCCAACATCAGCAGCAGGCGGGCTTTCTGTGGCGAAAGATCGTCAGCGAAAACAGCGCCGGCATCCTTCAGGGTTTTGCCTCCGCCGGGGTAACCGTAATGGGGTTGAACGCGGCCGTTCCAGCATCTTGTGGACACCACCACGGGAGTGCCTCCCTTGATTACTTCCTTGACGACTTCATACGCCTTTTCTGAAATGTTGCCCCAGCCGAGAGCGGATAGAACGATGCCCTTTGCTCCACGTTCTACGGCGGCCTTGATCAGATCGCCATCGGCTCCGCCGTAGATAGAAATGATGTCCACCCTGGGTAGAGCCTCCGTGGTCACAGGCACATACTGGCGACGGAGAGGAGTGCGGTGGAAAAACACTCGGTCAATGTCGGCCAATCCAAGTTCGCCCATATCCCTGGACTTGAAGGTTTCGACATCCCAGGTATGGGTTTTTGTCACATCACGAGCGGCATTGATGTGCCCGTTCAACACAACCATAGCCCCCTTATTTTTGGCCTCGGGAGTAACGCAGATGCGCACGGCATTGCGGAGGTTACGCGGGCCGTCAAAATCGCTCTCCGAGGCATTACGCTGTGCGCCGATGAGCACAATCGGCTTGTCACTGTTTACAGCAAGATCCATAAAATACGCTGTTTCTTCAAGCGTGTCGGTGCCATGAGAAATGATCACTCCAGCCACATCCCGGCGGTTCAGGGCGGCTGTCACCGCTTTTTGCAACTCCACCCAGCGTGCCGGCGACATTTCGCACGAGGCCACGTTAGAAATGTTGTTTACTTCGATTTTAGCGAAATCGGCGATGTCCGGCACAGTGGCAAGCAAATCCTCGCCGGAAATAGCCGGAACAGGTGCCTTTTTAACCGGATCGATTTTCATGGCGATAGTGCCGCCAGTGGCGATCAACTGTACCACAGGTTTAGAGTTTTGTTCGGCAGCGCAGGCAATGGCAGGAACAAACAGAACAAAAGTCAGAATGATGGACAAATGGCGTTTGAAACCTTTCATAATATAGCCTCCTTCTTCACTACTGTCTGGTTAAGGGGTTAGAAAAATGTTCAAAACCTACGCAAGTCATGCTACAAGATGCATGCCCTGAGCGTCCGCCTCCAGCCTATCCGGAACTGGCCGTCAGGGTTTGGTTGCGCATGTGCTGTTCTCCACCGCTATCTTCGTACACGAGCAGAATCCCCACTGCCACGCAATACGCGTACCCGGTCACCGACAACAAAGGAACGTTCTTCGTCGCCTAGTTCTTGAACAACGGATAAGGTCTGCCCGTTGTCCAGATTGACCGTAATCTCAAGCGCGTCTTTGCTGTTAAGCGCTTTTTCCGCGCCTGTTCCCGCAAGAGCGCCAATAACGGCGCCACCGAGTGTCATAAGCGCCCTGCCCGCATAGCTCCATTTGGGGCTACCAACTGCACTGCCAACCACTCCGCCCACTACGGCGCCGCCGAGGGTCCCCACCCCAGTTGGATTGTTATCAATGTATGCCGGCTCCAAGTGCGTTATGGTTCCCATGTATACTTCACTGGCCTGGCGTGTTTGCCCAGAGGTGTATGAACTGCCTGTTTGCGAGGCACAACTGGAAAGCAGCATCATCGCGGCAAGAAAGGTCATATAGACGATAGGCCTGGTGCGGCAATGCATGGCATACTCCATATCTGTTAAAAAGTGAGACAGGCGCTGCCTGACTTCGCTACGATTTCAAGCAGATATACGCCGTGATCTCCATGCATGGCAAGAGTCAAAATCGGCGTTAGCTATTTGCTGCGTGGCGCTAGGTAACGCCCTACTGTCATTTATTTTCCACGGAGTAAGGCATCCTGTCCGCCAAAAGTCTATCCGGAACTGGCCAACAGATTTCAGCTTTCTCTTTTGTCCTGTGACCCCCAGAGAGGGGGACATATACCAACACCATTGGTATGATTGTTGGTAACGCGACGACAGCAGGCCAAACGGCGGTATATACCAACAACAAATAATTTATTGTACAAAAAAAGTGAAATATGTGTCGTGATATGGCTCATCCGCTAAGGTGTAATGCCACCATTCTTCGGGATAAGAGAGGAAGCCGGCATGCTCCATGATGGACTTGAGGAGATTCCGGTTAGCCGTCTGTTCGCGGGTGATGTGCGGCGCCCCGTGATGGGAAATTTCGCCAAAAAAATCGAAGGGCGAACCCATGTCGAGTTCAATGCCGGTCACTTGGTTCACCAGAGTGAGATCAACCGTGCTGCCGCGAGAATGGCCGGATCTGGCCGCAATATAGTTCAACTCGAACAGCCGCGATTTGTCGATGTTCGGATAAAAAAATGCTTTGTTCTTCTGATCCGTGGCATCCTTCGCCCAACGAACGAAGTGATCGACAGCCGTCTGCGGGCGGTAAGCATCGAAAATCCGAAGGACAAAGCCCTTTTCGCGCGCCGCTGTCGCCGAACGCGCCAGCGCTGCCGCAGCCGGTCGGCTCAGAATGGCTACCGGCGCTATGTAGCCGTCTACTCTGTCTCCCACAAAATTGAAGGTGCCGTAATAGCGGATGTCCAATAAGACATCCGGCACCATATCGGTCACCCGGACAAAGCCGTCCGGCAGATCTTCGCCGCAGACACCGGAGTGTCGGGCGGCGCATCCGGCATGGAGCGGTAAAGTTACAAGTGATGCCAGAAAAAGCATTACCAAAATATACCGGCACGTCATGGCATGGCTCCGTAGCGGTTAGGATTTGCATGCAAAACGTCGTTCTGCATGCCTACAGGAACGACTTCCATCACGATTTTACGGGAAGTTCTGAAATACCCCGTGATCATGCAGAATATTCAGGCCTATACACAGCAGCACGATGCCGCCCAGAGCGCCGGCTTTTTCTCCCAGGCGGCCGGCCTTGCCGGCCCAGCAGCCCAGGTACATGCCGAAAGCCGTGATGCAGAAACACACCACACCGATACTCAGAGCCGGAACCCAGATGTCCGTGCCCAGAATAGCCATGGACAAGCCCACAGCCAAGGCGTCGACACTGGTGGCAATGCCCAGAAAGAGGATCGTGCCGCCCGTGGTGGGATCCGCACAGGCGCGGTCATCGTCCTTTTCTGATTTGCCCCGGCTTTCCCAAGCTTCTTTCAGCATGCGCAGGCCCACAAAAGCCAACAGGCTGAAGGCCACCCAGTGGTCATAGGCCTCAATGTATTGCTGCACGGAGAGCCCCAAAAACCAGCCCGCCACCGGCATGAGAAATTGAAAGAAACCAAACACCCCGGCCATGCGGCCCACCTGGCTTAGATGCAGGCATTGCAAACGCATGCCGGCAGCCAAGGCCACGGCAAAGGCGTCCATGGACAAGGCCACGGAGATGATAAGGATGGCGGGCAGGGTCATAGCGTCTCCTTGCGGGCCTCTTCTCTCACTGCGAGACGAGCCTGAAGCTCCCGCAAGCGACGGAACAGCACCCGATAGGCTTCTCGCGCCGGGAGGCCGTTGTCCAGACGAATGGCCTCAAGCAGGCCGAAGAGTTCTTCCCATGCATCCGGCCATTGGGCAAGCAGCTTTTCCCGCTCAAGTCGGTCCGCCCGGATAAGCGCTTCACGCAGGCGCTCCGTATGCCGCAGCAAACGTATTTCTTTTGTGTTCCCGTCCCGCAGGACGGCAAGACCGGAGGCAATCGCCGCGCCATCCGCTTCACGCATCAGTCTGCCTAAATATTGAAGCTGACGGCGGCGGCCTTCATGATCGTCGATGCGCCGCCATAAGTGCAAAGCTTCCAGCAAGTCCGGCGTGAGAGGCAGATTGCTCCACTGGCTCGGCGCAAGCCGCGTCAATTCTTCCGCCATCTTCTGCAAAGCGGTGCTGTCGCGTTTGCGCTGTGAACGGCTGACCCGCTCAAGAGCGATATCTGGAGAATCCGGCGCACTATACAGAACACGCCTTGCCATTTTCTTTGCCAAATCTCTGGAACCTGCTTAAAATCTACATCTTCCATCTGTTGTATGCGTTTTTCGCTTCCCGGCATACCGCGAAGGGCGCCGACAAGCTCCAAACACTCCAGCCCTTCATGCCGTTTTTCAGGTAGAATGCCCTTCTCATGCCATAAAAGCGAAAATATCGCAAATATCGCAAATTATATATTCCGCCATGCACGCCTGTAAAAAACGCTTGAATAAAGCCTCGGCATATGGGAAATTGAAGCTGTAGGCTTGCCTAAAACCGGACCCGCGTTACAACTTCAGCGAGAGGTGCTTACCGTGCTGCATAACACGGAGATGGCGACATCTAACAGCTTGCTCATCGTGGATGACGATACGTCAAACCTGCGTATGCTCATACATATATTGCAGGAGGACTATACCATCTATACGGCTAAAAATGGTGAGGAAGCTCTGAATAAAGCCGCCATCTCCCTGCCCGACCTCATTTTGCTGGACATCATCCTTCCCAATATAGATGGATATGAGGTGCTTGCCAGACTGCGGGAATCGGACGACACCAAGGAGATTCCGGTTATTTTTATTACGGGACTGAGTGAAAGCAGCAGCGAGGAAAAAGGACTGCAACTTGGCGCCGTGGATTATGTAACGAAACCTTTTAACCCGGCGGTTGTCAGAATAAAAGTTCGGCATCAGATTCAAATCATCAATCTTCAGCGGGCGTTGGCAGGCGCGGCTGAAGCCGCGAGAATCGCCAACCACGCCAAGTCGGCCTTTCTGGCCAAAATGAGCCATGAAATACGTACGCCCATGAATGCGATTCTGGGCATTACCGCATTGCAGCTACAAGACGAAACGCTTACGCCGGACATGCGAGAAGTGTTCGGCATGATTTATAATTCCGGCGACATGCTGCTCGGCATTCTCAACGATATCCTTGATATGTCCAAAATAGAGGCGGGCAGGCTGGAGTTGGTGCCCGCTGCATACGGAGTTGCGAGTCTGATCAACGATGTCACACAGTTGAACATCATGCGGATCGACAACAAGCCGGTGGAGTTTGAGCTGCATGTGGATGCAAACACGCCGGCGGTGGTGGTAGGTGATGCGCTTCGCATGAAGCAAATTTTGAACAATCTGCTTTCCAACGCATTCAAATATACGGCACAAGGCGTTGTCAAGCTGTCGCTTTCCCTCGAAACGGAGGAGGGAGACGGTCGCTTGCGACACGAAGCGCCGACCCTGGAATCCGGGGAGAACGCACCCGATGTGACGTTTGTTTTCATTGTGAGCGATACAGGTCAAGGCATGACGGCGGAGCAACTGTCCAGGCTGTTCGACGAATATTCCCGCTTTAACCTGGAGGTCAACCGCGCGATCGAAGGCGCGGGCCTGGGCATGACCATCACACGGAACCTGATACACATGATGCATGGCGACATTCTTGTGGAGAGTGAGCCGAACAGGGGTTCGACCATTACCGTGCGCTTGCCGCAAAGGAACGCCGGCGACGAAGTGTTGGGCCAGGAAGTGGTGGATCAACTGCGGCAGTTCAACAAACGCGGCACAGCGCAAATGAGAAGAACGCAGATTATACGCGAGCCGATGCCCTACGGTTCTGTGTTGGTTGTTGACGATGTGGCGACGAATCTCTATGTCGCCAAAGGTCTTCTGGCTTCATACGGTCTGACGGTTGACACCGCCGAACGCGGCGCTGCGGCGATTGAAAAAATCAAGCAAGGCAAGGTGTACGACATCGTGTTCATGGACCACATAATGCCCGGCATGGACGGCATGGAAGCGACAGGAGCCATACGCGCCCTTGGGTACACGCGTCCTGTCATTGCGCTGACCGCAGACGCCATGGTAGGACGGGCGGGAATATTCCGGGCGCGAGGCTTCGACGATTTTATCGCCAAGCCGATCGACCTGCGCGAGATGAATGCGGTACTGAACAAATTCATACGTGACGTGTATCCACCCGAAGTCGTTGAGGCCGCGCGCCGGCAAAAAAGTGGCGCAGATCCGCAACGCGTCGACGCAACGCCGCAGGCAGCGGATCCAAACCTGACGAAAATTTTCCTGCAGGATGCCTCCAAGGCCCTCGCGGTGCTGGAAACACTCTGCGAAAAACAGGGCGCTTTCAGCGACGAAGACATGCGTACCTATGTCATTAATATCCACAGCATGAAAAGCGCGCTCGCAAACATCGGCGAACTGGACCTTTCCGCCTTGGCAGCCGGCCTGGAACGTGCGGGGCGGAAGCGGGATGCCGCTGTCATAGCTTCCAAAATCCCAGATTTTCTGAACGCGCTCCGGGAATTGATCAAAAAAATCACCTCAAGGGAAACCGGCGAGCGCAACGCGGCAACGGATGCAGATCTGCCGTATTTGCGTGAAAGCCTGCTTGCCATTAAAACAGCGTGCGTGGCGTACAACAGAAAGGCCGCCAAGGACAAACTCAGCGAGATACGACAAAAAGCGTGGCCTCGTCCGACCGAAGCACGGTTGGATGCCATCGCCGAGCATCTCTTGCACAGCAAATTCAAAGCAATCATAGCAATCATAAATGTTGTGGATGAAATGCTTGAGGAGGCATCCGGGGGTTGACAGTCTTTGCGCGGGATCATGTGGAAATTCACCCGCGGCCCCACGTTCTTCCGCAGATCTGCGGCAGGTTCCCTACACATGCCCGTTCTGAACACACCACAGCAAACACGGACTCAACAGATCGGAAAAGTGCTCCGCAAGGCCTGCCAATTCATCCTTGTCCACGAACATGCCGTCATGCGGGGAAAACACTTGCCCGCCACGCCGGACAGCCGTAAACAGAATGCATTGCCGCGCGCCTTCAGAGGCAAGGGGCGGCAGCACAGTGCGCAATGCAGGCTGCGCATCCGGTATGCCCAGCGACTCTTTCAACAGCCGCGCTGCCGCGCTTGCCTGGGCTTCGCCGGCCAGCACCTGGCCGCGCGCGGAAAAATCCCAGGTGCGCCGCTTGTCCGGCTTTTGCCGCGATCTGTGCGCCAGCCATAAGCGCCCGTCGCGTTCACGCAGAATGACCAGCGCCACGCGGTGTGGCATATTCCGGGCCAGAGCCGTCTGTTTAGGCGCCAGCAGCAGAGGGCGGCCCCGCTGATCGAGCATCTCAACCAGCCTGTCCGCAGCTACGGACAGACCGGCATAGGGCGTATGGAACATGCATTTTCCTGATCCGACCGCGCTGGAATTTTTCCGTCTCGGCCGCAATGAGCTTGATGCGTTGGCAGCGCTTGAACGCCTGTGCTTCACCCTGCCCTGGAGCAAAGAGCAACTGGCCGGACACCTTGCCTTGCCGAACTTCGCCGCCTTCGGGCTGCGCGCGCCGCCAGGGAAAAGCTCCGGAATGGAAGGGGCTGCGCCGCTATTGGCCTACCTTTCCTTCTACCACAGTCCGTATGAATTGGAAATACTCAACCTGGCCGTTGCGCCCGCGTGGCGCGGTCGCGGCTGTGGCGCCCGTCTTTTGCGCCTTGTGCTGCGCATGGGCGTGAATATGGGGATCGGACGGGCCGTGCTGGAGGTGCGATCGGGCAACCTGGCGGCGCTTGCCTTGTATACAGGACAGGGATTCACCCAAGTCGGCCGCAGGCCCGGCTATTACCACGACAGTGGAGAAGACGCGCTGGTGCTGGAACTTTCCCTGCGCTAAAGACCGAGCGTTCCCGCCGCTGCCGGGCATGACCCGTCCGCCGAAGGCTTTTTAAAAAAAATCGCGTTTCGCCTCTGGACGATGACGCAAAGAGCCTTACTTTTTCCTCCAGATTGAAAGCAAGCCAATGAGTCGCTCCCAAGGAGGAAGGTCACAATGGGCAAAATAATAGGAATCGACCTGGGCACCACCAATTCCTGCGTATTCGTCATGGAGGGCAAGGATCCCAAATGCATCACCAACCCGGAAGGCGGACGCACCACCCCCTCGGTCATCGCGTTTACCGACAAGGAACGCCTGGTTGGCGAAATCGCCAAGCGCCAGGCCGTAACAAACCCCGAGCGCACTATTTTTGCGGTCAAGCGCCTGATGGGACGCCGTTACGACACCCCCGAAGTCGGCCGCTGGAAGGAGCATTCGCCCTACCGCATCGTTGCCGCCGGCAACGGCGACACCGCCGTGGAAGTGGATAGCCGACAGTACAGCCCCCCTGAAATTTCCGCCATGCTGCTTGCCAAGCTGAAAGCCGACGCAGAAGCCTATCTGGGCGAAAGCGTCAGCGATGCCGTGATCACCGTTCCGGCGTATTTCAACGATGCTCAACGCCAGGCTACCAAGGACGCCGGACGCATCGCGGGTCTGGAAGTCAAACGCATTATCAACGAACCCACAGCGGCTTCCCTGGCCTACGGTTTTGACCGCAAAAGCAACGAAAAAATCGCGGTCTTCGACCTCGGCGGCGGCACCTTTGACATTTCCATTCTGGAAGTGGGCGACAATGTTGTCGAAGTGCGCGCGACTAATGGCGATACCTTTCTGGGCGGCGAAGACTTCGACCAGCGTATCATCAACTATCTGGTTGAAGAATTCAAAAAGGAAAACGGCATCGATCTGTCCAAGGATCGCATGGCCTTGCAGCGTTTGAAGGAATCCGCCGAAAAAGCCAAAAAGGATCTGTCCACTGCGATGGAGTCCGAAGTGAACCTCCCCTTCATCACGGCGGATCAGAACGGTCCCAAACACATGTTGATCAAATTTTCCCGCGCCAAGCTTGAACAGCTCGTCGAGGATCTTGTGGTTCGCACCATTGAACCTTGCCGCAAGGCCTTGAGCGATGCCGGCCTTTCCACCAACCAGATCGACGAGGTCGTGCTCGTCGGCGGCATGACCCGCATGCCCCTGGTACAGAAAAAGGTGGGGGAATTCTTCAACAAGGAGCCAAACCGCTCCGTCAATCCCGACGAAGTGGTGGCTATGGGCGCAGCCATTCAAGGCGGCATTCTCGCCGGCGACGTGAAGGATGTGCTGCTGCTTGACGTGACGCCGCTCTCGCTGGGCATTGAAACCATGGGCGGCGTATTTACACGACTTATTGAACGCAACACCACCATTCCCACACGTAAAGGCAACACCTTCACTACGGCTTCGGACAACCAGCCCTCTGTCTCCATCCATGTGCTTCAGGGTGAACGTCCCATGGCTGGCGACAATATGACTTTGGCCCGCTTTGATCTGACCGGCATTCCCCCGGCGCCGCGCGGTGTGCCCCAAATTGAGGTATCCTTTGATATCGACGCCAACGGCATTGTGAATGTTTCCGCCAAGGATCTCGGCACCGGCAAGCAGCAATCCATCCAGATCACGGCTTCCTCCGGCCTATCTGAGGCGGATATCCAACGCCTGGTGCGGGAAGCCGAGGCACACGCTTCGGACGACAAGAAAAAACAGGAACTCATCGAAGCCCGCAACCACGCCGACAGCCTGATCTACGGCACGGAAAAGTCCTTGAAAGATCTCGGCGAACGGGTGGACGCGTCCCTCAAGTCCGATATTGCACAAAAACTGGAAGCTCTGCGCAAGCTCATGGAAGGCGAAGACGCCGAAGCCATCAAACAGGGAACGGATACGCTGGCCCAAGCTTCCCACAAGCTGGCGGAACAGCTCTACCAGCAACAAAGCCAACAACAGGCGGGCGGCGCCGGTGCGGCCGGCGCGGGCGGCGCGGCTGCGAGCGACGGCGCAAAGAAAGACGGCGACGATGTTGTGGATGCCGATTTTACGGAAGTGAAAAAATAAGCTTGGATAAAGTTTTCCGCAATTTCCGGAAAGCTTGTCCTTGCATGAACCGCTTGCTCTGATTTATTCTACGCCGGTCCGCGCAAACAACGCGGATCGGCGTAATGCGTTGCAACACAGGAGAACCACGCGCGCTATGAAAACACACTCCCGCCCCGTGCCTGTGAACGCCCGGCAACTCCTTTGCCGTTTGATTATCCTGTCCGTGTGCATGCTGCTCAGTTCCTGCCTGTCGTCTTTGTGGCCGGCGCAGGCCCCTCCCCCGCAGAGGGAATCCAAACCCACGCGACAAGCACAGGCCTCTCCCGCTGTCCCTCCCGCTTCCTCGGAGGCCTCCCTGTGTCTTTCGCTGGCCTTGCCCCTGCAAGGATCCGTCAAAAGCATTGCCGAAAAAATCACGCAGGGAGCAAGCATCGCAAAACGGGAACTGGAACTCCAGGGCACACGCGTGAGTGTACGCATCCTGGATGCCGATCAGCCCGACTGGCTGAACCAGCTCGCCGCCTTGCCGCCTGAATGCGCTCTGGTGGGCGGCCCCATGCAGACAGCGGCCTACAGCGCGGCCAAAAAGTCGCCTGCCGCCGTGGGACGGGCGTTTTTCGCCTTCCTGCCTCAGCTTGAGCCGGGCGATGAAGGTTTTACCGCTTGGCGCTTCTTCCCCAGTCCCCAGGACCAGGCGGACGCGCTGCTCAGCTTCCTGCAAATCGAAATGGCGTTCACAGCCTACGGCGTTTTTTATCCCGATGTGCCCTATGGCAGCCGCATGGCGGAAATTTTCCGCCAACGGGCCGCATTGCGCGGCGCCGTGGTGCAAACGGCCAGTTATACCCCGGGAGCAGCGGCAACTTGGCCGAACGCGGCGGCCAAGCTCGTCGGCAAACACGAAATCAACAAAACCCCCTTCCCCACCGCAAATCTCCAGGCCCTTTTCCTGCCGGATTCCTGGTCTTCCGTGGAACAGCTCATCACCAGCCTGCATTATAACGGGGAAGACAGACTCGTGTTGCTCGGAGACTCGCTCTGGGCAGACGGCATACAGCAAAAACCCCCTGCCTTGCCCCAGAATTACCAGCTCGCCGTATTTCCCGGCGCCTGGAATCCGGGCCTCGCCAGTCCGGGCGCGCAAGCCCTGAAGGCAAGCATGCAGAGCGCCGCTCCGGATTTCTGGATCGGCCTCGGCTACGACTTCCTGCATTTTGCCGTCCACATGAAGCTCGCTGCCGGCTGGACGCCGCAAATGGTGACGCAACGCGCCACGGAAGCGCAACGCCATGTTGCCTGGAGCATGGCCCCCCTCGCCTGGGACGCCCAAGGCAAGGCCACGCAAGCCCTCTTTTTGTTCTCTCCCGTTGCCGGCGGCTTTGCGCCCGTACAGCCTCAACAACTTAAAACAGCCTGGCAGGAAGCGCAGGACCGTTTTGCGGAACGGCTGCGCATAGCTCAGGGGGAAAGCCCGGCCCCGGTATTGATCGCCCCCCCCGCATCGGCCTCGCCTTTGCGGCTGCCGCCCCCGACCCTTGACCTGCCGCCCTCCGCGCCCGCAACGCCCGTATCCGGGACGAAACCTCTTGAACGCTGAAACACAAGAACCTCCAGGAGCCTACATGAGCATCACCCGGGAAAATGTGGCGCACATGGCCGAACTGGCCAAACTGCATTTGGACGAGACGACGCAGGAGCGCTTTGCGCGCCAGTTCAGCGTCATTCTGCGCTACATGGATGAATTGAACGCCGTGGACACGCAGGGAGTAGAAGCTCTGTACCAGCCAGTGCGGCACAGCGCGGCCACGCGTCCCGATCTGGTCGAAACGTCCCTTGACCGGGAGACATTGCTTGCCGGCGCTCCGGAGCAGAACGGACAGTATTTTGTCGTGCCGAGGATAGTAGGATGACGGCGCTGCACCAGCTCTCCCTGATGGAAGTCCGCGACAGGCTCGCCAAAGGCGAAGTGCGCGCCGAGGAGATCACCCGCGCCTGCCTGGCGCAGATTGAACGGACAGAACCCCGGATTAACGCGCTGTTGGGCAGACGGGATGACGCCGCACTGAAAGAAGCGCAACAACTGGACAGCCAGGGACCGGATCCTGCCCGGCCCCTTTGGGGTGTGCCGTTCACCCTCAAAGATTCCCTATGCACCAAAGATATGCCCACCACAGCGGCCTCACGCATGCTGGAAAACTTCACGCCCAGTTACGACGCCTTTGTCGTGCGGCGCCTGCGTGAAGCGGGGGCCGTTATCCTGGGCAAAACCAATCTGGATGAATTCGCTATGGGTTCTTCCACGGAGTTTTCCGCGTTCGGACCCAGCAAAAACCCGTGGGATCTCACGCGTACGCCCGGCGGCTCCAGCGGGGGATCCGCCGCCTCCGTGGCCGCTTGCCAGTGTTTTGCCTCACTGGGTTCCGACACCGGCGGCTCCATCCGCCAGCCGGCGGCCTTCTGCGGCTGCGTGGGGCTTAAACCTACCTATGGACGCGTTTCACGGTATGGAGGCATTGCGCTGGCTTCCTCCCTCGATCAGATTGGCCCGTTGGCCCGCACCGTGGAAGATTGCGCGCTCGTTCTTTCCGTCATCGCGGGACATGACCCGCGAGACGCCACCTCGTCTCCGGCGCCCGTAGAAGATTACATGGCGGCGCTGCAAATGCGAAACACTCTGAAAGGAATACGCATAGGTCTGCCTGGGGAATTTTCGGCCAAGGGATTGAGCGAGGAAATGGAACAGGCCTGCCGTGAGGCTGTGGATCTGGCGCAAGAACTCGGCGCGGAGATCGTGCCTGTTTCGCTGCCCCTCACGCATCTGGCCACCGCCGTATATTATATCATCCTCATGGCCGAGGCGAGTTCCAACCTGGCCCGTTTTGACGGGGTGCATTTCGGACGTCGCGTTGAAGGGGTGCAGAATCTTGAAGATTTGTATGTGCGCAGCCGTAGCGAGGCTTTCGGCGAAGAAGTGAAGCGCCGCATTATGCTGGGAACCTACGTGCTGTCTTCCGGCTATTATGACGCCTATTATAAAAAGGCCGCCCAAGTGCGGCGGCTTATCCAACAGGACTTTGAGGCGGCGTTCCAACAGTGCGATATCGTCTGCGGCCCCGTTGCGCCGCTTACCGCATGGCGCCTGGGCGAGGAGGACCAGGATCCGCTCTCGTTGTACCTGCGGGACATGTACACCCTGCCCGTGAATCTGGCCGGCCTGCCCGGCCTGTCCCTGCCCCTGCGCCTGGGAACGCAAAGCCGCATGCCGACTGCCTTGCAGCTTATCGGCCGACCCTTTGATGAAGCGATGCTGCTGAGCACGGCGCATGTGCTGCAGACGGCCCTGCCGCACTTGGGTCTGCCGCCGGCAGCGAACTGACGCAATCGCCAGGCCATCTCTTTCGAATTCCTCTCTGTCTACTCCTGTTTTTCCGTCAGATATGGCCAGAAATGCCGGGGCATGCAGCGGCGCTGCAATTTCGGATTCTCGCGTTCCTTGATGCTCAGCGCCTTGAAATACCCCTTCCACAAGGCTTGAAACCATTGTTCATCCTCTGCCGGCAATTCGCCAAGCAGCCTGTCGGCAGTATGCCCCTCCTCCGGCAGAAAGGCCTCATGGCAGGCCCTGCCATCAAAAAACGCCCCGTATCCACGCTGCACATCATAAATAAGCCACTGCAGACCATAGAACCTGTCCATAAAGTGCGGCAGCAAGAGCGTCAGGCAATTGTGCTTCGGGCCTATGGCGGCAACATACACGCCTTGCGCCGTGTTGCGAAAACGCGCCATGCCGCGCAGCAGATGCGCCTCAGAAACAACCTTGTTCGCCGTCTGCCTCAACGCGAAAATATCGGGATCGCCCAGATCCGTCTCCATAAAGCCCGAAGCATCAAAGACCTTACGGATATAACGGAAAATCAGCTCGTCACTGCCAGGTTCCTCCGACAGCCACGCCAGTTTCAACACATCCAGCGCCCGGCGCGACAGCTTTGCCCGCAATCCTTTATACACCCGCAGGGATTTTTCCGCCCCACTCTCCACCCAATGCGAAACCCCCGCCAGCAGGGGCGCCGCCGCCTCTTCGGCGAGCAGCCGATCCGGAAACGTCTTGCGCGCATAAGCGTCGAACACCGCGCTCAACAATCCGTCAAAGGTTTTGTCATAGTAGAAGATCTGCATGCAAGGCTCCGAAAAGCGAAAGTTGCGCCGCTCCCTGCCGCTTCGTTCCCCTGGTCAGGATCCTTCGCACATGATCCGGTCCGAGTTCATGAATGCTCTGCATGCCTTGTCCGGCGGGTAATTCCGGCAAGGCGAGGAAGTAACGCGCCCGCTTCATGACCACGCCCATGCGGGCAAGCTGTTCCCTGCCCAGCCTGCGATGGCGGCGAGCGACAACGATGCGTTGCGCGGTTTTGAGCCCTATGCCCGGCACACGCAGGAGGCATGCATACTCAGCTTTGTTGACGTCGAGGGGAAAGGCTTCCGGATTGCGCAACGCCCAAGCGAGTTTGGGGTCTATGTCCAGATCAAGGTCGGGATGCCTGTCATCGGCGATTTCCCCTGCCGCGAAATGATAAAAACGCATCAGCCAGTCGGCCTGATAGAGACGGTGTTCGCGCACAAGCGGGGCCTGTGTGAGCGCGGGCAGGCGGGCGTCATGGGCGTTCACGGGGATGAAGCCCGAATAATACACGCGTTTGAGGGCCGGCCCCTTGTAGAGCAGGGACGCGAGGCGCAGGATGTCGTTATCGCGCTCGTTGCTTGCGCCGATGATCATCTGGGTGCTTTGTCCCGCCGGAGCGAAACGTGGGGCAAAACGCGATTTTCCACGCTCCTCGCGGCTTTCCTCAATGCCTTGCCGGATATGCCGCATGGGCAGATACACGCTTTGGTGATCCTTTTCCGGGGCGAGATATCGCAAATTGGCCTCGGAGGGAATTTCAATATTCACGCTCAGCCTGTCGGCGTAAAGCCCGGCCTGGCGCACCAGTTCGCGGCTTGCGCCGGGAATGCTTTTCATATGGATGTAGCCGTTAAACTTGTGCAGCTTGCGCAGCTCGCGCACGGCGTTGATCATGTGCTCCATGGTGTAGTCCGGGTCACGGATGACGCCGGAACTAAGAAATAGCCCTTCGATATAGTTGCGGCGGTAGAATTCCATGGTCAGACCGGCAAGTTCCCGGCTGCTGAAGGCCGTGCGGCGAATGCCGTTGCTCCGCCGGTTAATGCAATAGGCGCAGTCGTAGATACAGTGGTTTGTCAACAAAACTTTGAGGAGCGAAATACATCTGCCGTCGTCGGTGAAGGAATGGCAGACGCCGAGGCCGGCGGCGCTGCCGATGCCGCCGGAACCCCCAGCGCGAGCGACTCCGCTGGAGGAACAGGAAACATCGTACTTGGCGGATGCGGCGAGGATCGTCAATTTGGTGAGCATATCTTCGTTCATGGCGCAACCCGTTTCGCAACTTTTTGTTGATGCCTTTATGCCATCCGCAATGTAAAGTCAATAAACCCTGGGCAGATCAGATCGGGCAGTTCCGCGCTGTGGACAAAAAACGAGAGCAGGTCTATAAGTTCTACTATTAATGCATACCCACCCTCTTTCCGATATCCCCACGTCCGCTGAAAACCTTTCGGGGGAAACAGAAACGGACGGCGTCAGCCTGCTGACCCTCCATCACCAGGGCCAAACTTGGCGTTTGGGCAGCATCAATATGCGTTGGCGCCAGGAATTGGCGGGCATCTCCCTCGACCCCGGACCGGAAGAACTGGCTGCTTTGGCCAAACGGGGCGTCTGGCTGCACCAGGCCGATCCCCCCCCGCCGCTTGCGCTCATTTGTTGCGGCCAGGGTTCCGTGTACCCGGGCATGGGCCGTGAACTGTATGATTCTTTCCCTGCCGCCCGCGAGGCCATGGATCGCCTTGCGGCCAAAGCGGACTGGGATCTGCTGGCTTTGATGGATGAAACGGACATGGAAAAAATCGTCTTCACCCGCTGGCAGCAGCCCTATCTTCTTCTGCTGGAATACGCCCAGTTCCATTATCTGCAAAGTTTGGGGCTTCACCCGAGCGTCTTCGCCGGGCACAGCCTCGGCGAGCTTATCGCCCTGTGCTTCGCCGGGGCATATACGCCCGAAGCCGCCTGGCACATTATAGATGAACACGCTCAAGTGCTGGATGCCCTCGAAAAAAACGCGCAACGCGATACCGGCATGATGGCCGTACATGCGCCACAGTCCGCCATAGACGAATGTCTTGCACAGTTCCCTTCGCTGCGCGTCAGCAACTACAATACTCCCACCCAGTACATCCTGAGCGGCCGGAAAACGGAGTTGCAGACAGCCTCCCGCGCGCTTAGAAAACGCCGCATTCCCGCCATACAACTCAACGTGACCCTTGCCTTCCATCATCCCGACATGCGCATGATACGTGAAACAGACCTTAACGGCCTGCGCGGCGTCCCCATGCAGGGCACACGCGCGCCCATGCTGAGCAACGTCACAACCGGCCTGTACCCGGACGATGCGGAAGGCATCCGCGAATATATTGTGGATTTGAACGAAAGTCCGGTGCGCTGGGTCGAGTGCGTCGACGTCATGTGGCGACAGTACAAGGCGCGCCATTTTCTGGAACTCGGCCCGGCGGATACCCTGTGCGGGCTCATCGGCGACATGCGGCCGGAGGCGCTCTGCCTTGCTGCGGGCCGCAAAGGCAAGGAAACCGAAAATCTCCGGGCGCTCACAGCGCGGCTGCATGCGCTGGGGCACCTGCCGGGCGCCTGCGCCGGCGCGCGCCCTCGCAGCTTCAGCATGCATGCTCCGCAATCCACGCATACTCCCGTACGCCCGCACGCTACGCCCCTTGCCGACGCCGCGCTCCAGCCCCCGCAGCCCGTACCCGCCCATGTGGAAGAACTCATGCCCATTCTTATGGAAGCAACAGGCTGCATGCGCGAGGAACTCCACCCGGATATGGATCTGCGCCATGATCTGTCCCTGCGTTCCAGCCGCTTCCCCTTAATCATGCACGAAGTGGAAAAGCGTTTCGGACGCACACTCCACTTTGATGACCTGCTGGGCGTGGCGACCATCCGGGATCTGGCTGACCGCATCTGCCGCCTGAACCAGGGAGAAAATCGCCGGGAAACGCCCGCAAGCCCGCAGCCTGATCATGATCCTCCGCTGTCCTTGCTCCATTTTTCGCATTTTCGGGATTTCCGGCTCAGGGATGCGCGCCCTTGGCCGGATTCCCCGCATGCCTGTCTCCTGCCTTCCATGCAGTTCGCAGCCCTTCTCGAGGACGCGGCACAATCGTGCCCCCAGCTTACGCCGACTGGCGCCGAAGATCTCGCTTTTTCCCTGGCTGAGTGCCCATCCGGCGTAACCCGCGAAGGCCATGTGCGCTGCAGCGTCCTGCCCGGACAAGGAGGAGGACGCCAATGCCAAACAGAACTGCGCCTGCGCGATCTCAGGCCCAACGGACGCGCCAAGCGGACCTGTTCCCCGATCTCTTCGGCCCGTATAGTGCTCATGCCGGATACTCCAAAGACGCTCTCACCGCTCCTGCCGGATCCGGCGCCTGTGCCCGCATCCGCCATGCCCGCCGGACCGGCGATCTTGCAGAATTTTTATGAACGCTCTACAAGCTTCGGCCCAAGCTTCCGGCTGCTGACAGAACTCTGCGCCCTGGAGGAAAAACGGCTGCTTGCGCGTATGCGTGTGCCTTCCGCAACAGATCTTGCCGGATTGGAAATATCACGTTATATATACCAATCTTATGCTTTTGAAGCTGCGGCGCAGGCCGCGCTTTTACTTGCACTGAAACGGATTTCAGGGCAAAGTATTAGTCCGCGTTTGGCGCTTTCGCGGATAGCTGCCGCATTTTTCTCATGGGACTGCGTCCCGGGCGAAACGCTCGGACTTGAGCTGCGCAACAACGCAGACGGGACGCACAGTATGCATTTTGACGCTGAACTTTGTAATGCTCACGGACACATTGTCCTTGCCCTGAGCGGCATGCGCCTTGATGCGGCATAACGGGAAAAAATAAGGAGAAGGCATGACCTCAATCCTGCGACACAGCGCTACCCCATCCGCTCCTGTTTGCAGGCGCTGCCTTGTGCCTGTCCTTGTCATCGCGTTGTGTGTTGTTATGAGTGCCTGCACATCGCCCAAGGCCACGCAAAAATCGCCGGAACTCCCTCCGCGCCATTGGTTGGGCGAGACTCCGGGCTTGCCGTTCCGGAGCGATCAGGACAAAGAGCTTCACACAAGCGTTCCCCTCACCCTGTATGCTCCGGAAAAACGCTATAATTTTGAAGATTGCGTCTATCTCGCCATCCAGCAATCCCCGCTGCTGGTCACAAGTTCCATCAAGCTTGAAATGAGCCGCCTCAAGGAAAAAGACGCCGCATGGCAGTATGTGCCTGAACTCCATATGATCCTCACCAGCGCGGTCAACCTGACCAAGTATAACGAAGGCAACCCCAACAACTACGGCGACTACGGCAGAACCCTTTTCCGCGCCAGCTTCTATGCCTCTCTTCCTGATCCGTTCACGACCTACTTTACCCAGAAAGCGCAGCAGGTCATGTCCAACATAGCGGTGCTTGGACACCGCAAGGCCATTGGCATGGCCATCCAGGAAATTGCCGACAGTTATTTGCAGATGCAGGCCCAAAAACGCATCAGCGACGAACGGGCGAAATTGCCCGGCATCGCCCAGGAAGCCACGACCTATTGGAAAGCCATGCATGCCAGTGTGGGCGGCCATGCCCTTGATATAGACATGGCTCTACAGAACGAAAAACAGCTTGCGTTGCAGCAGGATCAAACCAGGCATGTCGAAAAAATGATCCATATGCGGCTTAAGACCCTGCTCGGCCTGAGTTCCGAACAGCCGCTTGCAACCGATCTCCAGGACGGTTCCGCCGCCATCTTCCAGGATTTTGACGGACGCAGTCTGCACTGGGAAGATCGCTGGACGCTCTGTGAGGAATACCTGAGCGAAAAAATGGCCATTCTGTTGCAGGACTACAATATCTTGCTGGCTTGGGCTCGATACATGCCCACGATCAGCCTTGCGCTGGACAACTACCCGCCGGCAGGGCAGGCGCAGCCTGCGGGAGGCCGTGAAGATTTCTTCCTGCACTTCAACTTTGACTTCACCCTGCTTGACTGGGGCCGCCGCTACCGTGGCGTGCAGACGGCGCGCATGAACAAGGCGATCGCGTTCCAATCCCTGGCGGAAAAACGAACGAAATATGAAAACGCCTGGTCGCAGTGTCGGCAGGAATACGAAATGGCCGTCACCAACAGGGAACTTGCCAAGGGCTCTTTGCGCTCCGCCGAGTTGGAAGAGCAGAAAGCCGACATCGAGTACAAGGGCGGCGATCAGCCTCTGCCCAACCTCACCACGCGCAAAGAAGCCGTCATCCGTGCGCGCGTGTCCCTCATCGAAGCAGAATTGGCCATGCAGCAGGCAGTATTGAAATGGATGCATCTGGCGGGAATTCTGGAAGAACGCTTTATGGCTGTGCCGATCCAGAGCCTGCCGCACCGTGTTAATTTATAAGGACTTTTTATGAAGCTTCTGGCAGGTGTCCTCATGCTGCTGCTCCTTTCAGCCGCACCCGGGCGGGCTGCTGAGAGTACCGTACTGAGCGGCAAGCTGTATTGCCCGGTTACGCGTGTCGTCATTTTGCCCTTCACCGGCAAGGTGGTCAGCATTGATGTGGTTCCGGGGAAGCATGTCAAAAAAGACGAAGTCCTGTTGCGCTATTCGCTGGAAGAAAAGGCCGCCATCGCTTTGGAAAAGGAACTGAACTTGGGTGCGCAAACCGAGACGCTCCAGGGACAAATAGTTGACTTGGAACGCGAGAAGGTGGACGTAAAAAGCTCTATCACCACAACACGCCAGTTGGTCAGTTCCCAACTGGGTTCGCGCAATGTGCTCCAACAGCAGGAAGAGAAGCTGGACGCGCTGAACAGGCGTATCAGCCTGCTCCGGGAAAGTATAAAAAAACAAGAACAAAGCTATAAGCTTCGGCTGGCCGAGTTGGAAGAGTCTTTTGAGCAGCCGATCCAGGGGAACAAGCTGCCGCAGAAACTTTTTGTCACTTCGCCTATGGAGGGTTTCGTGCTCTCTGTGGCGGACAGTGTGCAAAGCGGGGCGCTTATCAATGCCGGCACGGCGATTGCGGAAATCGGCAGCATGCATCCCATGCAGATACGAGTACAGGTATTTGAAAATGAAGCTGTCAAGCTTCGTGTGGGCGATGGAGCTGCGGTGCGTGTCCCTTCTCTTCAGGACCGGGAATACGCGGGAAAAATCATGCAAATAGCCTGGACTCCGCAGACGCTTCACGCAGATGCCCCCAGCTTTTACAATGTCCAGTTGGAAGTGCCGAACGAGGATCTTGCGCTCAAGCAGGGATTCAAGGCGCTGGTCCGTTTTAAAAACGATTCCGCATCGCCGGCCGCCAAATAAGAACGGATGCACTTCGAAATTGAGGAAGTGTTCACAGCGTGAGGCGGCCGCCAAGAGCAACATTTTGCCGGAACAAACGCCTTCACAGGCATGACCCAATTCCCCTCCTTTGGAGGGGCGCCCGAAGGGCGGGGTGGTTGGGGTCTGTCGGGGTGGTTGGGATCTTGCATTTTTCTGGATAAGGCGTATCTTGGTATCAGGTGGATCGGGAGTGCCTAAACACCCCCGATCCTGGCAAGCCCCTCGCGTTTTTAGTCGCTTAGAACTCGCCCCTGACTGGGATGACGGTCCCTTCAGGGGCAATCCTGTTTAGACGTTCAAGAAACGAATAATCAGGGCCCAGGCTACCAGACCCGCATCAACCGCGTGTTGGAACAATATGTGAATTGGCAGCAGAGGTAGCCATCGGAACACCGTGTTTGTTTCATTCAAGTCCCTGTATCTGAGCAGAAAGTAATTACATGGAGGAAATCGCAATGAATAAACAAAGAACAAGACATGTGGCGTTTATGGTTGCCGTCTTGACCCTGCTTATTTCAGGATGTGCCGGCCCAACTCTCATTGTATTGCATAATCCCGAAACAAAACAGGTGGCGCAATGCCAAGGCGACCCCAAGCTGCATTCTGACCCGCAGGGAGCCGCTGAGGCTTGTGCGCGTGGCTATGAAAAGGGTGGATATGTGCGCGTGAGCAGCGCAAAGTGAGGCAAGCGAGCAGTAAGGGCGGTTCGCGAACCGCCCCTACATGGCCGACGCCACGCTCTCCGAGCTACCGGAGCGAATATGAAGGCAAGCCGGCTCCCGCCGGAGTTCAGAGTTCCGCTGTAGGTCCGAATTCCCCTCCTGTGGAGGGGTGCCCGACAGGGCGGGGTGGTTTATTCCCCTCCTGTGGAGGGGTGCCCGAAGGGCGGGGTGGTTTATTCCCCTCCTGTGGAGGGGTGCCCGAAGGGCGGGGTGGTTTAT
>Ga0123357_10002028_pt1 | contig 22190 bp, 23 predicted proteins | sample TergutEmb28metaG_FD_89873 | JGI IMG/M metagenome (GOLD analysis project Ga0123357, IMG submission 89873) | Embiratermes neotenicus P4 segment gut microbial communities from Petit-Saut dam, French Guiana - Emb289 P4 | ecosystem: Host-associated > Arthropoda: Insects > Digestive system > Gut ... | reverse complement strand
GGGTGTGCAGGCAGGAGGTGCTAAGATAGATGATCAAGGGTCAAATCCCAGCTCTGGGGCCCATGGAACCTCCTTTTCGGGGGGTTTTTGGGGGGGGGGGTGTGATGAAACTGGGGCATGAGGCTTACCACTGTTCTTCATTTAGTGATGAGGTTAAGAGAAAGTGAAGCCATACCTTCACTCCCACTGTATATCCGAATGACATGTACATGGACAACTGTACCTTTACCTTAAGAATCAACACTACATACAACACAAGCTTTTCAAGGTTATTTCTGCGGTTCATAGTGAGTCAAGGGGAAACATGTTGTATGATTTTGAGCTCATCTGACTGGCCATCACATCCATACACTTGCAATGAATTGTTTCTAGTTAGAAAGGTAATAATTTATCATTTCATGAGGGATAAAGCTGACTTAAAACAAGAGGTACTTGGTGAATTTAATGAATTATTGAAAAATGGTAATACCTGTTAACATGGAACTGAAAAGCAAAGCTGGGAAGTAATGGTGGAAGTACAGAACTCTGCCCATTGCCCAAAATGGAACATAGTGTAATGCCCATCCCAGGAAGAGCCAGCCACATGCACTAGACATTCTGTGCTTGCTCTCTGCAACAGAAATTACAATTGACAGAATTGTGACAACTACAAATAGTGTACTTCAATGTTTCTGTGTCTTGCTACTTAATGTATTAAATACATCCTGGAATGGCAATTCTCTCAAAGCTTTGCCATGCCTAACATTTAATAAAATTTTGGGATAGTGGCACAAGTACACAAAGATTGGAAATAAAATGAAAGTAGTCAGATGGTGTTGTAACAATCATGGCCCTACATTGCAGGATCACTTGGGTAGTTGTAATTTTTATATATAATTACATTTAAAATCATCTTTTGATCTACATATCTGATAAAGTGTCATGCTTATCCACCAGACAACACTGTAGCACACTCCCAACCACAGTAATCTTTACATCCACTACATCAGCAAGTTTTTGAGGTAAATTTCAAGGCATGTCCTTCATTAATTTACATGTAGTATACAGAACATTGCTTGAGAGTTAATTGCTGTATTCCTGCTGGTACTTGCCTGAAATGTCTACCAAAGTTTTATACTGGTACCACTGCCTCATCTGAATCATTACTGTTGCTGTTCACAGTTACAATGTCTGTTCAAGAACTTCTCAGATGGCAAACAGAACCTCCCTTAAAACTGTGATGATTGGGTGTGGCTTAAGAGACTGGATCCTGTTGCTGTTCTCTATTCAGTTGTAACTTGCTATGTCATCAGGTGAGGACGGTTAATTTGATTTGAAGAATGTGTAGTGGTGACTGTTTAAAAATGGTAAGTACTAGAATAGTACATGTGTGAAGTTTTGTTACAGAGTGGGTAAAACCTGGTAAGGAAACTTATGGTTTGTTACAAGTAGCATTCACTGATGAGCCTCTAAGCTGATGAAAAAATGAATCCACTGAAAACTGTGCTCTTCTTGGTTATTACACAACGAGTAGTGGTAATTTCTTACCGATGTTTTGGGACAACCTATCGTTCCCAACTTCAAGGGTCAAGAATCCAAAAAGAAAGCCGGCTCTCCCAATATGGAGTTTATGTAGGACATAGTGTAGGCAGTGATAAGTGTCAGCCAACTGGATTGATGTTAGTGGTTGCGAGGGAGGGGAAGTGTGGTAGTCAGTGCAACTTTGAAGAGAGACGTTCTGTTAGGGAAGAAATTCTAAGAGGAAATTATCTACATGAGTCAAGTGGGAGAAAGGATGGGAAAGAATGTGCTTGTTTTGCTTTGAATTTTTCTATTTATTATCATATATTGTACTGATTTTAAATTATTTGTTCATTGTTCTGCTCTTCTAATCTCCTTCCTCTTTTAGTTTTTCCCTGTCCTTTACTCCAAATTGTGTTCTTGTGTCTTGCCACTCTAGACATGGTATTTGTACCACAGCATATCACTAGGCTACAACTCCCCTTCTCCTACTGATTTCTTTTGGATATATCTATTTATTAATCATATACTGTACTTTCTTTACCCTCCTTTCTCCCACTTTACTCATGTAGATGTTCTCCTATGTCTTGCTATCACACCTGTTAGGATTTCTTCCCTCACGGATTGTCTCTCTTCAAAGCTGCACTGACTACTAAGTCCCTGTCCCTCCCAACCACTTGCATCAGCCCTACTGGCTGGCACTATGCTACTGAGAACTTATCACCCACACTCTTCCCTATATCAACCCCATATTGGGACAGCCAGCTTTCTTTTTGGATTCTTGACCCCTGAATATGAAACCAATAAGTTGTGCCAAAATGTTGGTAAGGAATTACCACTCCTCACCGTGTAATAACCCAGAAGAGTGCAGTTCTCATCTACTTTGTGGTGGTGCTCTCTCTCCAACTGACTTTCCTGGAAGTTTGTTTAAAAGGACATTGATTTGAGTTGGTATGGAAAATGCAAGAAACATTGCATGTTGTGTTCCATTTAATCAGTCTGATAATGTTTTTAACACATCTCATACAGTGAAAACCACATACTTCTTCCATTATCAATAAGTTCATTTACATTACCTTTAACTGATGGAGGATCCTGATAACCTCTCTGCTCTCTTATAGAGTTGTAAGCAAATATTATGAGAAATGTGCCTAAAAACACCAGATTTCCCCACCAGACCACTGGATTCCCAAGCAGATATATCCGGTGACTGTTGCCAGAGAAAAACTGACCCTTTAGAAAAAGAAATCAAACATAAGTGCACCAGTCAAAAGGAACCTCATAAATTTCAACAGCACTGAAGAGGGACTCTACAATTCTATCTTGGCCCTTTCTGTTAAACTGTTTTAATTTTCAGTTTCTGTAGGTTTTTTTTATATCATTTCCTTTTAATATGGGAAAACTCATCCATGCCTGTTTTATATGCTTGACTAATAGCTCCTTTAGGGGGAGCGAGGGGGGGGGGACAAAATAAACCACCAACCTCATTGCACTCATTACACATTTTCATTGAAACTACTAAATCCTCTCATGTGAATTATTTCATTCAATTCCAATCACTTTTCATCTGTTTGGGAAGGTTGTAGGGGTGCCCAAACTTGCCAAGTACCAAAATATTTTTAGTACTCACAGGGCTTAATAAATGCCACCAATTACAAGTGAATTAGACAGAGCTACAGGTAATAGTGATTCACATACTCCCTGGTATCTACATACATTCTAAAATGTTTTTGTGCCTTACATTTGCTAGTTACATTACATTACCCTGTAGTTGATAGGCCACTGCCAAGGTCTTGATGTCACCTCTCCTTCCTTAGGTTTCAGACCTGCATTGCCTTGAAACATGACTGCATGAGATTCATAGAACCTCTCCATGAAACTGGGGGCATATACTGCGAAACTCACATTGGGTACTGTAACAACAATCTATAATTAGCTCAATGACTGAATGTGCTGTACTCCATATTTTGGAATTAGATAGATCTGTAAATATGACTTGGGTTCTGACCATCATTATCCCAGAAAATGGTTCACTGCATCAAACAAATTTGTACAGTACAAAATGTTTCATTTAGTACAGTCTCAAATTTTATCTCAAGAAATGTTCAAGACAATGACTGTTTAACCATAGAGCATGCACATGCATCTGCAAGTCATGGCAGCTCTGATGGCCTACAGTTTAAAAGTTCAATTTCCATTTTAAATTTAGGAACAATATTATAATGTAACTAACTCAAAGAAGTTGTGTCCTTCTTGAGCAGCTACTATTTTCTCAGTCAAAACTTTCCCCATATTTTATGGAACCTGGAAGCTCCTTATGATATCACAAGAGCCCACAACCTGACCCTCTCCTCAACCAGATTAATCCAGTCCATGCTGTCCCATCCAATGTCTTCAATATCCAGTTTAATGTTCCTATCCATGCACATGTCTTCCCAATTGTCTCCTTCCTTCAGGTTTCACAACACAACACAACACAACTATGGACATACCACATCATATGGCTGCCTAGTTAGTTGTTGCTCAAAGCAACACCTGTAATGGCACTCTGGGAACTCAACCCTTTGGTGCCTAACATCAGGTTAAGGTGATGGAATTGAAGTGACTTCCTAGTGCAGCCCTTATTTAATTCCAGTCTTCTGCATCTCCCACCGGGCATTAATTCAGGCAACAAGGGCTCTCACACCTTATAAAACTAGTCAAAGTAAACAAACAAAAATACTTAGTGTAGTATGCAAAACAACTTGCATTTTGGAAAAATATTATCTTCCACATTCCAGAGGGCATTCTTGTCTCTCATGTTGGGGTTGCAGGATACCTCTTGCTGTTCGTATGCCCTGAAACAAAAATCAGCAGTGCATTATCTCTTGATAGCAGATAGTAAGTCCTCTACAAACCCATAGCTGTTTTATAACTGATAGTCTCATATATGATTATGCCAAATGGCCTACATACAAATGGATATGGTTGATATAAGTACGCTGAATGATAAACACACAATCTACATATCTTCTCCTCAGCCTTCACAAATCCTGCAATGCAGCACACTCACCATTTCGGAAGCTGTTTTCCACTGGAAGTTAGAACACAGTGCTGGAGATAATGTATAAATTTTAACTTGTTAGAAACTGTAGTCACAGGGTCATCTTCTTTACCACCCACAATTACAACCTTCCATACATCATTTGCATCTCCAGTACCATTCTGGAATGTGAGAAACAATGCCCAGTGCACAGCATTCTCTTCAGACTAATTCAGCAGACACACAGTTTGAACATATTATGACTCTGACACTTTACTACAACGAAATGTCCACCAGTATGAATGTGTATGCAAAATGCACAGGCAGCTTTGCCAATATCTTCAGACTCTCCACTGCATTCATCACAGTGATCACGTAAAACCATTATATATATGGAACAATATGATTTTATGATGGAACACACACACACACACACACACACACTCACCCTCACACTGTATACATTACATTAATGCCATTTTACCAACCTCTCCATACCCAGTGATCTGATAATGCTTCTTGGAGATAGGTGCCATCTCTTTGTGGGAATGAATGTTTCGTCGAGTAGTTACGTGCTCTAGTCTGATAAGGTCTCCATTTCTGACAAGCTCCACATCTTCATCATTATCCAGTTCACTGTCATACTTCTTGACTAGGAACAGATTATTATCATCCTTGTGTGTGTACGTTGTCACCTAAGTAATAATTTTGTACCACACAGACAAACATTCATTAAAAAGGACAAAATGTCTCCAGAGAAACATTATTAAAATTACACTGTACAGTATGCAAAACAAGATTATTCCCCAAACCTGCTTCATTGGCCTACAAAGTAACGTCTTTACATGGAGATATGATTACTGTTCAACTGCCAATCTTGACTCTACCAGTCATTAATTGAAAATGCCCTCTCATTTCTTATCTAGTTCCCCACTTACTCTGCTGTTAGAACGTGAACATTTTACATTGCCCAAATAAAAATCCACCAGTGAACCTCACCAAGTGTCATTGTAATTAAACCCCAATCAGCTATGGCTAAATTAAATTATGAGATGTTTATAAAATAAAATAAAAAAATTAAATGTAGTAGTAAGAAATGTGTTGCTATGAACAAGACATGTGTCAGGTAATGAGCTGTAACAACACTCACCTGCTGCTGTCTTGCACCTGTCCCCTCAGGATAAAGATGCCAATGTGAGTGCAAATAGCCTCCACCAGTCCGGTGGTTCTTGAGTGTTATAACTGCCCCATATGCAACCTCTATCAAGAAACAAAGAAATATGTACTAATGAATTATGAACAGAATCAGAGGTACTGAACAGGTGGTTCTGTCTGTACAGAGTACTCATAACTCTAGTTCCATTTATGTAGAGTGGAATCTTTACCAGCTGATATTACTCAGGATGCATGCAATTCAGATTGCAAGCACTTTCCCATAAACAGTTATGAATTAGATGCACATATTAACAGCGCCTCCATCTTGGATGTGCACTCCACCACTGCCAGGGCAGCCTGAGGTCATAATACAGGCTTCACTGCAGGGCACAAAGAATGTATGGTATGTCTGCAAAATTGGTGCGTTTGGGAAAAAATGTTGTTTAAATCCCAACAGTCAGATAAGAAATGGTTTCATGAAGGTGAAAACAATGTGAGCTCACCACAGTTTATATAAACTTCAGATGAGGTGGTAGACTGTAGAATATGTGACGTAAATGGTCAAATGAATAAAATACAATCAGACAAAATGTGATATTAGAATAGACAGGAATAACTGACTCTACATTACAGGGGTTTCTTTCAAATGCTGAAAGTTCAGTATACAGCAATGGGTAAGAAATGCCTTTTTACAAGACCCAAAAAGGGGTTTTATTTTATTTTCTACAGACTCTTTTATCTTTTCCCTGAGCACAGCAGTTGTTGTGCAGTATTCCAGCAGATGCAGGAATTCTACATAATTAGCCCTTGTGTCTGGAGAAATTGATCTAACAGGCACTCTGTATGTTGGCCTTTCAAAGGTGGAAAATAAAACAGTGAAGAGAGCACCATATTTGACAAAACAAACAGTAATCTAAATACAAAGTTTAAAACTCTGCATATATTCACCTCTTGGCATGCTGGCATTATATAGAGAGTTTCCTTCCAATTGTGACTGGAATGCAGAGCTATAGAATCCATCTCCACTGCCACTAGAAGTAGAGACAAAAATTCTTTATATTATTGAAGAGATAAAAATGTTAATATAAGGAGCCTATAACCCAAGGCAGCAATCTCCATAGCCACGTGACTTCAATATGTAACGTTAATTTCTGTATTTTAACTGTGGTAAGGAACAACTTTTTATAGTGTTGGTTCTGCTATTGGATGACAGCTCTCGGTGGAAGTCAGCTGCAGCTGATATTTGGAGACTGTTTCTGTACTTCTATGAAGTGTCATCTGCCAAAAACAATCATTTGCTTCCACCTGCCCTAAGAGCCTGAAGTCATCTGAAAATATTCCAGTGATTCTCAAAGCACACAGTTTTTACAAGTGAGTCTGTAACAATTACAATATACCATGATTCATAACCTACAAGAACTGCATCACATTTATTCTCATTACTGTCCTAGTTTTTAACTTGTTCTTTCCATTAAAACATGGGTGGGGCAATTAAGTAGTCTTCCTCTTATATTAAAGTGGGTGCATAAAAATTAATGTAGCAAAGTGAACATGTAATTTTAAAATATTTGTTAGTATTTAATCTCTATGCAAAGCAGTGCATGAGAAAACTAATTTTTTTTTTTCCTGGAACTTTACAATGTTGTCCTGTTTTGTAACTTGGCTTTCACTTATCTCCATAACAATGCCAAGTATAACAATCCCAGAAAACGTGATAGCCACAAACACTTTGATCACAAAGTTGGGCAAAGGTTATGCCTGAACACGGAACTGGATCTAGCCGCCATCCCACTTGGAGCAGCAGGTAAACTGAAGGGAGATGACAATGTAAGTATATCTATCACCTCAAAGTGCAGAAGAGGCAATTATGTGATGTGAAGTATATTTTATAGCCTCAGACACTGGATTACAGCACCTATGCAGTTGAGGTAATTACATTAATAAGTATGTTAATTTATTTAATATAGAAACACTGGCTTTAATATACTGAAGGTGTAATACATAAATCAACTTATGTTTACAATGATGTAACAAATCACGTTCTTCAAAAGCATAACCTTCACAGTAAATGTTTTAAAGAATAGCTGAAGGTTTTAAACATTAATAGGAGGAGATCACATAGCTCAAGGAATGTAGGCTGAAAACAGTAAAATAAAACAAACAATTCCTCATCCCTAACCTTTTGTTGAGCACAACCAAATGGATGTAGAAGATGAAGACATACAGAAGAGCAGGCAGGAAAATTAGGCACAGTGCCCTGGCCAAAAAGTGCTTGAGAGTGTAGGTCTGAAACAAACTATAATGTATTAGAAAGCAACAGCACTGTAACAAGGGTTGAACAAATATTCTCACCTAATCACAGGTAAGGAAAACTGTGCCACAAAATACTTATTACATATAAACATACTCTTTTAGCAAAATCATACAATGAACACCCATTCAAGGGGCTATATTTCTCATTACGACAGCGAACTAGACAAATATTTTGCACATCCCAGATTAGCACATCACACACTTTAGTAAAACAGTTATACTACTATATAACAAACACAATTTCTTATTTTCTGTGTAAGAGGTCATACTGCCGGTGTATGTGTTTAGGTGACTAAGAACTCAATGTTTCAAAAGCCTCTGAAATGTTTACCTTCTAAAGATGTGCTAAAACCCCTTTAACAGAATTATGCCTTCACCTTCAACTTCTTCACTTATTTTTATGCACCAAGTTTTAAAACACTCAAGTCATCTGCCTACCATGCTTTCTTCACATTGTTGATATTGAATGGAAATTCATGTTAAAACAACCATGCAGAGCAAAGATATGTTTACTTGTCTTCATGGCATAATTTCTAAAGAAGATACTCAGACAAATATGTTCATTTCATAACAAAATACTTACCTTGTAATTGGGAGTCATAAAAGGGAAAAGTTTATATGGTTTAGACATTTAGTAATAATGGGAATAATTTCAGCATGAAGTAAAGTCACTTACAATTGGCTTGGACAGATCTCCCAGCACATCCCACAGATCAGCTGCTGTATGAATACCAACCAGAATAACAACAAACAGACCAACAAATTTAACACTGATAGCTGAAGCAATCATTACTCCTGTAAACACCAGCCAACCCCACCAGTGGAGAGAAAATGCTCTGTAAAGACAAACAAAAAATGTTCCTACATTATACATATGGTTGAGGGATTTCTGAGCTCTGCCTTTATATTTATGGCAAATCCCAGTGAAGTTTCAAAACTTTAAACTCAAGCTCAGTGTAATTATATTCCTATATGTAATACTGATCTATGACCAACAGGTAGGCTACATGTCTTAGGTTTGAGACCTAGCCAGACATTACTGAGATAAGGTTTAGGGTCTAAGTACAGGAACATTCCTTAAGGTAACTTCACTGTGTTTATGTGAATAGCATGTGGCTGTCATTAATTCATACAATGTATATCCCAGATTGGGAAGTGTATGTTATTTGACAGTGCTGCCAGTTGGTAAGATTATATAGCACTGGTGATAGGTGAACGCATGAGTATGGAACACAGGTAGCAAAATTCTGGGGAAAACCATAGTACTTGGAGAAAAACCTGTCCCAGTGCCACTTTTCCACTCCAAATCCCACATGGTCTAGCCCTGGCAAAAAACTTGGGCCTCTGTGGTGAAAGACCGGTGAATAACAATCTGAGCCATGGTATGACCTCAAAATATTTAAATACTGTAAATTATTATTATTAATATTGAGTTGGCTGACTTCCTTCCATATTATTCATAATACCAAATGCAGTTGCTCCTTGTATATGAATTTGGAAATGCAATTTGTTTCACTGTACTCAACGAATGTAATCTGATTTTAGTTAAGAGTGTTCATTTTAATATTATATGCCCACTGCTGATCAAGAGATTAGGAGTGGGAGTACAATATAGTGTGGGCAACAGAAGTGAATGCAAGAGAAGGGAAAGTCTGGCCCAGCACATCTGCTGTTTCCAAGCTTTCAGGAAAAAAGAAACCTTCAGTAGTGAGCACAATACAGTATTTGATGTTTGTTCGACCATGCATCATTGTGATAACTGAAGAATAAAAACCAACTAGATGCCACTTATTATTTTATTGTACTTCTTGTACGCTCAGCATATTTCGGGCACTACTGTGCCCATCATCAGGAGCTCACGACTGTAATGTTGATTACCACATTGGTCGTTTCGTTCTTGGTTTGGTGTAGGTAGGAAGTTAGGTGCGGGTAGGCTGGAGTAGTGTCCGGGTTGCAGTCATGCTTTAGCCTGCATCCCGGACACTACTCCAGCCTACCCGCACCTAACTTCCAACCTACACCAAACCAAGAATGAAACGACCAATGTGGTAATCAACATTACAGTCGCGAGCTCCTGATGATGGGCATAGTAGTGCCCGAAACATGCTCAGCCTACAAGAAGTACAATAAAATAATAAGTGGCATCTCGTTGGTTTTTATTGTTCAGTTAATACAGTATTTGTTTGTTACCATTCAAGCATCTTTAGCTACTAATATTATTGTCTATCCCATTATTAGCCCTTAAAATAATTCCTAGTGCCAGTGTTAAGAAATAATCTGGAACAAAGACAGTGGCAAGGTCAAGAAGCCTTGAACAAAAGTTGGACATTATTCATTGTTACAAAAGAAGGAAGAAAACATGTTATGTTTTGTGGTACCAGAGGGAATCTCATAATCTGTGCTGAGGAATATCTGTAATACTGCATAAAAGAAAATTTAGTTCTGTAAGTTCTGCTAGAATGTCAAAAACGTGACCAGAGATAATGGAAAGAATGGGAAAGTGGTTCTCGACTCAGTGGCACAGCTTTTCTGTGCATAGTTGAAGCACATTATGCCATGGAATTCGTTAGCAGTGTCTTACTTTACCAGCTAAATAATAATACATTTTATTCATATTAAAATTACATAAATATTATTACAACAAGAAAAAGGCTCTACAGCACTGTACTGTTCTTAGACAATCAGTTACAGTAATTCAGAATATTCTGATCGTCTCAGACAGCTCCTTCAATTCTTACAGGAACATTATATTTGCTTTATGTGTTTTTACCCATTGCCACACTGTGTTGGAACACTTCTGTCATTTAAATCAAGTTTACTTCACTTTCTATGTGAGGCTCATTGTGCTTTATTAATTTCCTTCAGTATAAGATGAGCACCATTATGTATACTATGTTGGGACACAATTTTCTGTACCCTTTAACTCAAACACAGTACTAACTCTTTGGTGCTGAACATTATACATGTGTAACATACAATGTGATGTTCAACACGCTGAATGTCACATAAATATATCTGCTCTTATGCAGGGCACATTTAAATTCTGGTGTTCGACACATCACTGAGGGCTTTTAATTCCAGTGCCACCGAGGGTTTAATCCTTGAACTATGGAAAATGTGTGTGAACACCAACACAAGACATTGGTTATGAGTCTGCATGTGTCACTTTGTTTCGGTACACATTTACTAAATGCTGCTACTACATTGACCGATTCTGAAAAAAAAAAACTGCCAGCTTCAGCAAATACCCCATTTTAATTTAGAATATTCTGTTTTTTAAAACTGTAATCCTTTGGTAACTTTCATGGCCGTATGTTCCAGTATACCACATATGTTATGAGATTGAAATTGGGCAATACAACAACACATAATGGTTCTATTCACATCACCTGTCTTTGCAGGAATGGAACTTCATCATTCCCAATACAGAACCCATCACAAAGAACAGAAGTATGGGATCCAGCAAAATGTACCGTGTCAGTGTGAGGATGCCAACATCTAGAATAGAAAATGTGAAGACCACATCATCAAAGGGAAGAACATCAGCACAGTAGCTTCCTGATAACTGGATCAGGCAAGGTACAGCAAAATCTTAATATTAGCCATACACTTTGTACAATCAATACCATGTGACAAATACCAACAAGTACAGCCCCTGCATCTTAGTATCACATACGCCTGAATGCTACATATAAGGCAACTCCTCTTTCTTATTGGGGTATTTAGAAAGAACTTAGAAAATTTCATAAAAACATTAATAATGTTTCAGAGAGGCAGATACAAAACTTATACTAAAACTAATATGTCTAACGGATCTTATGTACCATATGAACATAACTCAGTACATCCTTTTAACACAGACACTTCACTTTACACATGACATCCGTTTTCAAAATTATTAGTTTCTTTAAGGCCTTGCTTATAATGCAACACCTACTTTTCTTGTACAGCTATTTACCTGAGTGGGGGGACTCATCTTATATTTGGTCTTATATGGTATACAGAAGTTCTGCATGTGTGAGTGACTCCTTTTATATAAGGAAAAAGGTAGGATACAGTTACAAATAAACACTTTACCTCTGAAATATTTGTATATCATATTTACTCACATAAATGACAAAGGGACAACCATACGGACAGTATTGCTAGCGACAGCCTCTCTACAGTGTTTCAAGCTGAAGTGATGGCAATCCTGATGTGCACAGAACTCCTCTTGTCTAAGAACGTAATGAGAAGAATACATAGCAGGGCAGCAATAGCAGCATTTGCAAAAACCACCACCAAATCGGCTCCTGTAAGGGAGTTTATGCAAGTGCTAGAAAAACTAAGTGTATCTAATAAAGTCACTTTAGTATGAATACGCGGGTGTCACGGGACACTGGGAAATGAAAAAGCTGATAAATTAGCCAAGGAATGGACTAATGGTGTCCCTTCTGACCAAACTGTTGGCATCCCCTTTGTTGTGGGTAAATAAGTCATCAGGAGTCATTTGAGAGAGGAGCACCTGAACAGGTGGAAAACCTGTAAAGGTTGTTGCCAATCAAGACCCTAATGAGTGAACCTCTATCAAGAAGAACAGAAGAGCTTCAAGCAAAAGCTTAAAGTGGCTGTGAAGCTGTTTACAGGCCACACAACCCTTACAGCCCATATGTTTAAACTCAGGCTCACAAAGCAGCAGGATTGCTGATGGCGGGGACAAAAAAGAAGATGGTGTATGTATTGTGTGTCGTTCGCACTGGCATGCAAAAGATATGGAACCTTGGGCCATATGTTCTTGATCCCCAAGGATCTAGAAAACATGATGGTGAATGGCCTAATAAGCCTAGTAGCCATTACTAGGCTTGGCATATTACCTTAACTCCTTTTAAAAATAGCAAGGAGATATAATGGATCTATGAAGATCTACATGTCATTAAGGACTATAATGGTACCACTCAGTCTTTTTCTACTGCTGCTGCTGCTGCTGCTGCTGCTACTACTACTACTACTACTACTACTACTACTACTACTACTCACATAATTACCTCCAGTCACTCAGTTGTCTGCATTACAACATGGATAGGGAAATTAGGTAGCTTGCCTTGTATAACAGTGTTCACATAACAATGAATATGCATAATAAAAATGGAATTATAAAGTATAGATATTTTTCTTGAACAAAGCTAGTAGTTTCAGCTGCACCATATGATTATTATTATCCATGTAAACAACACATTTTCACCTGCTTAAATTGCTTTCTTATATATGTCATCCACATGGTGCAAAAGAACACTGCTTGCATTTCGATGTTACTTTTATGCATGTTTCTTTTAAGTAATGCTGTCAGCACTGTGCACCATATTATGTGCATGTTACCTTGGTAATGGACGTTTTCATTTTTCTTCCTTACTGTTTTTCAAGTGCTGGCAATTGTAAGTTATAAATACGGCACTGCAGAATTAGCATTCTTGTCAGCTATTGTGGGCTCTAAAAGTGGCAGAGGTGGATAGTAAAGCATATTTCAAGCTGTAGCAACAAGTTAACAAGAACATGCATTAGTGAAGATAGACATAAAAGTAGTGCTTGAGCAGTCTAACCATAGTGTTTGGATATACAAAAAGCCACCTTCCCTGGTGACTTGTTCCATTCAGTACACTGGGATAGTGAAGGGAGAAGTGGAGTGGAGGCTGCTATGTAATAATACAGTATCAAGTAAATGATACCAGTAACTGAAACCGCCACAAAACCTTGAATACAAAGTTAGACAAAGATTACTTTGGACAGGTTCCAGCAGTGGTGCAATGTTCTTCTAGGATGTGATATGGTGTCACTAGGTATTTGGTTATTCACATTTTGAGACATCACAGTGGCTGCATCTTCAAGGTTTGGAAGGTGCAAGAAGAAAGAGATCCTTCTTAGACCCTTCACCCTTGAAGATGAGACCACAATGTTGCCTCAAAATGCTGGGATCGTGATACCCAGTGACACCACATCACATACCAAAACAGAACTTTGGACACAATCATATCCACCCACAGTCTGTGGGTGTGGAAAGGGGGGGGGGAGTACAAATGGAAGAGATCGAAGATTAACAAAGATAATTTTTGTGTCAAAGTAAAGCAGTGGAAATTTCATGGCATGATGTATAATCTTACATTTCCTCCAAATGAACTGGTTGAGTCAGTTAGTTGTGTAAGTAATTGTGTGAGTAGATATGGCACTAACTTTAGATACAGAAAGATACAATTCTTTCTTTACAGCCACATTATAAACAGTTTAAACTAAAATGTTAAGAGGAAGGAACTATATTACTATACCTACAGTAGTAAGCTTGATGCACAAAAGAAGTTTTGTCACTTACCACACAGAATAAATGATGCTGATAAAGCAGCTGCCGTTAAAGAGTGAGACATTTCCCAAATAATAATGAAAGCAAACGGCACAATGCAGGCTCCCAACAGAGTACAAAACTGGAAGAGATGATATCACTTGATAAAAATGTAACTCATAATTGTTCACGGTAATCCTTGCACCTAAAGCTGCACATCTTAGCCACAAGATAAACACCAGCCACATGTAATTAAGAAAACTGAAACTTGCAATAATGAATTCTACTAATTTTTTCAAGCACACCCACAACTGATCATTAAGCCATTCCTTAGGTCTTGTGGCAAACTTTGATTATTCTATTCTGTCCCAGAACTGTTCTTCTTTACACTTAATTTCTTTGAACCTTGATATTCCGACAGATTACTAAGTAAAACCCATCCTAAACCCAGAAGGGCACTCTTTGTGTGTTCTTTGCCACGGGGAGCCACGGCTACTCAGGGAAGAAAATTGTCATTACTAGTGATCATGTAAACTGTGTTTAGACTCAGTTTGCATCAATACTAAGTGTTATTTAATGATGCTACATATTTCGAAGATCATATAGCGTTGGTGATAGGTGAACAAGTATGGACCATTGGTGGGATGATACTGACAGGGACAGACTCAATTCTCAGGAAAATGCCCATCCCAGTACCATTTTGTCCACCATACATCCCACATGGACTGGCTGGGGATCAAACACAGGCCTCTGCTGTGACAGGCCAGCAGCAAACTGCCTGAGCCACAACATTGTTTGTCTCAATAAAGGCCCCATGTCATGGGTAATGTAACTCTCTCTTCTTTGCCAAGTATTTTTGATATTTTCTGTTTCTTTGTAATTACTCAGTACGCAAGGTATCTTCTGGGATTTGACACTGCATCACATTGCAGAAGGGCTCATACCTCATCTACACCAGTGCAGAAACCTTAAAACTTGCATACTTGATACATGTCCATTTAGTAGTTACACTTGCTTGCATAAGTTTTCTGTAGTCTGTGGGGTTAAAATATTACCATCTCAAAATAATAAAAGAGAGGACACAGTAACAAAAAAGGTTAAAAAATGGCATGACACATAAATAACCACAATTTGATTAAATAACAGTCCCTCTTGATGTTTCTCTGCTAGTAGTTCTTTCAATTGCATGCATTTGAAATTCAGTGTGAGACATTCTCTAAGCACATTTTTCAACAAGTTCAAATTTCCAGAATTTCCCCACCCAAATTTTCTGAGATGTTCAGAAGGTCAACTGCTGAACTCATGTTCTTTGACTCAGAAAATTATAATATTATAATATATTCCTTAAAAAAGTAAGAGAAACATTTTTTTTTTTTTTACATTTTTGGTACCATTATAGTAAGCAAAAGCTTTAAAATGTAGTCAAGAATTGAGACATTTATACACATTTAAAAAAGCACATCCAGATGGAAATTTTAGGGTCAAAAATAGCATGTCTAGGAAAAAGAGGATGTATGGTATTTCTAATAGTGTGTCTTCATTTTGTTACTCTACTGAAGACTAACATGGTGGCTGACTAGACCAGCTTCAGAAGTCGCACTGTACGGTGCAACTTAGGCCAGTCAAACCTTTCCTCCATTCACACCTGACGATGGAAGCAAACCCTGTTACTGAACTTCTTTGTCTGAAAAGACTCAAGCTGATGGCCATTAGTAATGGTCATGTTTCCTTTAACACACCATCAAGAGAAGCATTTTCATTTCATCTTCTATATCCCTATGAGCTCTCATTGCAATAACTGTCCCTTATACATTTCAATCATACTATTGCAATGCATTTTCCTCTACACAAATACATCGATATTTGGCACATACCACTCTCATGCCCACATAATTCACATCTTCATATTTGTCACCAGGCTTCTCAAAAGCAAAACGTCCATCGTAGCCTGTCAGGTAACCAGACAAAGCTATCAGCATCTGAAAAATTATAAATTGAACAAACAACATAAAATACTTTAAAAATTTTGAAGCCTGTTTGCTTTGTAAATCACTGTTCATGTAAAACATTTGGAGCACAGTCCATGAAATAAAAATTACCACATTTATCCAAACACAAGAAGACTCTAATCTAAGACAACCCCCCAGATTAAAACATATGCTAAGAAGAAATATTTTACTACTGATTTCTTACACTTAATACACAAAGCATGTCACATTCTATCTACCTTTACCAACCACTGTTACTGTCTCCATCTTCACAGTCACTGCCTTCATCTTCCTCACACTCACTGCTCATATCCCCATTACTCTTCGCTGCCATTCCACAACATATAATCATCAGTATCACCCACTGCACTGGATACAAAGCTAATCTTAAAACCCTTCACAGTCAATTGTGGTGAGATGCACTGCCATGCCATTATGATCCACACTGAATAAGTACTACATTTATATTTCTCAGTTCATAAAATTACTTGAACCCATGAAGATTCACAACTTTTTACACAAATGATTTCAGTGGTGTTAAGCATTTAAATACGTGTGTTCTGGATCTTTGTGTCATGTCTGGGGTCTGATCAGTCTGAGTTCATGGCTCTTTTTATTGTTTTTAATTTGTGGATTGGTCCAGATTGTACTTTTGAGCTGTGTTAATTTCAATTTTTCAATAGCCATTTTCCTGTTACTACCCTTGGACTAGATCTGTTCTCAGGTGCGTACAATAAAAAGTTACTGTTTCTATGGTGCCCATTGATTGAGAATAACCCAATCTAAGGGGTCCACCAGATTAGGTGCTTCTTTACCTGAAAACGGAAACAGGGGCGGTTTCCAAAATGTTGTGCTTCTTCATAAAATTAGACAAAGGCCAAAGCCCCAAAAAAGAACATTGTGTCAGGTAATGTCAGTCATGCTGTGTTGTCTCTTTTGGATTTCCTGACCTTGAAGATGGGACAGACAGGTTGTCCTGAAACTCGGCAAGGAATTACCACTTTACACTGCGTAATATCTCACGAGAGTGCAAATTTCACATGCCAATTTGGCAGCACAGGCCTTGGTTTGGCTCTGCATGGTCTGGTTCAGAGTGATCCGGTTTGGCGCGGTCTGGTTCAGCACTTTGTATGCGAATTTAAGACGATTTCACATATTTAAGCGCTGAATTTAAGGTGAAACCTTGTCTTGCATTCGAGTAAATACGATAATATAATGAAAGATATAATGTTACTTTTTCATCTCATGAAGTAGTATGGAAATTAACACCAAAGCAAGGACAGGGAATAAGAGTTTTATCACAATGTTATAAACGATGTGTAGTTTGTTAAAATACCAGCTAGGATACATGTTCTTCCAGTGTGTAACTTACACAGAATGGAGTAAGTCTAAGGTGAGAAGCAATGAACTGACCCACTCAACACAAACTATATGAATTAGGTCACAGCTTGACTCACCTTTGAACATTCTGTTGTGTAACTATAACTGTTAAGCAATTCATAGCTCAAGAAAAGAATCTTACCTTGCCTAGGGGAGGATGGACATCAAAGAAGAATGTCCGATTGATATACCAACTTCCCATCTTGCCAAAATGTGTCTCGTCCCAACTGAAATTGATTTAAATATGTATGATAGGTTATTGAGGAAGCAAGCAAAAGGATGTACTGTGCCCATTGTCTTAATCATTATGTTTCTTGAAAATAACTTGGAAAGTTGAAAAAGAATTTGTTTATTCTGTGTTAGTCTTTCATAAATAGAATAGTGCCATTGTAACTCACCAGACATGATCAGGTTCTGAAACTTTATGGAATCTACTCCATGCTGTCAGTAATAAAACTGCTCCAAAAACTAACCACCAATATGACTGATTATTTCTGCAAAACAGGAGAAAATAGTGCTTATGAAATATTCAGAGAGATTGTCTATAACACTCCAGTTTTCCATTTCCCTTTGAAAAAGAACAGTGAACTTTAATTCCCTTGCAGAAAATATTTGACAAATATTTAATATTTTAACCTTTGTCAAGCCACTTAAATTCACTGGTTCCTGTTTTCATCACACTAGTTAATTTCATTGCTCTTTGTACAGGGCCCTTCTTTTATCTGACAACTATCACTTGTCACTTCCTGAAAATACTCCACCATGTGTGGGTGGTAGAGTGAGTGTATATGTTAATACAATCAACATGTGGACAGGAAGTGAGGTCTTCATTCTTCTAGGATATGGCCCTGCATCACTGCATGATTCATGCTCGAGACAGTGTGGTGATCTCATCTTCAAGGGTCCAATATCCAATGTACAATGCTGGAACAGGTGGATACAGGAATATATAATGTCAGTGTGAATGATGTTTGGTTAGAAGGGAAGTTAAGCTGGCCTATCTTGAACAGGAATTGGCAACCGACTGCTGACAGATTGGTCCAGAACAAATCTGCCACACTTCAGGGTAATGTTCCATAGGTTAATTTACATTGATCTAACCAAATTTACCTACATCCAAAGCTGAATGCTTATGGAGATAATGACACAAGAAAAATGTGGCTTTCTAGTGGTTCTATGTATAGTGGAACAAATAACATACACGTAGCTGGTATATCACTAGCCTGCACACTTGATGACAGGAATTGTGGTTTGATTCCTGGCAAGGGCAAGAAATTTATCTTTTGAAAATCATCCAGACCACCTCTGTGGCCCACCCAGCCCCATGGGCTCTCTCCCTGGGATTTAAGCAGCCAGTACATGATACTACCAACTCACCTAGGAATGTTATACAATACCTCCATTCCCTCATACAAAGTCATGGAGTGTTGCTTCATTAGACACAGGGACAATCTTACTTTATTTTTTTGATTCTCATTTTTAGGTGCATTTTATATAAAAGGTTTTATGTTTAAGTGTTATGTACCTTGAATTATACCAGAATTCTATTTTTAAGTATGTGTAAACTGTAGTTATTGCACCTCAGCTTCTTTCACAGCATAGCAACCGAGGTCTGGATCATGTATAATCATATCTGGACATGATAAAAACCATTTCCCAATAACTGTGTATCTGTGCTCGTACAAAAAAAAATTGTTTGTAGCTCGTAGGCTTGCTATAGACTGTGATCTATCAATGTGCAATGGATAACAAGCCAGCGACCAATATATTTCATCATAATGAGTGTTTGTAATTGCAGGCATTGTTCTTTGGTACATAGATGACATATTGGTACTGAATGTGGCAGGTTTGGTCACGGGATCCCTGTTGTTTCTTGGCTGTTAGAGAGATTTTGGGGACAGTATGTTTTGCTTACCCTCTCTGAATCATGTCATATAAACTGGGCACCCAGGGGAATTCATCTGATTGTGAAGAAGTAATATTTTTGCATGGGATAGCCATTGGAATTGTATGTTATTGTGACTACTTGTCTATGAATATGACTTGCAGTTGATCAGAATGACTGATGATACAGGACTGTTCTGGTCGAACTGAGGTGCATGAAGTCAACATCAAGATGAATAATATCATTCACAGGCCAACTGCCAGCTTCACATTGCATCAAGAGGTGTCTGCAGGAATGGCATTGTACAACAAACTTTGACCTAAGAGTAAATGCTTGTCCAGTCACAAGGCAATTGTGGAATTCTTGCTGACACACTCTATCCAAACAGACGAATATGTCAACTCTAAAATGACGAACAGCAGTTTGTCAAGTATGTGTGTGACTGTGTGTAAATTCTGTTTCCTATTTTCAAGTGTTTCTTTTTCAGCCTCCTTTTGAAGAGTGGTGTATTTATTGTTTCTTAATGCATGTCTTGGTTCTGTACTGTGTATGGGAATAACCACTTGGAGTAACTAGACACAGATGGAAGGAGAATATTAAAATGATTTTAATGGGATGGAGGACTCATCTGGCTCAAGAAAGGATCCAGCAGAGTGCTCATGTGGACATGATAATGAACTTTAACAGCCCATAAACGTTGGAAATTTCTTGACTAGCCCAACTTCCAAGAAGATATATCACAAGTTCTCACAATAATAAATATTCTGATCAGGGTATGCTCTGAAGATGAAGGCAGCAGGTTCCTTCAAACTGTTTGTACTTATCTACCAAACTACATGACATCACATACTGGAAGACTTGAGAAAACTGTGCCATGTAGTTGCTTCTGAAAACTGTTATGTAGTGGTATATTAATACATGGTACAACCTCATGCATTACCAACTTCAACACATCCATACACAATCAGCAGTTCCTAGAAAGAAAGACAACAGGGGTTACCCACTCAACCAAGAGTTAATGGTCTCAGATTAAGATTTGCAATAAAATAAATTCCTACATTCCCCATCTAAGGACGCAGCATTTGTAGGGAGTCAAAATCACCATAACTTTTGTGAAATGTGAATATTGGTGTTTTCCTTACAATGTGCGATAATCCCCAATTCATTATACCAATACTGCGTTGAACGCTGATTATGGTACATCCAGTGTACGCCCACATGATGGTTCTGGGATTCGCACATCTATCAGGAGTAAACCAAAGTATTACTCCTGGCCCTCCTTCACAATGGAACAGTTACTTGAATAAGGCTTATTCTAATGTCATTTGAAATATTTCAAAGCTCTATTTACAAAATTTACACATAATTAATACAAAAGCATTCACTACTAAGGTAGTCAGTCATAATAGTAGTTTTGCACTTTATATATTATCTTTGTCTACCTTGCATTCTAAAAATTTAGTAATTGAATAAAAGGAATGAATAATAAGGTATCTGTGTAACTTGTTTTTGAATCTTTTCCTGTCATTTCTATAACCCTGTATATTGCTTGGAAGGCTATTAAAGATTTTGACCCCTGAGTATGAAACTCCTTTTGAACACAAGATAAACTTACAACAGGTAAATATAAATGATTTTTGTTTCTGTTGTCTAGACTGTGTACATAGGCATTAGTAAGAAAGTCTTTTTGATTATCTACTATAAACAACATTAAAGACAACATATACTGTCATGTGGTACCCATATGGGAGTGTGATGGTGAAGGTACATGATACCTAGAAAGATTTTCAGCATGAAGATGAAAATCTACAAACCTCTCCACTCCTACCCCACTCTTGCCTACTAGCGGTGGGTCCTGTTAAGGTGAGTAACTTATGCTAAGGTTGAAGTAACCAACCCCTTCAGCAGCATGGGTCACCGAGCAGAAAGAGCAAGGGGGTCTGATGGACCTGATCATAAGGGTCTATCAGATAGGGTGGGAGGGACCCTTGAGCTTGGTTGCAACCTTCCTAGGAGAAGGACACTCCAAAATCAAACCAAAGGTAGACAACGCTCTGGAAGCTGTGGTGAAAGCAAGTCATATAAGGGAGTAAACCCTGATCAAAAATCCTGGCCCTTCAGGTTGAAGGTTTTATGACATGCTAACCCCCAAGCTAAGTAACAAATATACGGTTAGAGATTTCTTGAAGGAGCCTCAGAAGGATGGGATAACTGTTGATGAATGGATTTGGAAAAGGAATATGAAAATTGGAACGTGGAATGTAAGAAGCCCATTTTGGTCAGGAGCACTAAAAGTGCCACATAATGAACTGTCAAATTTAGACTTTGACATGGTAGCACTCCAGGAAACTCGGTTGGAAAGTGGTATCCAAAAATTTGATAACTTTGCTTTATTCAGTAGTGGATTAGAAAGTAAACAACATGATTTTCAAGCTTTCGCCATGTTCTAAATGTAATGTGTTCCTTTTTGGGTAATTCCCCGGCATCTGAGTTCTAATAGCCGATGTTTCGGAACTCACTGTCGGTTCCATCTTCACAGGCAGGTGAATGAAGTATGTCAGTGGATGGAGTGTGTGGGGTATTTATACCTAATTGAGTTGGAGCGGGGAAGTGGCAGAGCCAATAGGAAGTAGTGTGCCC
>Ga0123357_10002027_pt1 | contig 22203 bp, 23 predicted proteins | sample TergutEmb28metaG_FD_89873 | JGI IMG/M metagenome (GOLD analysis project Ga0123357, IMG submission 89873) | Embiratermes neotenicus P4 segment gut microbial communities from Petit-Saut dam, French Guiana - Emb289 P4 | ecosystem: Host-associated > Arthropoda: Insects > Digestive system > Gut ... | reverse complement strand
TCGTTGTGTAGTGCGGAGGAAATGGACAAAGAGCCTTCCCCCAAAACTTTCATTATCGACGAATTTTCAGATCAATATTATGGGAAACTATCGATTGAAGATGAAAATGAAAATGAAATATTTACACCAGGTCAAATCACCATCCATAGAAAATCTGACCATAAAGAGTTAATCAACGTTAAATCAGACAGCTTGTATTATGAGAAACATGATGGAAAAGTGAAAGCAAATATACGGGAAATTCCTTATGGAGAGCAGGGCGTCATTATGTACGATGATTTCAATTTCGATGGAATTAAAGACTTTGCTATTATGGATGGACATGAAAGTTGTTATGGCGGCCCCTCTTTTTCGATTTATTTGGGTAACAAAAAAGGCGAGTTTGTGTATAACGAAGATTTTTCACGATTGGCTCACGATTATTGCGGCATGTTCAATTACGACCCCACAGAAAAAATGATTTATGTTATGACTAAAAGCGGATGTTGCTGGCATCAAATTTCACACTTTGCCTTGGAAAACAATACTCCTGTTGAAGTTTTTACTAAAATTTTAAGAAATAAGGGTTCATTTGAAATAGCAGACATCACTAGAAGAGTTGGAAATAAAACCATTGACACAACAACAAGAAGTCTTTCCGAAGACGTAGACAGACTTCTTGAGTTCAATTTGAACAACGACAAAAAAGTTCTTGTGTATACAAACTCCGACAAATATCTTGATTATCTTTTGTATGACAAAAAAGGTAACATAGAATTCAGTTATGACCTAGATGCAGAAAAAGATACAGAAGACAAGACCAAACCATTCGTACTAGACATCAACGATAAAGAAAACACCCTCTCTTTCCAAAACGAAAACACAACCTACGAAATATATGAAACCAAAACCACTATCGGCATCAGGGTCACAGACGGAGGGAAAAAATACAACTTGAAAGGCCAGCCAGCTTCCAAAAAAGGCAGCTTGTCCAAAATATACGAAGACCACCTCAACAAACATGAAAAAGGGTTTCAAAACCTTCTTCTCAAGAACCGGATGCCTTGAGCACATCTCAAGATAGGGCGGCACAGCCACTTGCCGTAGCAAGACACACAACACCACACACTTGCGTGCGCTGCCCACATCCAGTATTGTCACCCGACCGTTGGGGGTGTCCGCGCATTGTGGTGCGGGCTGAGAAAAACCCTTGGAACCTGATCCGGCTCACACCGGCGTAGGGAAACGCAATCATGTCCGCCTCTTCTTCCAGTCCTTCCTCCCGTTCCGGGCACCCGCCCAATGTCGTTTCCATTGCCGGTATCGATCCCTCCGGCGGCGCGGGGGTGTTTGCCGACATCAAGGCTTTTTCTGCGCTCGGCGCTTATGGGTGCGGCATCGTTGCGGCGCTGACCGCCCAGAATACGCAGGGCGTCACCGGCGTCCACACGCCCCCCGTCGAATTCCTGCGCCTGCAAATCGACACCCTGTTCGCCGATGTCACCCTTCACGCCTGCAAGATCGGCATGCTCGGCAACGCCGCAATCGTTGCCACGGTCGCCGACCGCCTTTCCCACTGGCAAGCGGCCAATGTCGTCCTCGACCCCGTAATGACCGCCAAAAGCGGTGACGCCCTGCTCGACCGCAGCGCCATCGCAACCTTGCGCGAAGCGCTGTTCCCCCTGGCATTCATCATCACCCCCAACCTGCCCGAATCGGCCCTGCTGCTCGACGGGCGCATGCCGGAAACGCTCCGCGAAATGCGCCGCGCAGCGGAGCGCCTGCGGGAGATGCTGCCCACCACGTCGCAACGATGGGTACTACTCAAGGGCGGGCACTTGCCCGGCAACGAAACGGTCGACCTGCTCTTCGACGGCGAGCGCATGGTTGAGCTTTCCGCCCGCCGCATCGACACATCGAACACCCACGGGACCGGTTGCACCCTGTCCTCTGCCATTGCCGCGCTGCTGCCGCAAGTCCCCCCTGGCTCCCTCAACCCGGTCGAGGCTGCCGTGCGTGCCGCCCACGGCTACCTGCAACACGCCATTGCAAACGCGGGGCGGCTGCACGTCGGCCACGGGCATGGGCCGGTGCATCATTTCCATGCGGCCTGGGCAAAATCCGAAGATTCCCTTCCCTCACATTGACCCAAAGCAGGATCACATGAACAGCCCTGAACCTTTCGACGCGGCCAATGCCCAGGTCGACCATGCCGCCATCGCGCCTCTGCCCAACTCGCGCAAGATCTACGTTCAGGGCTCCCGGCCCGACCTGCGTGTCCCCATGCGCGAAATCTCGCAATCGGATACCCCGGCCACTTTCGGCGGAGAAAAGAACCCGCCCATCTTCGTTTACGACTGTTCCGGGCCATATACCGACCTGGACGTAAAAATCGACATCCGCCAGGGGTTGCCCGCCCCACGGCAAGCGTGGATCGAAGAACGCGGCGACACCGAAACCATCGAAGCCGCCGCCCCCCGCCCTGCCGCCCTCGCCTTTCCCGGCCTTGCCCGCAAACCGCGACGTGCCAGGGCAGGCATGAACGTCACGCAAATACATTACGCCCGGCAGGGTATCGTCACGCCTGAAATGGAATTCGTAGCGATCCGCGAAAACCTGAACCGTCGGGCGTGGCTCGAAAACCTCGCCGCCACCGGCCCTGCGGGCGAAAAACTCGCTGCCATCCTTTCCCGCCAGCATCCTGGCGAGTCCTTCGGCGCTGCCCTGCCCGCCGAAATCACCCCCGAATTCGTGCGCATTGAGATCGCACGTGGCCGCGCCATCCTTCCGGCAAACATCAACCATCCGGAATGCGAGCCGATGATCATCGGGCGCAACTTCCTCACCAAGATCAACGCCAACATCGGCAATTCCGCGCTGGGTTCCTCCATCACGGAAGAAGTCGACAAAATGACCTGGGCCATCCGCTGGGGCGGCGATACGGTGATGGATCTTTCGACCGGCAAGAACATCCACGAAACCCGCGAATGGATCATCCGCAACGCCCCGGTCCCCATCGGCACCGTCCCCATCTATCAAGCGCTGGAAAAAGTCGGCGGCAGGGCCGAAGAACTCACCTGGGAAATTTTCCGCGACACCCTCGTCGAACAGGCCGAACAGGGTGTCGACTACTTCACCATCCACGCTGGCGTGCGGCTTGCCCACATTCCCCTGACCGCGCAGCGGCTAACCGGCATTGTGAGCCGGGGCGGTTCCATCATGGCGAAATGGTGCCTGGCCCACCATCGGGAAAATTTCCTCCACACCCATTTTGCGGACATCTGCGACATCCTGCGCGCCTACGACATTGCCTTCTCGCTCGGTGACGGGCTGCGCCCCGGCTCCATCTTCGACGCCAACGACGAAGCCCAACTGGCCGAACTCAAGACCCTTGGCGAACTCACCGCCATCGCCTGGCAGCACGACGTACAAACCATGATCGAAGGCCCCGGGCACGTGCCCATGCACATGATCGCAGACAACATGGAACTGGAACGCCAGTGGTGCCAGGAAGCCCCCTTCTACACCCTCGGGCCGCTGATCACCGACATTTCCCCCGGCCACGACCACATCGCCAGCGCCATCGGCGCAGCCATGATCGGCTGGCGCGGCACAGCCATGCTCTGCTACGTCACGCCCAAGGAACACTTGGGGCTGCCGGATAAAAACGATGTCAAGGAAGGCATCATCGCCTACAAACTCGCCGCACATGCCGCCGACCTCGCCAAAGGGCACCCCGGTGCGCAGATACGGGACAACGCGCTTTCCAGGGCACGCTACGAATTCCGCTGGGAAGACCAGTTCAACCTCGGCCTCGACCCCGACAAGGCACGATCATTCCACGACGAAACGCTCCCCCACGGCACCGCCAAGACCGCCCATTTCTGCTCGATGTGCGGCCCGCGCTTCTGTTCGATGAAGATCACGCAGGAAGTCCGTGAATACGCCACCCAAAAGGGCTTGGCGGAAACCGACGCGCTACTAAAGGGGATGGAAGAAAAATCGGTGGAATTCGTGAAGACGGGGGCGGAGGTTTATAGGGCGCAGTAGGGGCGGATGGCAATCCGCCCGACCCTCTCCCCCGCCCCTCTCCCGCAAGCGGGCGAGGGGAGCACGTTCAAATCTCGTACGGAACGCGAATGCCTGGTTCGTCCGCAGAGAAGTCTTTTGTATTGCGTGAAATGAACAGAAGCGATTGAACCTGTGCCGTTGCCCACACGATGGCGTCGGGCAGACGGACACGCTTGGTCTTACGAATCTCGATAGCGCGATTGGCGATGGCACTGTTTAGCGCGATAACATCAAACGAACCAAGCCATGCGCGAATCGCTTGATCTTCCTCCGCCGATGCGCCAACAAGCACTTCCATCCACGTAATCACGCTGATCGCACGATATTCATAGCGCGCCAGTTCCTCCTTTGCTGCATCAACTCCGTTAAGGTAATCGATCAGGATGCACGTGTCGAAGAGCACCTTCACCATTCGGAGCGAAGCTCCTGCTGGTAGGCGAGACCATCAACCTTCTTACCCTTCCACAGGCCAAAGACATCGACTCCAAGTGGGCGCTTGCGCCAGGAGATATATGCGGCGATTGCGTCACGGATAACGGCTGCGCGGGGACGTTGGTCTGCCTCCACGATTGCTGCCAAATCATCAACCTGAGAATCAGGCAGGTCAACCAAGATACGATTCATAACCGCCTCCGTTTCATGATATATATATCATATATCAAAAACAGTATAATCGCAAGCGCCTTCAGCATTCCCTCCCCCACTTGGGCGGATAATCCGCCCGGTATTTACCCTTTCCCCCCGCCCCTCTCCCGCAAGCGGGCGAGGGGAGCACGAATCCCTCTCACACTTGTGGGAGAGGGTGCCCCAAAGGGGCGGGAGAGGGAAAAACGCTCCGGATGCTCAGGTCGCAGATTCCCCGGTCTCCCCGGTACGGATGCGCACGACCTGCTCCACGGGTATCACGAAGATCTTGCCGTCGCCGATCTTGCCGGTGCGGGCGGCCTTGATGATGGCTTCAACCGCCTGATCCACGACATCATCGGCTAGCACGACCTCGATTTTCACCTTGGGCAGGAAATCGACCACGTATTCCGCCCCCCGGTAAAGCTCGGTATGCCCTTTCTGGCGACCAAAACCCTTCACTTCCGTTACCGTCAGGCCGCTGATGCCGATTTCCGACAGGGCTTCGCGCACTTCTTCAAGTTTGAACGGTTTGATGATGGCCTCGATCTTCTTCATGGCTTGCTCCCTTGAATTTCCTGGCATTCTATGCGTTCTCGGGGCATGAAGCCATTGGGTTTGAAGTGCCGGGGTATCCGCATTGCGGATATGCGCAATATGCACGCGGGAATTTTTTATTTTTGCAGCCTAGCGCCCCAGATTGCATGCCGATATGAGTAAGAGGTCACAGATGCCACCTCCCATGCAGTCAAAACCGGGGAAAAATGGCCGTTACAGAAACATAACAACAACCCTGCATAACAGAGAGAGATGGCCATGAACAATCGACGGTTTGAACTCATCCAAGGCAAACGCGAAGACAGCGACCATACGCCCAACAACACGCGTGGTATCGGCCATACCGTGGCAAACGCCATCCAGGCCGGCTTCCGGATCGGCATGGCCGTCCGCATCGGGCAGGTGGATGGCCGTATCGTTGGCTACAACATCGGACATTTCGGCCTCTTCAGGGGCAAGGATTATCCCCTGCTGGTACGCACCCGCTACGGCACTGCTAAGTGCAGCTTGGCGGAGGTAGCGGCGGCCTGAAACCCCTCTCTCTCCCCTTCGTGGCGGAGGCATGCTTCGGCTTGCCTCCCCACGCTTGCTTTTTCAGAGAAGCTTTCCCCCAAGCCTGCCAGGGTGTTTGTTGACGATGCTCCAGGGTAGGATGCTCCATTTTGGGTATCTGCAAACACCTGCAACGTGTGGGAAACTGGGAGCAATATAGATGCCTTTTGGCGTTAGATACCAACCGGGGAATTTCCATATCTCAGCATCCATGTAATCACATGAATTTTCTTCGTCTTTAGTATCAAGAGGCGTCATTTCTCGTGGATAAAGGCTGGTCATTGTTTGGACAAGCCATGGAGCCAGAAATTTTTCCTCATATTCATAGTTTTCCCGGCTAACATCTGCATTATGGGGCAATTTCGGATCATCCGTTTTAAGCCACAAAAAATCTTCCAACCCAAGGAGTTTTCCGCTTTCAATATCCAGATTCAGAAACCTACCACCAGATTCTGGGTGTGTTGTGATTCCACAATAATACTCTGTTGATATGCTGATACTGAGCCAGCGAGCGTTCAGGAAATGCGGTGTGACAGTCCGCTCGATCATTCCTTTACACGAGAATTCCCCATAAATTTCCTGCCATTGCTGCTCTTCGAGTATAGCGTTGATCCGGTCAAGCGTTTCATCCGAAAAACCATCCCGCACACGGAACATTTCGATGTTGGTGATAGGTTCTTCCATCCATTCGAGCGTGTATCCCATGAATTTTTGTATTTTCCCCACTTTCAAGCGCATTCCAGCTCGTTTGGTAAGGTCATACGGTGACGACGAACCGTAGTGCAACGTAGCACGAGCACTGGCATTTTCCGTGGCAAGCGCACTGGCGTCCAAAGGATTGAGCGTGACAAGCAAAGGCTTTTTCCCCTCCGATCCCTGCCACTCGCCTTGCCAGCCTTTTCCTTTGGGACTCAGCGTGATGCGGCCAAGCTTGGATTCATCTTCATCCCGCCGCGCATCCCCTTCCGTCAGATGCAACCTTCCATCTTCGGTTTTCTTGCCAACGAGCAAAATATCGGCGTTGTACTTGCGGTAAAAATATCGCCCTTCAACATGATCGCCCGCCATGCTGATATCGAGCTCCATGACAATCGGCGCAGAACCGAGTTGCCCCTGCCACACTCGCGATTGAGCCTGCGTGCATAATGCGACCAGCCCGACAATCGCTATCACTATGTGCGATATCCTGAATATTTTGATGCCTTCAAGAGAAACAGTGAGTGTCCTTACCGCCTTAGGACTCATAACTGATAGCAAGCATAGGACACGACTGTAAACGACCCGGAAAGGCAATATGGGGTTCATGTGAAGCGGAAGTGAAAGGCTCGCGGCAAGTTTTTACTTTTCGGGCGAACGAAAAAACGTCACCAACTTTGGTGAAAACACTTCTGTCACGCAAACTTGCTCGAACCGTAATGAAAAGACCGAGCGCCGTGCCCAATAAAATGGTTCCGTGCCCTCTCCAAAGGCAGCTGCGCTTTTGGCGTGCAATGCGTGCTGCCGGTTGAGACGCTTGAAATAAATGGGGCTGCGATGGATACCGGGATAGGCAAACAGGGTAGCTCCCAGGGAGTTGTTACCCACCTGCTTGAATGACTGCGCCAGAGGACCTGATTTCCGGGTCATCAAAATACTGTGCCCGAAAACAAGCGGAATCTCATCGCAAATCAGGCTGACGTCCCGCACGATGGCCGTTGCGCTATTGCCTCCCGACAGTAAAAAGGTTTCGTCGGGACAAACCCTCCCAAACCGGCTCTGATGCACGAGGACCCGAAATTCTTCGCAGATCGCACGCAGACGGCTGGTCAGGGACCCACGCTCCGTCAACCATGAATACAACGGGTCCCCCGCAGGCACTGGCGGCACGTCACTCCACCGCCAACGCTGGTTCAATTCGCGATACATGGCCTTCTATACACCAATATTGACAGACGCCTGAACTGTAATAGCATCAGAGCACTTTCCCTGGGTTCATCAGGCCATGCGGGTCAAGGGCGCGTTTGATTGTGTGCATGAGTTCGAGTTCGACCGCGTCTTTGTAACGGCAGTTTGCTTCGCGCTTGAGTTGCCCAAGCCCGTGTTCGGCTGAAATCGACCCTTCCAACCCGGCAACCAGTCCATACACGATGCGGTTGGCCTCACCGGATCGTGCGATAAACGTTTTTTCGTTCTCCCCAGGCGGCGGGAACAGGTTGTAATGCAGGTTGCCGTCGCCGATGTGCCCGAAAGCGACGATGCGCACGCCGGGTAGCCATACGCGTAATGCAGCATCGGTGCGTGCAATGAATTCGGGGATGCGGCTCACGGGCACGGAAATGTCGTGCTTGATACTGAAGCCTTCGCTTTTTTGGGCTTCGTTGGCGTTTTCGCGCAAATTCCAGAAGGCATCGGCCTGGGATTGCGTCGCGGCAATGGCGGCGTCACTCACCTCCCCTGCCCCGATGGCCGCATCCAGCGTCCGTTCGAGCAGGGCGAGGAGGGGGACGTCGGTAGAAGGCTCGATGAGTTCCACCAGTACCGACCAGTCAGAAGGCGTGGACAGGGGCGGGCGGCAGCGCGGCAGGTGCCTGAAGGCCAGTTCGAGTAGCGGATGGCCAACGATTTCAAAGGCACCCACCCTGTCACCGCAGGCAGCGCGAAAACGTGCAAGCAGCGCAACTGCCGCTGCCGGGGTGGGAACGTTTACCCAAGCAGTTGCTTTGGTTTTGGGTGCGGGAAAGAGCTTGAGGACGGCGGCAGTGATGATACCCAACGTACCTTCCGCGCCAATGAAGAGTTGTTTGAGGTCGTAGCCGGTGTTGTCCTTGCGCAGCCCCCGCAGGCCGTTCCAGACCCGGCCATCGGGCAGGACAACCTCCAGCCCGAGGGTGAGTTCGCGCATGTTGCCGTAGCGCAGCACCTGTGCCCCGCCGGCGTTGGTGGAGAGGTTGCCGCCGATTTCGCAACTGCCGCCAGAAGCCAATGAGAGCGGGAACAGCTGACCTGCGGCGGCCGCGGCTTCCTGCACAGCAGCCAGGGTACAACCGGCTTCCACGCAGAGGGTGCCGTTATCGGCATCGAGTGCGCGTATCCGGTTGAGGCGCGACAGGTTGACAAGAACCGACTGTCCGTCCGGCAGCGGCGTTGCCCCGCCGCACAGGCCGGTATTGCCGCCCTGCGGGACAACCGGCACACCGGCATCGAAGCAGAGTTTGACGATGGTAGCGACTTCTTCGGTATTTGCCGGTTTGACGACGGCTAACGCCCGTCCGTAATAGTTGCCGCGATAGTCGGTGAGATACGGCGACATTTCAGCGGAGCCGGTCAGCACAAAGCCGCTGCCGACGAGGGCAACGAGACGGGCTGGCAAGCCGGGTTCAGTCATCGCGATCGAGGCGTTCAGCGTAGAGGTCGTGCACGTCGCAGTCGGTAATCCTGACGCAGACGAAATCGCCGGGCTTGATCCCATCGCCTTCGGGAATGATGACCAAGCCGTCGATATCCGGGGCATCGCCCGGTGAACGGGCAATCGCGCCCTCTTCTTCGTTGACTTCATCGACCAGTACGGTAATTTCCTGCCCGATGCGCGCTTCGAGGCATTGGGTAGAAATGTCTTCCTGAAGCTCCATTAATTGCTGGCGACGTTCTTCCCGCAAATCTTCGGGAACCGCGCCGGGCAAATCGTTGGCCAGTGCACCTTCGACCGGGGAGTAGGCAAACGCACCAACGCGGTCAAGCCGTGCTTCTTCAAGAAAACGCAGCAGTTGCCCATACTCTTCTTCGGTTTCACCAGGAAAACCGGTAATGAAGGTAGAGCGGATAGTGATGTCCGGGCAGACGTCGCGCCAGCGGCGGATGCGTTCGAGCGCGTTTTCGCTGTTCGCCGGCCGCTGCATCGCTTGCAGGATGCGGGGGCTGGCGTGCTGGAAAGGCACGTCGAGGTACGGCAATATCTTCCCCTCGGCCATGAGTTCGACGATTTTGTCCACGGCGGGGTACGGGTACATGTAGTGCAGCCGTATCCAGACACCGAGTTCTCCAAGTGCGCTGGCAAGCTCCAGCAGACGCGTTTTGATTGGCCGCCCGTTCCAGAAACCAGTGCGATAGCCCATGTCGAGGCCGTAGGCGGGGGTGTCTTGCGCAATGACGAGGATTTCACGCACGCCTGCCGAGACCAGCGTTTCGGCTTCCTGCATCACTTCATGGATCGGGCGGCTCTCCAGCGGACCGCGCAACATAGGGATGATGCAAAAGGTACAGTCGTGGTTGCAGCCTTCGGAAATTTTAAGATAGGCGTAGTGGCTCGGGGTGAGGTGGATGCCCTCCGGCGGCACAGGGTTTGTATGGCCTGGTTTTGGCAAGAAGCGATGCACGACCCGCATGACCGTATCAGTGGCATGCGGGCCGACGACTGCCAGCACTTGCGGATACGTTTCCCATATAAGCTTGGCACGTGCGCCAAGACAGCCGATGACGATAACCTTGCCGTTCCCGGCCAGTGCCTCACCAATGGCATCGAGCGATTCCTCGATGGCTGCTTCGATAAACCCACAGGTATTGATGATGACGAGATCGACGTCTTCGCTCGATACCGAAATTTCGTACCCTTCTGCAGAAAGGCGGGTCAATACCTGCTCGGAATCGACCGTCGCCTTGGGACAGCCAAGGCTGACAAAACCCACGCGCGGGGGCTGTTTAAAAGACGAAGAATTCATGTGTGTTCAACGGCAAAGCGCCCCGCAATGGGGCGCGGGGCATTTCAGGATTAAATATGCAAACCGCATGTAAAGGTGCGTAAAAATCGAGCAAACCCTTATATCTTTACTTGTTTGGTTTGTCTGAAGAAAACGGTGGCATATTTTCACCTTTGCCCGCACTGCCATAATGGGGAAACTGGAAGCCCGTAAACATGTTGCGTGTCTGGCTTTCAACTTGTTCCTGCATTTGCTGGAACATTTTCTTGGATTGTTCCACGTAAGCGCCCATCATGTTCTGTAGCGCGGGGCCCTGAAAATTCATGAATTGCGCCCACAAATCTTTGCTGATGGAATTGTTATCGCCATAGATGCTGCGCACCTGATCCTGCAATTTGTTTTGCATGTCGGAAAACGCCTTGATGTTGTTCTCAAGGTACTTGCCCATCATGCCCTGCATGGCATGGCCGTAAAAACGGATCATGTGGGAAAGCAGGTCGCTGGTAAACATCGGCATGCCGCCACTTTCTTCTTCCAGGATGATTTGCAGCAGGATACTACGGGTAAGGTCTTCGCCCGTTTTGGCATCGACCACCTGGAAGTCCTCATGCCCAAGCACGAGTTCCTTGACATTACTGAGGGTGATGTAGGCACTGGTCCGCGTGTCGTAAAGACGGCGGTTGGGGTATTTTTTTATCAGGCGTACTTGCTCGCCCATGTGCGTTCTCCTCGGCTACCGTCTCATCCTCGCGGACAAGGCTTCCTCTTCCAATATATATCTCAAAATCGAAAACACAAACCCCGCCATCCGGCGGGGTTTCGCGTTATGCGGATTATAAAACCATCCTGAGGCTCACTGATAATACAACCCGCCGTTGATGTTGAGCGTGGCACCTGTGGTAAAGCCGGACAATTCGTTGGCGAGGAAGGTCACAGCAAAGCCGATTTCTTCAGGCTTAGCCAGACGCTTCATCGGAACGGAATCGACGATACCTTTCAGGACGTCTTCGCGGATCGCCATCACCATCTTGGTGGCAACGTAACCCGGAGCAATGGCGTTGACAGTTACGCCCTTGGCAGCCAGTTCCTGGGCAATCGCCTTGGTGAAACCGATCACGCCAGCTTTGGCGGCAGAATAGTTGGCCTGCCCAGCCTGACCCTTGACGCCGTTGATCGACGAAATGTTGATGATACGGCCCCATCCACGTTCGGCCATTTTTGCCGAGACCTGTTTGGTAACGTTGAACAGGCTGGTCAGGTTGGTATTGATGACCGCATCCCATTGTTCCCGCTCCATCTTGGCAAACATCTTGTCGCGGGTAATCCCAGCGTTGTTCACGAGGATATCGATGGGGCCAGCTTTTTGCTCGGCTTCAGCCACCATGGCCTGCACAGAGGCCAAATCGGCAACATCACCAGCGACCGGGATGAAGTCTTTGAATCCAGCAGCCGTTTGTTCTTTCAGCCATTCATCCTTGTTATCGAACTGGGGATGGTAAGCCGCAACCACCTTATGCCCAGCTTTGGCCAACTCCTGACAGATAGCAGTACCGAGGCCGCCCATGGCGCCGGTAACGAGGGCAACTCTTTGAGTCATTTCTGTTCGTCTCCAAGGAAAATTTGTCATTCTAGGCTTTGGCTGCTCCCACAGCGAAAAGCCCAACCCATCATGCGACCCAAGACGCTGTGCCGCAAAATCATCTGTAGATCATATCATAAAAGCCTGGGCGACGTCGGGAAGAAGCGGGGCTGGAAAAACAGGCAGTTAGCATTATTCCCCCCGCTTTGCCGCAATATCTCAGACCCGTACTTTCACATAACGCCCAGGCGCCGGTTCGATCGGCTCGTATTGCGCACTGCCGAGCCGCCCGCGCGCCGCTACCTGGCGGCCAGCAAAACCGTTCAGCCACTCGATCCAGTGTGCCCACCAGCTTCCCGGATGTTCCTGTGCGTCTGCCAGCCACTCGTCCGGCGAAGAAACCTTTGCCGGGTTCGTCCAATAGCTGCGCCGGTTTTTCGTCACCGGGTTGATAGTTCCCGCGATATGGCCGCTTGCTCCCAACACAAACGTTGTATCGCCACCTAGCAGGGCACGGCCAAGATAGGATGTCGTCCAAGGTACGATATGGTCTTCCCGTGCCGCAAAGAAGTAGACCGGAGCGTCGATTTTACCTAGGTTGATCTTCTCTCCCGCCACGGTCAACCGTCCGGGTATGCGCAGGCTGTTTTCGAGGTACATATTGCGCAAGTACCAAGCCAGGAACGGCCCCGGAAGATTGGTCGCATCCGAATTCCAGTGCAACAGGTCGAACGCCTTGGGCGTACCGCCCTTGAGATAGTTGCCGACGACGTATTGCCAGACGAGGTCATTAGCGCGCAGGAAGGAAAACACGTTGGCAAGTTCTTGCCCGCGCAGCAGGCCGCCCTTGCCGATGGTTTTTTCGCGCATCTGCACGCTTGCTTCGTCGATCAGACAACCGATTTCGCCCGTATCGGAAAAATCGAGCAGCGTCGTCAGGAAAGTTACGCTAGCAACCGGGTCTTCGCCACGTGCGCGAGCCGCTGCCAGCGCCGTGGAGAGGATGGTTCCGCCAACGCAGAACCCGAGTATGTTGGGTTTTTTAACGCCAGTAACTTCACGCACGACCTTGAGCGCGGTGAGCGGGCCCCGTTCAACATAATCGTCCCAGGTTTTGTTGGAGTCTTCGGCCCCCGCGTTCTTCCACGATACCAAGAACACGGTGTGCCCCTGTTCGATGATATAACGCACGAATGAATTTTCCGCCTGCAAATCAAGGATGTAATACTTGTTAATACACGGCGGCACGATCAAGAACGGCGTCTGCGCAACCTTTTCTGTTAGCGGCGCGTACTGGATCAACTGAATCAGGTCGTTCTCGAAAATGACCGCACCCGGCGTGATAGCCAACTCACGGCCTACTTCGAAAACGTTTTCATCTGTCATCGAGACCCGCCCTTTTTCAAGGTCGGAGAGCAAGTTCTGGATACCACGCGTAATACTCTTCCCCTCGGTATCAATCGCAGTACGGATGAATTCCGGATTGGTCGCAGCAAAGTTGCTCGGAGCCAGCGCATCAATGTACTGCCTGGTCAGGAATTGCAGGCGTGCCTTGGCGCGTTCGTCGTCCATTGGCACATTATCCGTGACTTGGCGCAGGAAGCTGGAATTGATCAGGTATGCTTGACGCAGGTAGTCGAACATCGGGTTGTTCGACCATTCTTGGGACGAAAAACGCTTGTCGCCCGCTTCGGGCTTGATAACCGGCTCGGAACTCTCGCCCAGTTTGCGACCCATCATCGATGTCCACAAAGCCATGTGATTGGTCGCGAATTCTTTCTGTAAGCGTGTCAGGGTTTCGCTGTCAGGCATAGGCACGTTCGCTGCGGCCTGACCCGTTGAATCTTGCATGGCAACTTGCTGTTCCGCCAAGGTCTCGAAAAAACCTTTCATCATAGCCTGTCCAGCCTGCATCATAGCCTGTAAGCTATCGCCTTGCTGCTTGCTTGTGTCGTTAGACATGTTCTCTCCTCCATGAACCTAAACAACATCGCGTGATATAGCGTCCGCGCTTGCTGATTTTAATTGACAGCCATCCCCATCCTGATTAATTACACCATCCAGTGACGACATCCCGACACTAACAGTCATGATAACGCAACATGCCCCTGAGCACTGAGCCAAACCATCGAGGCAAAACGTCCTGTCACCGCATCGCGCCGGTAGGAGTAGAAGCGCCCACTCTCTGAAACGGTGCACACGCCCCCGCCATAGACACGATCCTGCCCCACCCCTACCAACATCAGCCTACGGCGAGCCAGCGCGAAAATGTTAGCAAGCCATTTTCCCTCTTTTCCATGTGGCACGAAAGCCTCCTCTGCACCGGGGTCGAAGCCCAGGAAGGCAGCCCGCACTTCGCTACCAACTTCAAAGGCCGCCGGGCCGATTGCTGGCCCGAGCCAAGCCAAGACCCGTCCTGGCTCCACGGCCATTGCAGTAAGCGCCGCTTCCAATACGCCAGCAGCCAAACTACGCCAACCCGCATGCGCGGCGGCGACGACCTTGCCTTCCTCATCGCAGAACAGGACGGGAAGGCAGTCTGCCGTCATGATTACGCAGGCTACGTCCGCTTCCCGCGTCACCGATGCATCAGCGCGAACCGGCACGCCGCAGCCTACCCCGGCCAACGCGACTTCGATACCGTGCACCTGTTCGAGCCAGAACGGTTCAGCGGGCACATACCGCCGTAACCGGGCGCGATTGGCAGCAACCGCTGCCGGGTCATCGCCAACGTGCAATCCCAGATTAAATTCGTCATAAGGCGGCTTGCTAACCCCGCCGCGCCGGGTCGTCACCAGCGATTGCACCGTGGGCGGCGCAGGCCAGTCGGGCACAAGGAAGAAATCCCGTTCAATCATCGTCTGCATCCCTATCGATACCGCCTACACTACGACTGCCGAGGGTGCATAGCAAGGATGAAAAATCTTCCGGAAGCGGTGAAAACCAGTGCATGGCCTCATTACTCGCTGGATGGATCAACCTCAACCGAAACGCGTGCAAAGCCTGACGGCCAAAACCCGCCAGAAGCAGGTCAGCGACACGCCGTAAACCATACACCGGGTCGCCGACGAGGGGATGGCCGATATAAGCCATATGTACCCGTATCTGGTGGGTTCGCCCCGTTTCCAGCCGACATTCGAGCAGCGTCGCCGTACTTAGCCGTTCACGTACTTTATAGCGGGTCAGCGCGGCACGCCCTCCCACAACAACGGCCATTTTCGTGCGCTGTACCGGATGGCGGGCAATTGGTGAGTCTACTTCCCCATCGCGGATGACCGCACCATGCACGAGTGCCAGGTAGCTCCGCCCGACCGTACGCGCCTGCAACTGCCGAACCAGGCTGGTCTGCGCCTCCAGCGTTTTCGCCACCACCAACAGCCCGCTGGTATCCTTATCCAACCGATGCACGATGCCCGCACGCGGTATCCCAGCCAACGTCGGGGCATGATGAAGCAAGGCATTCATCAGGGTCCTGCTCCGATTGCCGTTACCAGGATGCACGACCAACCCAGCGGGCTTGTCAACCACCAGCAGGGTTTCATCCTCGAAAACGATGGATAGCGCAATTTCCTCGGCGGCGGCTCCCTCCAACCCGGAGGGCATCTCCGGTGCGGCATCCATTTCCAGCCGCTCGCCGCCATGAACCTTCTTGCGGGCATCGGGCACATGACCATCGACATGGATGCGCCCTTCACGCAGCCATGCCTGCAAGCGGCTGCGCGAATAGTGGGGAAACAGGCGAGCCAGCGCCTGATCCAGCCGCAACCCGGCACAAGACAGCGGGATTACTTCCGCCTTCTGCAACGCAGTTCGACCTTCCCCTCCCTCCCGGTGGGGGATTACTCCCGCATCCGTCGGGCCAAGGCTATAATTTGATAGTTTATTCAATCGAGGGCTTTCGATGACATTCACGCTTGGAAGTGTAACGGGAAAGCTGGCCCGACATGTCGCGCTAATCTCTGCCTTAGTTTTAGCAGGGTGCAGCAGCACACCCGAAGATGAAACGGCGGGCTGGGATGCGCAAAAACTTTATTCCGAAGCCAAAACCCTGATGAACGAAGGAGGCTACGATCAAGCGATCAAGTTGTTCGAAAAACTCGAATCGCGTTATCCCTATGGCCGCTATGCCCAACAAGCACAACTCGACACCGCTTACTCTTACTATAAGTCGGGAGAGCCAGACCTGGTAGTCCTCTCTGCTGACCGATTCATCAAGCTGCACCCTAACCACCCCGATGTCGACTACGCCTACTACCTGAAAGGGCTGGCCAACTTCAACGGAGATCTTGGCGTCCTTAGCAGCGTGGTCAAGAAGGATCTGACGGAACAAGACCCGCGTGCTTCGCTTGAATCGTTCGATGCTTTCCGTGAACTCGTCGAACGCTTTCCGCAAAGCAAGTACGTCGCCGATTCACGATTACGCATGCAATACTTGGTGAATTCGCTCGCCGCCCATGAAATCCACGTCGCACGCTACTACTACAGGCGCGGCGCTTACATTGCTACGGTTAATCGCTCCCAGTCCGTCATCGCGCAATACCCGAACGCCCCATCCCACGAAGAGGCCCTATTCCTATTGGTTGCCAGCTATGACAAGCTAGGACTCGACACCCTGCGCGACGACGCCGAGCGCGTGTTGCGGCAGAACTTCCCCAACAGCAAATATTTCTCGAAGGGTACGACGGAGTGGTGGAAGCGGTGGGATTGAAAACCGCTCACGTTTCCGGGGTTGTGAAGACGGCCCCACAACCCAGCTTCAATCCTCGGCGGCAACGAACCTGACGATGGCTAGCGAGATGTTGTCGCCGTTGCCTTGGGCGCGCTTGCGTGCCAAGTCGAGCAGGTGCTGTGCCGCATCATTGGCAGGCAAGCTAGCCAACGTATCGGCCAGTTCCTCGTCGGAAAAGTAGTTCCACAAACCATCCGAACAAAGCAGGAAGTAATCCCCAGCCACTATGCTATGGTAGCTACCTACCTCGGCCTGCGGCGTGCGGTCGCTGCCCAGGCAGGAAATCAGTACATTGCGCTGCGGATGATGAAGCGCCTCCTCTGCGGTCAATTTTCCCCGACGTTGCAACTCCCCAACCAGAGAGTGATCCCGCGTCCGCAGTATTATCCTGCGGTCGCGGAAATGGTAGAGGCGCGAATCGCCGCAATGCACCCAGTACGCTCTCCCCCGGTAGAGCATGAACGCCACGATCGTGCTGTGCGGATCCTGCTCGCTGGTAAACCGGCTTAGGCGGATAGACGAATGCGCGTCCTGGACCAGCGTATTCAACAACTGCGTAGGTTGTTCTGTGCCCGGGGAAAACGCTTCGAGATTCTGCCGCGCTGCAAGGATGATCTGTTCGGCAGCCATCGCCCCGCCGCTGTGCCCGCCCATGCCGTCGGCCAGCGCGACGAGCAACGCGCCGGGATGCGATGGGTGGGTCAACACGGCAACTCGGTCTTGTTGTTCTCTACGGTCGCCGATATGGCGGGCAACACTGGTTTCGACGGAAACGCGCATGAAGAAGATGGATCAATAAAGGGATAATGGCTACCGATAATAACAACCGGAAGCGGCTCGTATAGCGTGAATTTCCGCAACGTGTATAAGCTTTGCCACGGGCTTGTTGACCTTCCTGGATTTTCCTCGTAGAGTATATGGTTTATCAAATGTGGAGCAACACCATGTACGCGGTGATAAAAACCGGCGGCAAGCAGTATCGCGTCGCGGCCGGCAAAAAGATCAAAGTAGAACAGATACCGGCCGACGTGGGTTCTCAAATCACTCTCGACCAAGTTCTGATGGTCGGTGAGGGCGAGTCGGTCAAGATCGGCACGCCCGTGATTGCTGGAGCCACCGTCACGGCGTCCGTGCTCTCGCACGGTCGTCACGACAAAATCGAGATTTTTAAGATGCGTCGGCGCAAGCACTATCAGAAGCACCAGGGGCATCGTCAGAACTATACCGAAATCCGCATCGAAGCGATTTCGGCCTGAAATCGGAGGCTATTCGACATGGCTCACAAAAAAGCAGGCGGCAGTTCACGTAACGGCCGCGACTCAGAATCGAAACGCCTCGGTGTCAAACGCTACGGTGGTCAGTTCGTCACTGCTGGCAACATTCTCGTCCGCCAACGCGGAACCCAGTTCCATCCGGGCGAACACGTCGGCATCGGCAAGGATCACACCCTGTTCGCGCTCGTCGACGGCACGGTCAAGTTCCAAGTCAAAGGTCCGAGAAACCGCCGTACCATCACAGTTATCCCGACGGTGGCCGACGCGGCCTGACAGTTCGCGCCGGTATCCACGCCTCTATCCGGATGCCTGTATCCTAAGCTCCATCCTCTGAGATGGGGCTTTTTTCTTTTCCCCTTTCATCCGCGCTCCGTTTGGGTCCCGGAAATTCGCCATGAAATTCTTTGACGAAGCCCGTATCGAAGTTATCGCTGGCAAAGGCGGTGACGGTGCGGCCACGTTCCGGCGCGAAAAATACGTCCCGCGCGGCGGCCCCAGCGGTGGCGATGGCGGGCATGGTGGCAGCGTGCTTGCCATTGCCGACCGCAACATTAACACGCTGATCGAATATCGCTACAACCGCATCTTCCGCGCCAAACCAGGCGAAAACGGCGGTAGCCGGGACTGCTATGGCCGGGGTGCCGAAGATGTCCTCCTGCGCTTCCCGGTTGGGACTATCATCAGCGACAGCGACACCGGCGAACAACTTGCCGACCTCGACGAAGACGGCAAACAGGCGCTGCTTGCCGGCGGCGGGCGCGGCGGACTGGGCAACATCCACTTCAAATCGAGCATCAACCGTGCCCCGCGCCAACGCACCCTGGGACAAGAAGGCGAGCGGCGCAACCTTCACCTTGAACTTAAGGTGCTGGCCGATGTCGGCCTTGCCGGGCTGCCCAACGCCGGAAAATCCACCTTCATCCGTGCTGTCTCTGCCGCCCGTCCCAAAGTAGCCGATTACCCGTTCACCACGCTCGCCCCCAACCTCGGCGTAGTACGCACTGTTGAACACCGCAGCTTCGTGATTGCCGACATTCCAGGCCTGATCGAAGGCGCAGCAGAAGGCGCTGGGCTTGGGCATCAATTCCTGCGCCACCTGCAACGCACCCATCTGCTGCTGCACCTGGTTGATCTCGCACCCTTCGACACGGGAACCGACCCAGTGCGCGACGCCCACACCCTCGTTGAAGAACTGCGCAAGTACGACGAAACCCTGTACACCAAGCCGCGCTGGCTCGTGCTCAATAAGCTCGACCTCATCCCAGTTGAAGACCGCACTGCCCGCATCCAAGCGTTCCTCGATGCCTTCGGCCCGGTCGAACGCCATTTCGAAATTTCCGCCATCGATGGCGAAGGCTGTGAGAAGCTGATTTTCACCATTCAGGATTTTCTCGACAGCCAGAACGCACACCCTGACAAGGACGATGAAGTATCCGGATATACTGAAGAATCACAGGGTCCAGCTGAATGAACATGAAAAAGTGCAGCCCTGAAGCAAGCATGAGGTCGCGCATCCGTAACGCCCACCGACTAGTCATCAAAGTCGGCTCCTCGCTCGTCACCAACAATGGCACGGGACTCGACCATATCGCACTCGACGGGTGGGCACGCCAGATCGCCACCCTGCGCCAAGGGGGCCGTGAAATCGCTCTAGTTTCCTCGGGAGCCATCGCTGCGGGAATGCAGCGCCTAGGTATGAAGAGACGGCCAAGCGAAATGCGTTTCCTCCAGGCTGCGGCAGCCGTCGGTCAAATGGGGTTGGTCGAAGCCTACGAAAAGACCTTTTCGCGCCATAACCTTGCAAGCGCACAAATCTTGCTCACCCATGATGATCTCTCCGACCGGCAGCGATACCTCAACGCACGCTCGACGCTTACCGCACTGCTTGAACTGGGTGTTATTCCGATCATCAACGAGAACGATACCGTCGTCACCGATGAAATCAAGTTCGGCGACAACGACACCCTCGGCGCGCTGGTTGCCAATCTCATCGAAGCCGATGCCCTCATCATCCTCACCGACCAGAAAGGGCTTTACACCGCCGACCCCCGCCGTGACCCCACGGCTTCCCTGATTGATGAAGGCCCCGCCGAAAACCCTTGCTATGAGGCAATGGCGGGTGGCGCTGGAAGCAGCATCAGCAAAGGTGGCATGCTTACCAAGGTGCTTGCTGCGCGACGTGCGGCACGCGGGGGCACGCATACCTGCATCGCCAGCGGATACGAACCGGATATCCTTCTGGAACTCCTTCATGGCAAATCAGTTGGAACCCTGCTTCATGCCAGCAGTTCACGGTTAGCCGCACGCAAACAATGGCTTGCTAATCACCTGCAACTGGCCGGTACGCTCGTCATCGACGCTGGCGCGGCCAAGGCATTGCACGAAGGCCGTAGCCTGCTCCCCATAGGCGTAGTCGAAGTAAAAGGCGATTTCAGGCGTGGCGAAGCCGTTGCCTGCGTCAATGAAGCTGGGGAAGAAATCGCGCGGGGCCTCGCCAACTACGCCGCCAGCGAATGCCGCCGCATCCTACGCAAACCCAGTACCGACATCGAATCCATTCTTGGCTACGTCGACATGCATGAAATCATCCACCGGGACAACCTGGTCGTGCGGCGCTAGAGCATTTTTGATTCAAGCCCGTACAAACAAGCGTTTCATTCTTCACCGAGAGAAAAGCCAGCGGGGCTCAATCTCCATATTCTTTAATGAAAGCGTTTGTCATTATACTAATCTCTTCTAGGCAATATTGTCTTCGGTGGCCGAAAGTAAAAACCCATTCCCCCCAAGGCATTTCTTTGATATAACCGTCATCCCCATTAGAGCTTACCATTTCTTGATAACCACCCGGATATAGTTTCCCGGCCCGCCCCCTAAAGCAGTCTGACTTCTCATCAAGACTCAATATAAGCATATTTGTTTCCCCTGTGCCCCCCTCGACCTCAAGTTCAATCTCTTCGACAATGAGACCTTTTGCAAAGACGAACTGCCCGCGTGCACTATGGCCTCCACGTCCCCCCTCCCCCCCCTCACGTTCACTCAATTTAACACCCAATAGCGCCTCCACTTTTTCCCGTGTCCAGGGTTCGGCCTTTTCCAGCTTTTGCAGAAATTCTTCGAGCGTTATGGCAGGCTCCGCGCCCCAGGCAGGGACCAGCAGGCATCCCATCAACAAACAAGCAAACAAGCGCTTCATTTTCATGCTCCTTTACTTTTCAAGGTTTTAGGGGGTCCCAAGGCGCATTAGGATTTTCGAGCGCTGCCCCCCCATATTTTGCATTCCTCAGCGCCTCTTCCGCCCTCGACTTTCTACTAGTACCTGGGCCTTCGTCGCTGTCCTTCTGAAAATCGCCTCTATAAAGATTCTCGTAGGATGGGCCGCCATGGCGTCCCTTTCCGCCTGCGAGCCAGCCGCCGCGTTCATATAAGCCGTGCGGGCATCCCCGATTGCCTGCTTCATGCCTGCCGGGAGGTTATTGACGGTATAGGCCCTGGGGTTCCATTCTTCACCGAGAGAAAAGCCAGCGGGGCTCAATCCCGATACATTTTAATGAAAGCGTTTGTTATTATATCAATCTCTTCCATACATTTAAATCTTCTTCGGGCATCATAAGTAAAAACCAATTCCCCCCAAGGCATTTTTATGATGTAACCCAAATCTCCACTGGAGGTTACTTCCTCTAAAAAACCACCCGAAGAATATAGTTTAGCGCTCCCATCCCCTTTAAAGCAGCCTGACTTCTCATCAAGACGCAACGTAAGAATATTTGTTTCCCCTGTGCCCCCCTCGACCTCAAGAACAATCTCTTTGACAATGAGACCTTTTGCAAAGACGAACTGCCCGCGTGCACTATGGCCTCCACGTCCCCCCTCCCCCCCCTCACGTTCACTCAATTTAACACCCAATAGTGCCTCCACTTTTTCCCGTGTCCAGGGCTCGGCCTTTTCCAACTTTTGCAGGAATTCTCCAAACGTTATGGCAGGCTCCGCGCCCCAGGCAGGGACCAGCAGGCATCCCATTAACAGGCAAACAAACAGGTGCTTCATTTCATGCTCCTTTACCTTTCAAGGTGTTAGGGGGTTCCAAGGCGCATTAGGATTTTCGAGCGCCGCCCCTGCCCCCCCATATTTTGCATTCCTCAGTGCCTCTTCCGCCCTCGACTTTCT
>Ga0123357_10002026_pt1 | contig 22205 bp, 14 predicted proteins | sample TergutEmb28metaG_FD_89873 | JGI IMG/M metagenome (GOLD analysis project Ga0123357, IMG submission 89873) | Embiratermes neotenicus P4 segment gut microbial communities from Petit-Saut dam, French Guiana - Emb289 P4 | ecosystem: Host-associated > Arthropoda: Insects > Digestive system > Gut ... | reverse complement strand
GGGGGGGGGCGGGGGGGGGGGGGGGGGTGGGGGGGGGGGGGGGCGTGGTTGCCACTCTCCGGAGTGGAACTTCGATCGCTCAGTCATACATACCACAGCTGCGGTGACTATGCAACTGAATAAAATCACCTGCAAACAAATACATGTTATTTTTGGGTGAAACGCCGATTTCATGAACATGATAGGTCGCTTTGCATTTGTCATTCACCGTGCTTGAGTTCGACAGACACAGGAAATACGAGGAGGCGCCGTATTAGAAGTGCCTTGTTTGAACTATCGATTTTACTGTAAACTCTGCTTAGAACGGTTTGTTCATTGTGATTGGAGACTGTTTGTTTTAATGAGTATGTTCCTGCATAAGAACACAAGCCGCTACAGCTGAAGTGCTTGTGTGGAACACCTATGTGTTCTGTAACCGCCACTCTTCAACAAAACGAAGACCGAAGTTTCTCTTGTCTGTGTTTCCAATGAATGTCTCTCCACATATTGCTTATACTGAAGCAGGTTAATTCGTCTGGAAGCACTTCTATGGTAGAATGTCAATTCAGCTGTTGTTGGGAACGGCTCTTTCTTCATTATCTTAGATTATTTTCGTCTGTTTTTTCGGAGGAAATGGCTCGAATTTCCAGTAACCAATGGGATGTTATTTTCCAAGCATGCTTGTTTGTTCTGACGAACCAGGTTTAAATTCAGACTTGTCTTCTTAATCCTCTTTAATTAGGTGTCTTTTTCTTTTTGTTGTCTGTCCATCACTGATGGTATTACGTGACAGATTTACGAAGGGTTTGCGATTTTTATTGCGACTGCAGGACTATTTTCTAGTCCTGCAGCCCTTCATACTATATTACCAAAGCACACGTTAATATTCAGCTGGGATTTTTACGTTTTGTTGACCTGCATCCTAATATAATGATAGTATTTTTTACGAACTTGATGTATAAATTCTTTATTTCAATACATTTATTACATTCCTCTACATGTTTCGAGCACTATTATGCTCATCTTCAGGAGGACAAACTGTATTAGTACAGCATCTGGTATTGTCACTCTCTTTAGGTGACTGTTCAGTACACAGGTTACGAGAGTCCTCTCGTAACCTGTGTACTGAACAGTCACCTAAAGAGAGTGACGATTCCAGATGCTGTACTAATACAACTGTCCTCCTGAAGATGAGCATAATAGTGCTCGAAACATGTAGAGGAATGTAATAAATGTATTAGAATAAAGAATTTGTGCATCAAGTTGGCAAAAAAGACTATCATTCAGCGGGGAGTAAGAAAGATGTGAACTAACGCAGTGTTATTCTTTATGTCTTACACAGTTAAGCAACCTCGTGTCTTACGTGATTAAGCAGTTTTTTTATTATCCATTAGAGCTATTCGGATTAGCACAAAATTATTTTACCAGTAATATTTTAAATTAAAATGCAACTCATATTAAGCACTCACCAATTTTAGTAGTTTAAACCAGTTATGTCGAAATGGTTGGTGAGTGCGGCCGGAAGTGAGCCGAGAAAAACGGAACCCGTTCTTAGATTCTACATTAAATGTCTGTATTATATAGTAAAAATTACTGTATGTTAAATCAGGCGTTGAACTTGATCTCTGTGAGCTCTCAGAGATTCTTCACACCTGCTAAACATAATATTAAAACATTTTGAAGTTATTTTCTAGTAATTACTGATACGTCGCGCCGGATGATTGCTGTTGGTTCATCCTTTTGTCGCGTCGGTGACCGAGAAAGACGCATAGAACGACTAACGATTCGGGCCGCTAAAATATTACGTAAGGCGGCTGTTGGATTATTGAACGTATGGCCGGGCACACTATCTTGCTGGAAGAATACATGTTCCCTCTATATGTCACTGAAACCACCAAACATGATGTGAGAATTTGTTCACTATATCTTCTTGAATGTACTGTGTCCGTAAAGCAGATGAATACTATAATTCTTATTGCACTGACAGCACACCATACTCCAAACTTCATGTCATGTAACTGAACCTCTTATATTAGTCTGGGATTATCTGCCAAACAGTACGTGTAGTTTTGAATAGGTGCATGGCTGTTTAAGTACAACCATTAAGTCGGACTACTATAAATTCATTTAACAACTCATAGAAGGCTTTCAACAGCTTGTGGCTGCAAAATAAATCAAGTTCAATGTAATAGAGCGTATATTGCTATTCGTAGTCAATATCGATATCGATGAAAAATAAGTAAGCTGCCGATTATATAATCCCCGCGCGCTGATAAAGAGTTAACATCTGACACAGCTCCGGTTGTACAGTTTTGCTACACAAACTTTCCTTGGTGTATTATACAATGAACACTGGATTTTACTACCAAGTTTTTCATTAGTTTTCCCACAAGACTGTTTTAATAAGCGTCATGGCAGAACTACGTCAGTTGCAATGCACAGAAGTTTGTTGCATGGAAGGTCGTATTTTCATAGCAACATGTCTCACAGAAAATGTCTTCTGCAGTTGTAGTTCCATGAATGGGGATTCATTGTAGAAGCTCTTCATTTGCAACAGAACTGAGTAGCAGCAGCAAATACACGCTGCAAACTGAGCTGCATCTTTAACATTTGTGTTTCCATACTCGGCTATAGAGTAGGCTTGAAAACCTTCAATCTCCATCTTAATTGATTTTTTTTTTGCGGCGCTGCAGCCCAACGCGGGCCATGGCATCCTCATTCTTGAGGCTCCTAGATCACACACAACGGCACATCACAGTCGGTAGGACTCCTCTGGATGAGTGATCAGCTCGTCGCAGAGACCTCTATCTGACAACACACAACACTCACAACAGAAAAATATCAATGCCCCCGGTGGGATTCGAAACCAAGATCTCAGCTGGCGAAAGACTGCAGACCTACGCCTTAGACAGCGCGGCCACTGGGACCGGCCTATCTTTTTTGATATCTGGAACTATTTGCTATGCCATATGTACGTTCAACCAATGTTTCTAATAAAGATTGTTGCAGAAAGAAATTATTAGATTCGTCATGTTATTTTCTACATTCTGCTTTTAATAAACCAGTTTTACGGTACTTATAAGGGACTGACAGTAGTTAGTCTTTGCAAAATGTGGGTCTGGAAGCAGTTACACAACGAACGCCCAGAAATGTAACATTACGAGTATGCACACATTTCCCAACTTGTTTAAATTTTGCCCATTACTTGCAAAAATCAAACCATTACCGGCTTCAGCCAATTCACTAACTTGCACGTAACATTTTGAGCCTTCTGTAATGCGTCCATTTCTCATCTTTTTTAAAGCTGAATTTTCTACTAGCTTTTACACCTGTAATTGACCTCGGATATGTTTCTATAGACCCTTCACCACATGTTCTTTGAAACGTGATAAAAATCAGTGCTAACTTAGACATGTCCAGGTCGAGCATCCACTAACCCCCACCTCAGTGTCCCGTTCAATACTGCAGAGCACATCTCAGGGGGGTCGTCGGTTGTTCGAAACTTTTATGAGCGTTATCAGTGGCTGTTCGGTTGCACATTCGACACGTCACGATGCTATCTACAGATCTACAAATCCACTCATGTTAAAAACGAAGCTGTAGAGAAGACGGAATAGGTTTTCTGTGCTTTTGCTAGTACGGGTAGCTCAGTTACGCAGGGAGTGACGTGAAATCTTATAAATTTTCATTTAGGATTATTCAAAGACTGTGTTTCGACTCTCGAGATGTTTTAGTATTTGATGAAGTGGGAAGATGTCGTGAAGAAAAAGAGTTTGGAAGGACGTGACCCGTCTGAAGGCACTATCGCAATATTAGCCTATCAAGACTGAATAATACTAATTTCGAGGTCGAGTGCATTCCTGGTTAGATTTGAAAGATCCTGGGTTCAAATCTATGTTGGAAGATCAGTTATTATGGTTTCTCTGAATCCCTCTACGCAAATTCCTTGGACAGTACCTAAAATTGCGTTATAATTGCTTCTTTCTTAGTTGGTATAGTGAGTAGGATACGGGCTTGGTGACAGAGGGGCTGTAGTTTGATTCTCGGCAGGGGCACATAACTATTCTGTTCGCCATACCATCCAGACCGACTGTTCAGGTCCTCCCATCCTTTTATTCAGAGGGTACTGGGGCTTCTTACCTTTATCTTTACCCGTTTTCTTCTGCACGCTTTCCAGTTCATGACTCATTAACGATTCTGTAATTGGATGCTATTTAGTTTCAGCTACTGGCGGAATCCTTCAATGGAACAAGTATACAAGGATTGCACGGGGGTTACAACTGACGATAGCTACTAGCCTGCTTGATACTGCAGTCGGGTACCTTCCGAATACGAGCCTAATGGTCGTCTCAGATTCGGCTCAGTGACAAAGTTTTTTATATTCGTAATAAAGTAATAGCCGATCCCAGCGGCAGCACGGACTAAGGCGTAGGCCTCAAGCCGTTCACTTGCTGGGATTGCTGGTTCGAATCCTGCCGCGTGCATTGATGTCTGTATCTTCTGACTGGTGTGTGTTGTCATGTAGAGGTCTCTGCGACGGGCCGATCACTCATCCAGAGGAGTCCTACCTAGTGTTGTGTGTCTGAGTGTGATCGTGAAGCCTGTATAATGAAGAGGCCCTGGCCCAATAGGGGCTTTTGCACCGTGCAAATAAAGTCATAAGTGAGATGGTATTGGGAAAGTTTGTCTTTTCATTTCGATACAGATCATCATCTTATCGATTTAAATTGTTCATATTTATTTATGTTCATAACCTGTGCGACACTGCATTATGGACGTACATGTTCCTACTTAGACTACGAATACACGACATTGAATAATGGGATTAGCCTTATTTTCACTGCATTCCAACCCTATCCGCGGCACGCGGTGGCTCAGTAAGTTGAGACACTGCACTACAAGCGGGTTCGATTCCCCATGATGTCATTGGAATTTTTTATTGATATAGTCCTTTCGACCGCACTATGGCCCTGGAGTTGACTCAGCCTCTAACAGAAATGAGTACCAGGAATATTTCCTAGGGTGTAAAGGCGGCCGGTGCGTAGGGCTGACAACCTTACCGCGTTCATGTGCCGATTGTCTTGAAATCTGGGAGCCTCACCCTCCCGGAAAACCCAGGGCTTGTCCAGGCCTGTAATGGGATTGCTTTACCTTTATCCAACCCTATTCAGGTACACTGACTACACTAGAGATCCTAGGGCTTTCAGTAGCTTCAAAGCTAATGTAAAACAACGTAAACAGAGAAGCTGAAACCCAGCTTGTCGAATACCCGCTCTTTCTCCGTCGCGTGAAGACAGAGCACTGCCTTAACACCTGGACTTCGACAGGGCTCGACACCCGAGAAATGTGTTTTTTCGCCTTGACAGATTTTTGTCCTACACGAGCAAAAGCGTAAACACGGATTTGTTTTATATTTCTTTATATTAAGACAAACAAATATGAAGCTGTATCTAATACTCGATACATGATAGAAACCTTGACTCTGCAGTCAATGTTTTTTCAGCTATGAGGGACACACATTCTGTGTAATGATAAGCCGGGACAGCTATTTACAAAGGAACATTTTCTAATATTGAGGGCGTTAAGTACTCACTCATTGCAGTTTAGCCCTTACCGCTAAACAAGCAGTGCATTTTGAGATCAATACAGTTGCTAATTTTCGGAGGCGTCCGCTGTTTATCTTTATTTTGTTCCCTGAACATGAAGGCAGCAGTTTCCTCCAAAACGTCGCGTTCTAAATGACAGTAATCTGGATAGTCACTGCAGTGAGAATCTCCAATCTTATAAGCTAAGAAGCAGTAAACAGACACTCCAACATTTTTGATAAAACTGGCCATCTTAGATGTTTGGCCAAATTTTGGAGAAATATCCGCTTGTACAGAAATGGACATGCATCTTTTTGGTGAAGACGACTCGTTAACTTCGGCCATTGTCCTATCGTATGAGTTTCAGTGCAGCTGTGCATATGCTTCGAGTGCTGTAGGTAGTCAAGTGTCAACATGCCGTACTCTACAAGAAGCTCCTTATTTTGAACATATTCTCCATCGATACGTGAAAAGCAGAGAGATGTTTGAAGTGGGCTGTGCATGTTGAATAGGGAGGTAAGGCGTCAGCCTAGTAGCTGTGTTGTGGGTGCTTATTTGACGTCACTGCAGTAGACTATGTGCACGACACGTGAAAGGTAGTGCCTACTGAGCGGAGAGTATCTTGGCTTCCTTTATCAACATTCAGTCTGCATCGTGTTAATTCGCTGAGTTTGGTGCGAAGAGTGTAGGTGGACGTACCTAGAGTAGTGGTGCGAAGAGTGTAGGTGGACGTACCTAGAGTAGTGGTGCGAAGAGTGTAGGTGGACGTACCTAGAGCAGTGGTGCGAAGAGTGTAGGTGGACGTACCTAGAGTAGTGGGCGGTTACATTTCTTGGAAACGAACTGAAGGCGGAAAGTTTAGTGGGCAGAGGGTCATCTTTACGAGGAATAAACAAAAAGCTTTTAGCAGAAAAACGATACTAGAGAAAACGGTGAGTGTTATGTATAAACAAAATATACACCCGTAGAATACAATTCGATACGGTTCTAAAGTTTTGAATTAACTGGCTTTATGGAATTTTTCCATCGTACTAACATATTTTAGAGATTGGATCAGTTCCCGTCTTTAGGCTTTCTTCTTCCAAAACAGATGCTACTACGCAATGATTATTTTCACTGTGATTAATCTCGTATTAGTGTCAGAGTCAAATCTGACCCTAATACGAGTTTAATCACGATGCAAATAATTAAGTAATTGTATAAACACTGATTAAACCCGATTGGTGTCAAATTTAACTCTAATACGTGTTTGATCACTGTGTCAATAATTATTATGTAGTAATATTTATTTTGAGAGAATTAAGCCTGAAGACGGTAGTAGATTCTGACCCCGAAACGTGGGCGTGTGTTAAATTGTAATACAGATGATGGGAAATACATAGAGTTAAGGAATTTAAATCCATAGAATATGCATGCATAAACGTTCTTAAAATATTTGTACTATGAACGCTCTAAGGCGGTCCCTTCGGAGACTGCTGTCTTTGGGATGTGACATAATTTACTTTGTACTCGCTGAAGTATAACGACCTTTCAGGGGATTTTATTTCTCCAGGAGGGTAAATAATCTAAACATTTTCTCTGGAATGTCGGCATATTTTACCAGAATGCACGGCGTACGTACCGGAAGACAACAGTCTTCATACAGGACGTGAAGAACGGGTGTAAGAATGGGACAATCTGACCGTCAGGTCTGGGCGATTCACGATGCATAAGTTCCCTTTACGGGAGTGCTGTCTAGAATACATGTTATAATCATTTATTTGACACTTTTTGATAGGGAAACAGTGTACGGACTGTCCACAGACCATATAACTTCAAGCGCATTCTTTCTGTTGATGTCCATAGTTATTAAATTCATGAATACTTACCAGACTAACACCCCTTTAACATATACTATAAGAATTCTCCGTATCTTACTGAGAGATTTACACTCGATTTCCAAAAGGATATCTTAAGCGGAGAGGTTTAAATTTGATGTCCTCTGAACGCCGTACTCTGCGTTTACAATCGAGTATACTCGATTGTCAACTGTTTCTTTAGCCTTAGCTCGTACCTCACAGTGTGGGTTGTAAAAACGATTTCTTTGGCTACAGTGCGAACCGCACAGAGAACACAGTCTCCATTTATTCATTCCTTCCTACATTTATTCATTATATTGTCTGTCTTACGACAGGTCCACAGCACATTCCAAAGCGAGCTGTCCACATAGTGCGATATAGTTCTTTCTCTTTCAATTTAGAGTATCCTCTCTCTTCTTTAAGGTCAATTATAAAGACCAATTACGGTGAGAGATCAATCTTGTTGCAAAGTATGTTTTTTTGTAGAACTTCCAGCGAAATCCAAGTGTGTCAAAAATTTCAGTACACTTCCCAAATATGAAATTTCACGAAAATTCGTTTGACAAGTGTCGCTCTGTCTCACGCGGAAGGACAGACAGACGACGAAGTCATCAGTGTGCCTTCGCAACTATTTTGCGAAGACATCTGCAATTACTAGCCATCTGTGGCCACTGTGATTTTAGAGACTGATCTAGTTGGCTTTCGGGGTTTTGTGCCCCTCGCAGGATTGGGTAATATTTTGGGGTTTTATGTTAAAAGTGAAGGGAATTTTGGGCTCAGTAACAATGAGGTATTTGTTGATGTAGGCTGCTGAGACGTTTTCGTTAGTAAGGAAGTTGAGTTGATGGAGCATTTCATAATAGATTTCATTGCTACGTAATTTAGGGGACAAACAATTAAATTTTTGACGTTTGTAACTGGAGTTTAGTAAAGGTCGCTGTGTATTGCGCTACATTGCTTATCTTTGAAATGTCATGTGATCGAACCTGGGTTTAAAGATCGGCTCACCTGACTTGGAATTTCTATAGGAAAATACCGGGTTGGATAGTACCCACTCCATTTAATTTTCACATTCCTCTTCCTACTCCATCCACTTGTATACTTCAAACAAGGTACTTGGATTTCTTTCATTCTGCCAGTTATATTCTGGGAAATTCTGTTTCAGTTTGTCGTTTAACGTCAAGATATAGCTATTCATGTGCATGACGTAGTTGCTTGGGGGATTAGAGGTGTAACTCCAATTTTTTTGACCTCGAAATTAGATGGAATGAGTGGTCAGCTTGAAGCTCCGGCTGTTTACACCTTGCGAAAGAACCCCATATACCTATAGGGTAAGAGGCCATATGGACCCCCAGGATCGGTCTGAATGCTTTGTAGGGAGAAAAATTTTCTGTCCCTGCCGGGAATCAAAACAAGATTTCCCAGTCGTCTATCCCGTAGCGTAGTTGCTGTAACCGACCGTTCTGTCCCGTTCGCTGTGTTTATCAGGGCCTTTGACGATGTTTGGTCGTCCGACAAAATATAGTAATGAACCAGCGAGCATAATTCGAGGTAGCCTGCACTGGCTTTCAAAAGCCGAATCAGGACACACACACACACACACACACACACACACACACATACACACACATACACACACCACACACACACACACAAACACACACGCATACATACACACACAAACACACACACACACATACACACACATACACACACATACACACACACATACACACTCATACACACACACCACACACACACACACACGCACAAACACACACGCACACACACACACACACACACTGTGTTTGGGCAGAGAGGACATGCAGCGTCTTTCTGTACGGGCGCTAGTTATGTTATAACAAAGGAGCCATCTACATAATTTTGACATTAATACGCGCATACACATCTTGCCAGTGTGATATATTCCTGCATTAGTTCAGTGAGTGGATGAAAGGACTGGGCCCGAGATCTAATTGGCTGATACACCCAACTTAACCTGTTACGAATCTCCTATTACAGAAAGTTTAACAGCTTTTTGGAATCTCTTAAAAACAAGCTAAGGACGGAATTGTGACATTTCCCTTCTTTACATAAAGCCCCACGGAAAATAATGGCTGTGCTACACCATAAACACTGAAGGCTGTCCAGCCCTCTCCTTCTTTGTCCTTTTTTCTTATTTACTGCTCTTTTCTTTTCCACCTCTGTGATCTTTCTTTCTTTCTTATAATCTCAATTTTCCCTTCTCCGTCCCGTCCTTTCTCTATCTTCATTTCCCTTCAGCCTTTTCCATTCTGCAAAGCGGAAGATTGTACGAAACGAAGTATGTGACAGTGAAAGTGTGTACTGTGATGTGGACAATTGTACCAGAACTGCCGTTTTTACAAAACAGCGTTTCAGCCAACACGTGTTCGCCACGTGAGTAGCCATAGCCCATACTGTTCTTGTGTTGCTTGGTTAGTGGTCCAACAGTGCCCTATCGACTGTGCGGTTATCAGTTTCTTGTGACAACATTGTTGTCTTAACTAATTCTATCGTCGTCCTCCGCGAGGCAACTACATTGTTGCTATTTCATCTTATAATTTATTACAATGTGTTGCTGTCAGCCGCCCGCTTGCTGGGATTGGGCGTTCGAATCCTGCCGGGGGCATGTCTGTCTGTCTGTCTGTCTGTTGTAAGTGTTGTGGGGTGTACGAGATAGAGGTCTCTGCGTCAGGCTGATCTCTCGCCTAGAGGAGTCCTACCAAGGGTAAAATGTCTGAGTGTGATCGTGAAGCCCTCTCATTTTTAATGATTTTACGATTTTTAATCTTCTTTATTTAAAGTTGAAATTTAGTTACTTTCTTTGTAATTCCAATTAATATTTACATGTGAAAAAGATTAATTTTCCATTTACTTTAAGATTCAAATCCCATCACACTGCTTTAGTTCTGAGTTGCGTCGTACGTTTTATTGTATTCATTCAGAACTCCATTCTTGCAGCTTAAGGGAGGTGTGTATTTTGATAGATAATACGCTTACAAGTGATGAATTTTCCCGATTTGTGATCCTCTTTTGTTTTTAAAATGTATTTTGTTTATCAGAGCAAGACAACTCGTCTTGTATTCTCATTATTTAACACTTGTGAGATAGATCTGAGGTTAAAATTTGTTTAGAGTATTCATGATCTTAGGACTTAGTGAAATTTGTTGTTTTTGCTCCTATTGCAACGTTTGCCAGCCGTACTTTTTGAAAGGGTCCTAAAATGTCAGTTGCACGCTAAGACGACAGTCTTCTGCCATGTGACGCCGTGATTTGTCGTTTTTTTAGCGATGATATCAGTAGATTAAAGTCTTTTCTTTCTTTCTTGTGGCGTTGCGGTCCAACGCGGGCCATGGCCTCCTCATTCTTCAGGTTTCTTGATCACACACAACGACGCAACACAGTCGGTAGGACTCCTCTGGACGAGTGATCAGCTCGTCACAGAGACCTCTACCTGACAACACACAACACTCACAACAGACATCCATACCCCCGGTGGGATTTTTTTTTGTTTAACCAAGACTTTATTATCAGTGTTAAGGTTTGTACAGTTGCTTTGATGTGTTCTCTAGTAATGAGAGTACTTGTCCTGACATGACTGTAACTACACTTTGTCAGCTAAACTCTTTGATATTTGAGTCTTCGGAGCTTGCAGTTTTTACTATCGTTTAGTGCACTTGATCATCTCTCTCGTTCCTATTAATTATTTGGTGGAGTTGCCCGTCGATCCGTGAAGGTTCACCTCGGCTCCTTCACCTTCTGCCTGGTCCGTCGTCACGGTTGTCATATATGTATTGTTACGTTCCTTGATTCAGACTGTTCCCCGCTTCGTGACGCGTGGTTCTGCTTGTCGAATTGCATTGTGTTTAGGTACTGGGTTCCCCTTTGTGTGTTCTCCCGTCCGCTTTTCTGTCCAGCCCCTTCGTCTTTCGTTACCTCCTCCGACCTTGGTACCTCCTGACTAGAATGACGTTTCAAGCAGAGTAAGGAAGTTTGCTACGAGCTTGTGTTGGTTCGTTGCGTGTACAATTTCCGTTTTGCTCGTCTCATAAAATCCATTAGGTCTTGTGCTGATAAGATATGCTGTTTCTGTAGTCTGGAGTTCACAAATAGCGCCAACATACTCAATACTGACCGCTGGCGTTGTGTGGGCCAGGGTTGGAAATCAGGTCGTGTTATCCATGCTCTTGGGACGTTTTCTGGTGATGTTCTTAACATTCTTGCTATTCTACTAGACACCCATTGCCACGTTTGTGTTCCTTCTCCGTACTCGACTAGGCGATGTTCTAAGGTGTCTCTTTTCCCGCTTTCTGTGAATGTGTCATTGTTGGTTATGTTAATGCGGTTTAGGCGTGTATTTGTTGGTATTATTTCGTGTATTGCTTTGTACCAGCTGACAAGGTCTGATTTCTGTACCGGAGTGGCCTTTAAGTTTTTCCACATATTTTTCCAGTTTGTTTGCGGCCACATTTTGGTGATCCGCATATCCTGCATCGTATTGGCCGCATTGCTTATCTTCTGTAGTGTTGCGTATACTCTCTTCTTGTATGTTCTTATTGGTTCTGTGGCGCTTGGGTTTTGTATGTACGCTGCGTCTAGTATGTACTATCGTACGTATCCCAGCGCTGCCGGGACTTGACCAAAATAGGGGGGTGGGGGGTGGTTTGGATTCCGGTAGAGATGTTTCACTTTTTGAGCCAGCCGGCTGTGGGTTTCCCCTCACGCTGTCCTTGTTCCCGTAGGCGTAGTATGAACAGAGCTCTACTCTTCGCCCGTATGTTTACTAGGTTCTAACCCCCCTCGTCTACACTACGCTGGAGGGTGGATAGGGCACCCGAAAGATTTCACCTCGCCAAATAAACCAGGCTATAGTTCTGTTGAGTTGTCGCACTCCTTCCTTCGGTATCGGGAGGATCTGGGCTGTGTGCCAGATTTTGACTAGCAGATAGTCATGGACGTATCGGATTCTCATTTCTAGGTCTAGTTTCCTGTCGTATGCGTCTTGCGCTAACGCTCGTACCTGTGATATTATTTTGTGCCAGTGCTCCCAGTTGGTTGTGTTACTTTTGTTCTTGAATGTGAATCCCAGTATTTTTATTTCTCAATGGTATGGTATGTTCATTATCCTTTGAGTCGTGTCCCATTTGCCTATTGCCATGGCCCTGGATTTGTCCATGTTGGTATGGGCGCCTGATGCTTTTTGGTAGGTTTCTAGAATCTCTTGTAGTTTTGGTATTTCTTCCGAACGCTTCAGGAATATGGTGATGTCATCTGCAAGTGCTACTGTTGCTGTCCCTGATTTCCCGTCTCCTGTTTTGACACCTCTTATTCCCTTTTCCAGGGTTTGTAGCAGAGGGTTAATACGTATTGCATACATTAACATGCTGAGAGGACAGCCCTGACCTGTTGATCTTCCAATTGGGGTGATGTTTGATCTGAACCCGTTGACTTGAATTTCAGAGGTTGCGTTTTTGTAGAGGCCCATGATTCTACGTATGAATGGTTCGTCGAATCCGTATTTAGGTAGGGTTTATTCCAGATAGTGATGTGATATCCTATCAAATGCTGCTTGAAAATCGAGTGATATTACGCACAGCGGGTTATGTGATGTTTCCGCATATGCAATTACATCTCTGATTGCAGCTACCGCGTCGAATATTGATGTCCCCTGTATGTCACAGTATTGTTGTGGCGATATAAATTCCCGTATGATTGGTTTCAGTCTATTCGCTATGACTCTCGCTAGAATCTTATAATCTGAGTTGAGAAGTGTCAGTGGCCTGTAATCTGTTATGCGTGTAGGGTTGGGTTTCTTAGGTATGCATACCATGAGTCCTCTAACTTGATGTGCCATTAGTGGTTCTTTGGAGTACATACTGTTCATTATTTGTAGTAGCTCCGTTTGGACTATGTCCTAACCCATTTTATAGAATTCTAAGCCAATGCCATCTACTGCAGGTGCTTTGTTGGGCCTGCCTTGAGATATTGCTGTCTTGAGTTCTTCCAGCGATATGGGTTCCATTAATGTAACGTTCAACTCGGGATTTATGGGTCGTGTTATACGTTGTAGTGTCTTCTCCATGCTCTCGGCCTGCACGTCTATTGGTTGAAACGTTCTTTGGAAGTGTTTCGTGAATGCCTTTATTATGGTCTTAGATGTTTCCTGTAGCTCATCGTTGTCATTTCGTATCTTACAGATAGTTCGGATTTCCTCTTTTTTCCTGCTTTTTATGACGTGGTGTATTGAGGGTGTTTCTCCTTCTGCTTTGTCCTGTTCAATGTTGTTCAGCGTTACTCTTTGCCGGTATTTGTTATTCAGCCTGTTAATTTTTGCCTTTAGGCACTTCAGTTTAGTCAACTTGTCAGCATTTTGGCCCGGTTGACGTACGGTATCGTACATTACTCTGGAATAAAAATCTTCCATTCGGCGTCTGTCAGAGTTCTTTTCCGCTCCTTCTTGGATAAATAGTCTTTTTATCCTCTTTTTCACGTACTGTGTCCACCATTGTGCAATATCCGGCTATCGTTTTATGGTCTGCGTCCATTCCTTCCATCCCTCTCTTAATTTCCTCCGAAACGTTGCATCTTCCAGAAGCGTGGTGTTCATAATCCACCTGCCCTTCCCTCTCAGGGTTCTGGGTGTTGCTGGTAGGATTCTTATAAGAACGGCTAGGTGGTCTGAGAATGCTGCTATTAGCGTCTCCGCCACTTGTTTGTTACGTACCAGTTCTTTCGACAGGTACCTTCTATCTATACGTGACGCATCCGTTACTGTGTAGTGTGTGTACCCATGTGGGGTTATGTTTGTATCCCATGCGTCTTTGAGTTTCAGGCCATTGATCAATATTTGGAGAGCTTGGCTGCATGTGCGTTGGACAGTACAGTCATTATTGAGAACACAATTGAAGTCTCCTGCTATTACTAGTTTGACTGGGCTTAATGTTAATAATCCTGTTATATCTGTATTGAAGAATTCCTCCCTTTCAGCACGCTTGGCAGTTCCAGAAGGTGCATATATGTTTATAATGCAGATGTCGTCTAGATAGGCCGCTATCCCCCTCCAAGATGGTATACGTTCAATTCTTTGAAATTGTATGTTGAGCTTGTGTAATATGGCTGTACTTCTGCCTGTAGTCCCTACATTTGCGGTTAATTGATATCCCCTGCACCTCAGTTTTTCTTCTTCTGTTACTTCTTGCAGTAATGCAATATCAATGTCATGTCGTTGTATGAACTCTTCCAGCATGCGGAGTCTGGTTTGGTTTTCAATCCCGTTTATGTTCAGGGTTATTATTCTCTATGTATATTGCATTATTGGTATGCCTGGTTAATTGGATGGGTGGAGGAGGTAGAGGTTTTGTTTACTTCTTTGGGTTCTTGATTCTGGCTTTGCTACGGTTCCTGGATCGAAGTGTGGGGTCGTCACCTTCCGTTTTTAACTTTTTGGTTTTGCTGGTTGTGGTATGGAAGCTATTCGTCGAGTTGGTTCCTTCTCTGCTGTTGTCATATGTGTATTGTATCTCCACTCCTGTTTCCGCTTCAGGCGAACTATGTTGCGTCTTCCCTGTTTTCGTTCCTCCTTTCGTTCTGTCTGCTGTGTAGTCTCGTTTCTCTTTTCCTTATGTTTGGATATTCGGTGCGTCAATTCCCTCCTCCTACTCCATTACCTGTTTGTGTCCCGTGGGCGTTTCCTGTGTGTCCATGGCTTGGTTCTCTTTGTCTGGAGTTGGGGGTCTTCCTGTATTAATTTGACTTGGTAGTTCAGTATCCGTCTTATGCATGTTTTGTTCCTGCCCTCCTGTGTTGGTGTCGTGTTTTCATTCTTTGTACGTGGATTGTTTCCGTGCCTGTCCTCAGTCTCATTTACCGTTTGGTTGGATGATCTATGTTGATGGGGGTCCCTGGTTTTGTTCGAGACAATATCCGCCCATGTAGACTGTATGTCGTTTGTTATTTTGTCCAGTCGTTTCCTCCGTGTGTATTCTACTTGCACATGTCCAGGCTCCTTACATCGGTAACAAGTTGGGGGTTGCCCATCATAAAATTTTAGGACATCGTTCCCGGCTATAGACATGTAGGATGGCATGTGTTTTTTAGTTTTAGTTCTACTACCTTTATAAAATTAGAGACCTTGTACCTGTATGCTGCAGCCCTCGTTTCGTTCTGGATGTTCGCTATTTCTCCATATTTACTTCGACTTTCACGTATCGTTGTCTCCCTAACTTCGGGCGACAGCCCGGCTATTCGTATCCTTTTTGTCCCCATGCCAGCTATGTTTACTTTAACCCGCGAAATTTCTCCTGTGCCATGTTTATACAAACATTCCCGTCTGTCTCCTCTAGTATCTCCTTCATCCTATTCTCGTTAGTGAATTTAATGAATACTCGCCTTTTTATTCCATCTACTTGAATCATCGTGATGTCTTCTTCTGCTAGCCTCAGCGTGTCGTGTATCCATTCATGTATGTCATATGCCGTGATCCTTGGGCTTCGCAGGTCAAAGCGACATTCTAGTGTCATATGCCTGTCACTCGTGTCGGTTTCACGTATCACTTTAACTCCTTGAATCACTATCACTCACAACTCTCCGCTATTCACTTCACTATTCTCCAATTTCACTCACTGAGCGACCGCTCTCGTCCGCTTCTCAACGCGGAATGCTGATTCGAACCCACGATCTCGGCAGGCGAGCGGCCGCAGACCTACGTCTTAGACCGCGCGGCCACTGAGACCGGCAGATTGAAGTCTATAGCGTTTAATTGTTAAAGATCAATGAAGAAAGAAACGGAAAGAAGTGTTCCTGCTCCGAGTTCTGTAATGATTCAATTATTTGCTTGTCGTGATTGAGAAAATTCAAGAAAAATTGGTTAGGGTAATCTGAACGGAATCAAATGAAAAATGAAGAACTCGTCAGAATTACAGCAGGTAGGGGATAGAGTAACCCCTCGCTGTCAAAGGTTTAAATATGCATATGGACAGAGGGATAACTTATACTACACTGTACTATACTATTCTGTACTGTACTACAATACACTACACTATACTATACTATACTGTACTGTACTGTAATACAGTACACTACAATATACTATACTATGCTACGCTATACTATACTACACTACACTATACTATAATACACTGTGCTATAAGTACTATACCATACTATACCTCACTGTACTATACTATACTATACTATACTATACTATAATATACTCCATGGAGCAGAGTCATTCTTGAGAAGCTAACCTTTTCTCAGCTAATCAAGAAATTCCCCGCATTTTGTAGAAACCAGAGTTTCATTACTGCTTTTACAAGCCCCCGGCACCTATCCCTATCTTAGGCCAGATTAATCCAGTCCGTGCCCCTTATCCCACTTCCTGAAGAACCATCTTAATTTTATCCTCCCATCTAAGCCTGGTTCTTCCAAGCGTTATTTTTCCCTCAGGTTTCCTTACCAAAACTCTGTATGCACCTCTCTTCTCCCCCATACGTGCTATATGCCCGTTCATCTCATCCTTCTCGAACTGATCACCCGAATAATATTCGGTGAGGATTAGAGATCATTAAGTTCCTCATTATGTAGTTTTCCCCAGTCCCCTTTTATCTCGTCCCTCTTAGGCCTAAATATTCTCCTCCGCACCCTCAGACTACGTTCCTCCCTCAGCGTAGGTGACCAAGTTTTATACCCATACAAAACAACAGGCATAATTATAGTTCTGTGTATCTTAACCTTTATATTTTTTGATAACAAATTAGAAGACAAAACATTCTCCACCGAGTGATAGCAAGTATTCCTTGACTTCAATCTGCGCTTCATTTCTTCCTGAATAGAATTTTGATTCTTTAGGTTTTGCCAAATATTTGAATTGTTCCACCCTTTCAAAGGAGCTATCAGTCTTTATGTTGTGAATTCGTGCTGCATTCTGATTTCGAGACATGATCATGTACTTAGTTGTATCAGCATTTACGTCTAGTTCAATTTCCTTACTAGCAACTACTAAAGATTCTGTGCTTTTTAAATTGATTTTACACTATCGCCCAGTATATTAACATCATCATAAACCAAAAGCTGATGTGTACTATTTAATTTCAAGCCATCTTGGTGTACCTGAACCCCCTCTAATGACATACTCATAAACGAAGTGGAAAAGAAATGGCGATAAATCATTTCATTTTTTCAAATTATTCTTAATAGGAAACGCACAGCGCAAATGTTTGTCTACCCGGACTGTGATACAGGTTCCATTCATACACATTTTTATTAGCCTTGCCAGTTTAGTTGCGATACCGTATTCAATGAGAACGTTATACAAGACATCCTGGAGTGATAGACACGGCTTACAAAGTAGTCCTTCATTTAATGCAGCAGATAGAAGGTAAATTCAAATTAAGCTGACTCCTGTGAAAGTTCAGTGCTCATTTCGGGACCTTGTTGTGAACTGAGCTCGAAAGTGGCTAACACGGCTTAAGAATTCTGGAAAATGAATTGCAGGATACAGCCTCAGACATGAAGAGAAATAGAGATAAGCTAGCGTAAACAAACCTTAGTTTAATCTCCATGTGCAAGCAGTTATCTCTACTCTTACAGAACATCAGTAGCGCTGGGATCGGTCTGACGAGGAGCAAGAAGGACTTTTTTAAAAGGCTGCGGATTCCCAGGGGCTACAAAAGAACGAGTTAGTTGAAAAACAATCTTGGTTACTCATTAACTGTAAAAAAAAAGTTTGAAGCCTGGTACTAGACATCAATTTATTTAAATAAATAGTCCTTTCAAAATACTTTGATTTTATCCACAGTTTTTTCAGCACACATAAATATATGATCCTGCGGAATGGCTTATCATGACGTAGCTCAAGTGTGTTTTCTCTGTGACCGCGGAACGCTATAATTTACCTTCTATAACTTATATGTGGACACTGAAGTATACGGTTAAAATTTGCCATTTTATCGCAAGCAAATCTATAGCCATTTACGGTTAGAAAATTTATGTGGCAATAATGGCCGAAAAAAGTCTGTCTCCATGGAGCAGTCGAGAGTTGCTTGTGGTTCAGTCGGTTTACAGATTCGACTTGTACAATAAAAGGTTATCTTCGGATATTAGCAGTATTTATTTTGTCAAGTTGTGTTTCTAGATTAGTTCAATTGTATAAGGCTTGCATATTTTTTGAAACCGTTATTTTATGGAATCCCTCAACTGTTACAGTATACAGCAATTAATGGAATCATGGGTTACATAAGAAAAGTATAGTTAGATATGCAAACTGTTAATTTGTCTTCGGGCGATTAAACGGGTTATGTACTAAGTGTGTAAGAGTAGTTGAACTGCGCTCGTGGGTGGTTTAGTTGGGTAAACATGGTCAGCTTTTGTACAGGATGGTAGGTCCTGTAGACGCACCACTGAATTGTTAGCGAATGACTCACTCGGAAGGACAGATAGTATGTCTACCTTCTACGTTCATTTCTTTCGCCTAGTGTAAAATAAGGAAACAAAGAGTCAACATGTTGCGATTTTAATCAAGAGTTTATTCTGAAATTCATTATGTCTGTATCCTAGAAACGTAGGCTGCGGAGCGGAATGTGTGTGTCAGATGTGATGTTCACATCGCTGTGATCTCCAGTCTGCTAGAATGTCTTCAGTATCGATTTGGACTACTCTCCGCTCTCCTTACATTACGTGATGGCCATTGATACGCGCAGGTAATGAAGGAACCTTAAAAAATTTAGTTAATATTTGAAACCAGCAGCTGTCGTGGTTTATCTCATCCCAAAATAATTTAGTTTATATTAGAGGAACGCAATAAAAAACTGCATGAAATATAAAATAAGTGCCATTCAAAGTATTGTACATATTCCAGCCTAAAACGCTTGAAACAAATCTGGACCTAGAGGGAGAAGTAGACATTTCAAACATCACAATGTGATTCTTTACTCCTTTTATAATACAAGTGAAGAAATATCACTTTCATATCTGTTATATTTTCAAGTTTATTGTAAGTCGATTACATGTAATGCTGAATGCAAATAAGCAAGAAAAATGATTGTGTACTGGAAATCTGTTTTCGTACACTCGGGATACCGCCAATTTTATTTTCATTTGTTCTGCTAATGCAGACTGAGAAACGAAATTGTAAATATTTTTGTCTCAATGGTAACTATTTCGTGTGGCATAAAATGCTGTTAGAGACGAGGTTCTGATGGCAGAGTTATGACATGTAATTATGCCTTTGGTGGTGGAGTTAAAAGGTACAGTTGTCATTATTGTTAATCGCCTCATGTATGCCTTGGGGAAGTCGGTAGACGCAAGCCACTGGACACGATCCTGAACCATCGCGTCCATACCCCAAAAGTTGTTGCTGTTCTGGTCATTTTGGTGAATAGGGAGGTTTTTGCTTATGTCGACGTTCCAACTCAGTCGAATAACGTGTTGCTATTAACTTAACTGACTGATCTATCCTCAATATTACCTGCTGTTATAGGTTAGTATAAAGTCCAGTCTTTACCATCTTTCGTTCAGTGTTTTATGCTGAGTGAATGGGGTGGTCATCTTATACTTTCTTTTGCTGATCTGAGACCAGCTAAGCTTCTATCGGTAATCCAGCCATGTTTCTTCAACCGAAATGCGAACGACTTACCAATGAAGTGAAAAGTGGAGACAGACTAAAGAAAGGAAAAAGATCTTGACGCAGGAAAATGGGAAATTGAATACAAAGAAGTTAGATAAGTTAGATGGAGAGAGAAGAGGGACAATGGATCACATAAAAGGAGAGGAAAGAGAGCCAGGAATGCAAGAACAGGACTAAACGTGACAGTATGTGAATAGTCTTGTCTCTTCTCTCTTGCTTTTGCAGCACACACCAGAAGTGTTCTGGTATCCCGTTTCATGCTCCGAAGTTGCCTATCATGTTACATTTATAGACTTTCACGCTGGTCTGGTGTGAAAGAGCTTGTGATAAAAAAAGATTTTTTTTTTCCTCGCAACAACGGATAAAATTTCCATTGCAGCCCTGTTGTAGCGTGCGGGAAAGGATAGCATCTCCATGTAAAACACAACTTTTTTCAACCCTTTTAAAGCTCAGTTGTCATTACCTGTACTACTAACTTAACGCTAAAAACCGTCAACTTCGTTTACAGAATATATTGATGGATTTGTTATGAGTTTTAGGATAAAGAGTAAACCTACAGCTCAACAGTTTTAGCAGACAGAGCTTTGTGACGAAGACGCAACACGAAGCACGAGATGAAATTGAAACACCATTTAGCTTGATGTCATGTTAATTGAACGTACAGTACAAATGGTAATATACTAACATTAAGTGGACTTTTGGACTCTATGAAGCACGTTGAATATGCTCTTTGGTATGGGGTTGCGATGTGTTCGTAATTTGGAGAATTCATGTGTGTGTGTGTGTGTGTCAGGGTCTATGTTATCTTTGTAGTGCCTTTAATTTAGGCACTTTGTAGCGTTTGAAGTTAATAGTTGAATATTTGTGCGAATGGCAGCAACCCGAGATTAAAGCAGGTTTTATAGAAACACAACGAACCATTTTGTCATAGCATTTTCTTTCTGTTATTAGCAAATTTAATTTTATCCAAACCTTCATGGTGTCTTGCCCCTTGTCACAGTTTAACATCATCTTTCCACATATTCATAGGCCTTCTAATTTTTATATTCTTTCTGTGCGTTTCTATGTCAGTTTTTTAACCGAATTTTAATTTCTTTTGTACGCATGCCATGTGAACGCATAATCTTTTTCTTCTTGATTTAATCACTATATAGAATTGACATATAAAGTATGAAAATAGATGATAATATTGTAATTAAAACACTATGGTATTTAAGTACTTAGCATCCATTTTCAAAAACTCGGGAAAATGCAAACAAAAAGTGTTCAATGGAATTAAAAAGTCAGAAAAGCAACAAGAATATTTGGTAGCCTACACTGGAGTAAGCATATTTCATTAAATACAAAGAAATAGACATTTTAAAAGGCAATGGAGAGCATTTGAAGCTACAGTTGTGAAGTTTGCACAGTGGATTAAAGATTAAAGAAAAATCTGTTAAGTACAGAAATGGAATTTTGGATAAAAGCTACATTAACATCAAAATATTAAATGTAATCAAGTACTTAAAGAAAAAAATTGTAGTAACACAAACAGTTCTGTGAAGAACGCAACTTAGCTTGTTAAAATATTATGGGTATGTGTTTTACTTGGGAGATAACAGATTGCCAAATCTAATGGTTTGGTCACCGGAAAGAAGAAAAAGAAGAGACGACCCAAAATAACTTGGGAGGGGCAGTGGGAAAAGTGACGAAGTAGAAATATTCAACACATAAAGACTCAATAAACTGACAAAAATGCTTATGCAGCCACAATACCGATAACTTCAAGTAAAGATATGTAACCGAAATCTACATAGTAACTGTAGCGAAGTACAATCGGGGAACTCCCTGATGATGATTTATGTAAACCGAAACATGTTGCAGCAACTATTATAATTTTAAATGATTTTATAATAATGTGTGTGCATTAGTTGGACAAATAAAGGAACTAATACTCCGAACATGCACGGTGCAACTATGCAGATTTTGGACAGTTCTCTTAAACTTCGACAATTTTAAGAACAGGCGTGGTGTCACATCCCAAAGACGACAATCTTCTTTTAGTTGAATAAAGAGAGACCAACTTGATGTCACTTGCTTTATTATTTCATTATTTAATGCTCAACATGTTTCGGATGTTAATACATCCATCCTCAGGAGCTTGCGACTTATTTGTTGAGT
>Ga0123357_10002025_pt1 | contig 22215 bp, 13 predicted proteins | sample TergutEmb28metaG_FD_89873 | JGI IMG/M metagenome (GOLD analysis project Ga0123357, IMG submission 89873) | Embiratermes neotenicus P4 segment gut microbial communities from Petit-Saut dam, French Guiana - Emb289 P4 | ecosystem: Host-associated > Arthropoda: Insects > Digestive system > Gut ... | reverse complement strand
TTATATTGTTGACTATTTTATTTAGAACTTATTGTCAACTCTTTCATTTATGTATTAGCTATGTATTACTTATATTGTGACTATTTCCACATCCATATGGAACTGTATTTCAATTGGATCTACAGAAAATAAAGCTAACTAACTAACTAACATAAACATTTCAGTCTTAACAGGCCATGATCAGTCTATGCATAAAAATTTATGAAAGAAAGTAAAAATATAAATATCATGTATTTACTTCATTCTAAATGTCACTTTTTTTTCAATACAATTTATGAATTGCATATGAAGGCTTATATTAGTAGCCTAGCTTACCGAAGTTGGGTATTTTAATTTTAACTATTCTAAACCTATAAAATATAATGTATTACATACAATACTGTATCTTAAAAAATGAATATAATGAAGTTCAAGGTCTAGTGAAACCTGGTTCAAATTTGGCAGCAGTAATAAATACAGCTAAAAAAGATGTTGAAGAACTGACAAAAAAATTATGTTGTGGTAGTATGGGGAGGCACAAAGGATGTGGGTAAAAACAAATCTCAGAAAGGCCTTCTTCAATTAAAGAATATTGTTGAAAGTCATAAGCAGACTAATATTATTGTTACGAGCATACCACACAGATATGATTTACAGATAAATTCATGAGTGAATAATGAGATAAAAGTATTTAGTACAAAATTAAGAACACAGCTGAAGGTTTCTGACAATGCATTTCTAATAGAGGTAAATTCGGACAGAGATCAGTTCACAAGACCTGGTTTCCATCCAAATTCAAAGGAAAAAGAACAGTCAGCAAAGAAAATGGTGGACACTATAAAAGATATTTTAAATAAAACATAGGTTAATTCAATCACTATGACATGGAAGAAAGAGCATGTGATGGACAGGGAGAAGAAACATATTCCACTGGTAAATAAAAAACAAAGTTATGAAAAGAAAAAAAAATTAAATCAAGAGGACAAGAGACTGGATGAAAATAAAGAAGACAGCAAATTTCAAAGAAGTAGTAAACTGGGACAGAGTGAAGTTAAGCCAGCCCTGATACCTTCTAAACAATCTCGCATACTGGTAGTATGCGATGATTTTCTATCGATAGGTTCCAACCTGAAATAATAAATGTGACTGATATGGTGGGAAATAGAGAGAATTATGCTAAAAATTGTGTGATTTGTGATTATCACTGCAGTGACTATGAAACCCGCTTCCTTCTGTGATATATGTAACTTAGAGGACAGGTAAAATATACAGCTTCTTATAGCTGATAACCACATCACAAACCCAGAATCAGATACAATGAACAAAGATGAATACCATGAAGACTGGTCCCCTATAATTCCACATAGCCAGCACAAATCTATAAATGTTAACCTACCAAAAAGTGAAATGACTAAGTTTAAAGAAAGCAAAAGTAAATTAAATTAAAATGTGACCTGACCAACCTATTCAACATTATCAGCAACATGGCATTACAACCCTCCTGAATGCCCCTTCCTGCAAGAAACAGGCATGTTCAAACAGCACCAGCAATAAAGTTTTGTACTGTACTGACACCCTTGGTAAATGGTATCAGTGATGAAGATTCTGCAACTTAATGAGCACGTTCTATGGGTGCATATTACATGTTTCTGGAAGATAAGTTTGGAATATGTATAGAGCACTAATACACTGTCTGTATTTCAAGATCACTGTACGTTGTTTTCAAACATGTATTCCAAACATATACAGACATGGAAGAACAAAAGGTAACATCATTGCTAATCTTGATGCATTGTGCTCTACACACCAATCAAATTTGGCTTCAAATGTCAATTCACCCTTTCCTTTTGTGGTTAGTTTACATCTCCATCAGAATCCCAGCCTATCCCAGCACTGATAGCTCACTCACTGGTGAAAGACAAGTTGGAAAGAATTTTGAAAGTAGTGGTCATGACACAATTGTTCTTGTATCACAGAATGCATCTGAAGGTCCACAAGTCCATAAAAAACCTTAATCATACCTAATTGTTCATTTTGAAATTTCATGACTACAGGCTTTTTAGAGATGGTATATAATACTTGCTATAGTGACTAGGCTATGAGCACGATGGTCAAGGTTTTGATGCCCAACAAGAGTTCCTCTTCTCCGAAACACCCGGACTAGCTCTACAGCCCACCCAGCCTCCTACTCATTTGGGATTCTATTTCCTTGAAGGTAAAGCAGCTATGGCGTGAAGTTGACTACTGACCTCCTTCTAGTTTAAGGCTACAAATTAGTATAGGTATGTGTCAACACCTGCCGTATTCAGTCATGACATGCACAAGGACAATTTTTACTTTTACCTAAGCAAAATACAGAATAAACCACAGGAAGCGTGTTGCGTAGAATACAGAAGAGGATGTGGTGACTACAACCACAACTTCCTGCTCCTGCTGGCACTTACCCCTGTCTGCGTCTATGTACAGCATGTGACACTCTCTAAGTATCTTTTCGTTAACAGTGAGAGCTGCTTCATCTATAGGAAAGTTGGCGGATCGTCGACACTTAGCACGTAATGACATTGCGATTTTCGTCTACTGTGAAATTAAATTAAAATGACCTTTCAAACATGTAGCAGTAGAAACAACGTGACAGTCACATACTAACATCAAAATGACCACAATCTCATGCAAATGCCCTGTAAATCACATCCGTAGCACCAAACAGTATGCACGTATGCAGCAAGAATCATACATGTGTGTAAAAAAAGGGGTACTAAAAACTTACATCAAGGACACTCTCACAACAGCATCTACGGCAGAAAACTGTGTAAAGCAATGTAGCGATTCCGGGAAACGCTGCATTAGCAGTATGACGACGACCCACAATAATTACTTTTCGTGTGGGCATTCCATTCAATACACAAATTGTGTCTTTAAACACTAATTAAATTTACTACTTTAATAACAGTAATACACAACTCCTTACCTACCGATCATTCAATTAAATCGACGTTCTACTGTAACTTCCTCCTTCCACCAATCACATTGCAGGTTGGGTGGATGCATTGGTTTAGGTTAGAATGCACGTATATCGTGTGCATTGTGTAGCGTATGTTCTACAAAGAGGAAATGGCGAGGACCACACGAACTTGGACACAAATTAACGTCCTTTAAAGAGGGAAATGTTAGATTTAATACATTAACTACTTTCAAACTATAAAACTTTTCCTATGGGACGGTGATTTGTGAAAGCATTTCAGTGTGCTACTTTGACGCAATCACGGTGCGCACGCGCCATAAATGTTGCACGTGATACGAATTTCCTAACTTGCGTGAGGACTAGTTGTAATTGCGAGGCTATATATTATTGAAATAAGTGAATGCACGTAACGCTGTGTACCTAGAAAATACGTCAGTTGCAGTGTATAGGACACACCTCTAATCACCAGTTCGAACATTTTATTTAAAAAAAAATCTCCCGCGTTAGTTGTGCTGTGCAATACGCGGAGCGCCAAGAAAATTTCAAAAGACAGATCCCGTGCTGGAGAAAAAGCAAATATTGAAGCGTCACGTTGAAACTTGGGAGGTTTGAGCGATCTCAAATGGGAACAAGCCGCAGGAAAACCTTCGTTTCTGCTGGTTGTTCATTTTGGGGTATGAAAAGGCACAGCTCAGAGTCCAACAAAACGTCTGAGATTACGCCCACATAAAATGAAGATTCGTACGTATCTGCCCTCTAGAATGGCAAGCAAGAAGCTTGTATCGCGAATGGTTGCAAGGATTAGTAGCAAGGCGTGGCTAGGCTTTTTTTGCGCCCGAAGTGAGTGAGAACAATGGTCGTCCTTAATAAATTCTGGATTTTAAAATATTGTCAATTTAAATATCTTTTAATTTGTGATAATTATAATGTATGGCACGGGTCAAAATCTAGAATTAAACGTCTTGGCCCAGTGGCTGTAGAATCAGCGATAAAACCACTGAAATCGATTGAAAAATTTACTGTATTTTTGAGTCTGTGACATTCCGTTGCACTGATACAATTTCATCAGGTTCAGTTTGTTGAAAGAATGTTTCAAACCAGGAAAAGAATTGTGGTCAAGATCTTATAATTTCATCATTCCCATTGACGTATATTTCATCAGTCTGTTTGTAAAAAATTCACATTTTTACCCTTATCTTGTTATGCTCCTTGAAGGAAGCAATGATGTCCATGTCCCAATGCAGTTCCAGTCCATACACATCTCTGAATACTGCTGGCCAAGTTCAGTGCACTCATTTCAAAGCTTTATAAGCTGTTCACAAATTTGTAGGCCCAGCTGACTAATCCTTGCAAGTGTGATAAATGATAAGAAATTTCATTTCCAATTTTATACAGAATCACATATGCACTTTAACCAAGAAGGGTACAATCACCTATTCATTGTCACATGCCATTTACTGCACAACTCTACAACATTAAATGTCTTTGGCATATAGTTAATTCTTCCTCTTTGAAATTAAATCAGAGTTCCCAGTTGATTTGTAACTTGCTGATGGCAATTTATTGTCCTTCTTTGCAGGAATTGGAACCAAGCTAACATCTTCAATGCTATTGTTGCATGTAGTTATATTTTAAAAAAACTGCAGCACTTCACCAGCTGGATTTAACTGCCCCAGACCATGTTCATTATTAGTTACTGATTGATCAAGCTGTGGAAAGCTGGGTTTATTTCCTTGTTCTTAAGAAGAAACAGCTGCTTTGTCATTCATAATTGCTTAAGGCAGGGGAGTAGTGGTACAGCTCTTACTTATTAACCTTGGTGCCAGATGAAAGTCAGTGGTCAACACGACACCCTGGCCACTGTACCCTGAGAAAGAACCTCGATATCTATTGAATAGGAGGTGAGGTGGGCCTGAGAGTTGTTCCTAATGTTTCTGAATAGAGAATAATCTCTTGCCCCTACCAGGATAAGACTCTATGATGTCAATTTTACAATAACGAGATTATTGAATTTCAGGCTCTTTCACACATTTCTTCTTCTGACATCTCTTAACAAGTCCTGAATCACACTTTCATCATCTTCACACACATTAATTCTTCAGAGAAAGGGGTACTAAAGACTGAAAATGAGTTTTCTACACCACACTACTGAAATCATATCAATACTTACAATAGAAAATAAAACTTTTTTGTCTGTACTTCAGCAGTGACATGGGAGAGAACCCAAATTGTACACTACTAAAAAAAACCCCTTCTGACAAATTCCAATTTTGGAATCATGGGAGTGTTTCAATACAACGGAAATGCACAAATTCAACAGAAACATCTAATAGCAGTATAGACATAGAAAGTACTTTCTCCAGGGTCAGGCAGCACTTGGATGACAAGATCACGATCCTACTGTCAAAATGGCCATATTAGAATTCTTAATACCAACATTTAATACTCACAATATTCCCACTTCTCATTACTTTTTAAAGGAATGTTGTTACATACAGGCAGGTCTCTTTTATGTCAGGGTTACATTCCTGAAAAATGTTGCACAAATCAAACACAAAATTCTCATTGAAAACAGTGCATTTCCTGGGGGTTAGGGGATTGACAGCATTATCCTATATAATGTGGGACAACACCACTAATGGACATACAGACCTGCAGAGTATATATACATGTCTATATAATATATTTCTTTATTTCTAACACAATATAAAAAGTAAGAGACACACATCCATAATTTTTGGTACAGATTATACCAACAGGGCTGTGGTAGTCTTGCTATACAAACAAACACCTCCTGTTTCAGATTGTTAGCAGTTAATGTTGTCTGAACACTTAGTGCTTTAATTCTATCAGCATTATCACGAACTGTATGTACGCTACTACAAATTTTGCAGATTTTTCACATGAATTGCACTAAGTGTTGTAGATTTACTTTTCTCACTCATTTTGGTAAGTAAAGCTAATGCTGTGTTAGAGGAAACTATATGAGCCACTTGATTATATCACCAACATACTCAATCCGTACATGTCAACTGATGGCATGACAGTGATGTCACTTTCTGCTAGCCTCCAACAGTAGATAAGTGTGGGCATGCATCATCACATTAAACTGAAAATTACTGTGTAAATTCAAAAAGTGGTGAAAATTTTCAAGTCACATTAAAGCAAAATCATATAAAATGAGACCTACCTGCATTAATGATTACTGACATCCCAATATTATGAAAACCTTTACAGTTTTATTCTTGCATAGAAAATAAAATGCATGTCAACAAGATATGCAAATGTGGAAGATAAACTAGTCAGAAATAAATATATAATTTTAGGTTTCCATAGCATGACTGTAGACAAACTAAGTCTTCTGGGTTGTCATGTGGTTTGGTTGGATAATTTCTTCCTGTTGTTTTGAAGGAACGTACCGCCCTTATCTTCAGGGTTACGAGTCCGTGAATTGATAGGAAGTTGAACGATGTTATTAGTTGCAAATCTGTTTTCTTATGAGGAATCAGCACCATCATGCTTCATCACTGTATGAGAGGACTTCATAAACCTAAGTGGTGCAAGTCTGGCCATCTGCACTCTATGATTTCAATGGTAATATGCTGGCACAAGTTTGTCACTGAAACTTTTATATGACTTACTGTATAATAAATATTATGTATACTATATGATACCATTCAATTAAACATGATGACACTTTTATGAACGCATGTAGTAGTCAATAAGTGTTGAGAATGCTGCAAATCCTGCTGCTCCAAATATTCCAGCCTTGATACCAGCTGCAACAAACATAAAAGTATATGTAAAAGAAACAAGTAAAAATAAAGTATAAAAATGACCAGTTTATGATGCCCTTTCCATAAAAGCTGGAGAAAACCTTAATCTGTTTGCATTTACCGAGGATGTAGAATATTAGTGAAATATAACCAGACATATTCCAGTACAGTATCATAAATCAATAATGTGCTCTAAAAATGTGCAACATGCCACCAAATTTAATCAAGTAGTTCATACACTTGCCCTCCTTAGTGTAAATCCATGCTTCTCAATGTATAATAGCTCACGGAACCCTAAAAGAGCTACAGAACTGAATAAGGAGCCCCTACCCGTCCACAGTAAGTCAATATAAAATATAATACAAGCATTTAGTTATCTTTTATGTATGTTACATGTAAAAATCAAATCACATAATTTTAAAATATATTGTTCATTTTTTGTGAATTTTTAATGGCATTTCTGACAACAGAAAATTAAGATCATCATGAAACTAAAAAAAAATGGTACACACCATGATTACTGAAAAGTAATTGTTTTAGATAATAACACTTAAAAACACCACAATTAAATCTGATATTTCATTTTACTCTCTCCATTGAACTGGGCATGTAACAAATGAGATGGATGTACTTGTTTTCCAGAGATCAGTTCTGAAGTCAGGTTTGATACTGGATAACTGGACCCACGCATCTGCTTCAGGATCATGTCTACTACTTTGCTTGTTCTTAGTCAGGATGTATTTCAAACTGCTGCCTTGCAGCGGTATTTTGAAACAAAAGACAGCAGGTGTTGTCTACCATGCTTCATAATTTCTGGGCATTCACTTGTAAACAGAGAACAAAATTCAAACACAGTCACGGTTTGAAAGTGTCTATTTGGTTTCTGTCAGCCACTATGCTGATAAGCTGTTCAACTTCTCTGAGTGGCAGGTCAAAATCCTCTGGTGAGGCTGAGAATGGATTTTTGACCCAGCTCACCTCTTCTTTTGCAGATGGAAAATATTTTCTGATGAACATTTGTAGATTTTTTAGATGTTCTATTAATTCTGAAGCAATTTCTGACAAAAGAGGAGTTTCTGATTCAGGTAAAAAATTAAAAAAAAATGTAGGGAAGCACTCAGTAATCTTTCATCACACAAGATGTCCAAAAGTGTTTTTTTTTTTTCAACTTTCCTTCAATTTTGTCATAAGCAGAAAATACTGTCACAGATGTATCCTGAAGTGATTGGTTCAGTTCACTGAGACTTGAAAAGTATCAGTGAGATAAAGCAAACATAGCAGCCACTTGTGCTTGTAGGTTAAATAATAATTCATAAAGAAATAACATGACTTCATTTCACGTGGTGAACAGCCATACCAGAACTTTGCCCTGACACAACCATCTTACTTACATGTGCAGTAACAGAGTCTTGAATTGCTTTCCCATTTCTTCACAAAGCACAGTGAAAAGTCATGAATTCATGGGCTTTTATTTTATGAAATTCATTATCTTCACTCATAATGATTAGTGTGAAATGTCATCACATGAATTTTAATTCACATATACAAATTTAGGACTGCCAATAAAACTCTTTCACCAAAACGCATTTTCATCTCTGAACCCCTGACATCCCTTCATGGAACCCTTGGGTTCAACGAAACCCAGTTTGAGAAACACTGATATAGAGGAAGAGAACAATAACTCACTATATATTGAATTAATTTCATTCTTATAGTGTGAAATATAAAGTAAGAGGTTGGGGAAAGCTAGTCTGAAGGCAGTATTTGGCATGGTTGAGTGAAAGTGATTTCCTGTGACGTATGATCGCAACAGCAGACTGCTACCCTGCTCTTTAAATAAACATTATGAGCATAATATAAAGACTACGTTAATAAATCAGTGGAACCCCATTAAATGTTCCTTGATTCAAGGTTTCCCTCATTCTGTTCTAATAATCCAAAGTGTTAATTTCCTCTAAAATTGTCCTCATTTTGGTGTTCAAATCCACAGCTCCCAAAAGAAACCTTGAGTGGGGGTCTGAGTGCACGTATATAACAATCTTGGAATATAAAAAATACTATCACTGTTATCAGTTAATGCCACATAGGACCTATCCAGACATTCAGAGCAAAATTCTTTTGAAGTAGTTCTCTTTTCAGTCACTGTGCCCAGGACAGAGACCTATTATTACCATAGAGTGGTTTAATATATAACAACACACTCCAAAACTACTAAAATTCTGAGACCACTGATACAGATTAACAGTGATATTGTCTAGTGTGTCTCCAGGGCACGACAGTGCCATTTGATTAAATTTAAAGAGAGTTCAATTGTAACATAATCTACAGGAGTAAAAAGCATTTCAACATACTATTACAGGTCACACCAACATAATCTGGTTGCCTGAGGACGTGGCTTGTGATGGACCAGAGAATTTTCTGAACCTTGGGTAATCAGCATATTACAGTATCAAAATACCTTACACAGGACCTCGTGAATAAAGTGTGAGCATTGTAAACAATTCTAATGTACTGGCACAAGGCATTAAGTACAGGAAGCAAAACTAAATGTGAAAAATAAATAGTTTATTTAAGACTGCTAAATGTACACAAACACTTTTGCAATGACACCGACTCACTCACCCGAAAATTCATTCTGCATGATCGACATATATCAAGATTTATGAAATTATATTAAAAAAAGCAAAATTTTAATGCAAACTAAGATAAAAGCATACAACTTGAACCATGATTATCAGATTGTGCCTTTTGTTATATCACGCTGGACCATGGGAGGTGTAACCTGTACCACTGGCACAGTTCTTTGCCTTTACCACTACAGAACTGCTACAAAACATTGGTACTTCATATGCATTTTACATCTACACATGCACACAGCTGCCCATGACCACACACAAACACACACACACATGCACACGCACACTACTTATCCAATCAGTTATTACACTACAAAGGCAAAATGCCGTCTGTGATTTCTGTGTTGTCTTATGTCTGTATTTCTTCCAGAAATCCTAAATAACGTAATAAATTTAACTGACAAGGGGTGTTCACTGAAGAGTTAAATGAAAAGCTGTAACCATGTTATATGTAACACATTTGTTCCACCAAACTGTCATTATTTTTCAACAATATCCACAAGCATACTGATGCATCAGTCCCATCTTGATAAGGGTTCAAAAATTATCTTCTTACAGAAACTGGGCCCTTGCATTCACATCCATTCATAAACTGCCATTTCCACTTCCTCTTTACAGAAGAATCAGATAACTCCCAAGTGTTGTTTCCACAGCCTAAACAAGTTATCTGTGACACATGATCCTTCTGTACAACTGTGAAACCCCACACATCACATGTTGGACACAAGCTGTCGCAGTCATTTCACTGGGAACTTCTGGAACAATCACCCTACTGTTTGGGCTGATAAAGCAACACTTTTAAGGTCACTGATGCCACAGTAATGAAAATGATGTTTGTGAACATTTACGAATGCAAAAGCCCCATCACTTACAATATTAGTCATGCCAGATGGTACAAATGCATCAATGTGCTTGGGAATTAAGTTTAAAAAAATATGGTAATATGTTGGTGGAATAAATGAAGTACATTTAACATTACAATGATGCCACATTTAATTTCTATGACTTGGAAACCTTACTATATCAGCAACCCTCATACATGCAGTTTCATTGACTGCTGAATCCCAAACATGAAAATACACAAAAACATGCATGCCCTTGTAAGATTCACACCGGAGTCTGATTACCTCTTAATCCTATAATACCTCCAGTAACACCGCCAGCATAGGTTCCATTACGCCAATCTGACTTTCCTCGAAACTGAAAGAAAATGAACACAATAACAAGCACTACTTGAACTGTTATAACTAGCAAGTGCTTTGTATCAAATTAATGGGTAATTTTTCCATCAACACTACTTGTTCTCTGGCACATTTAAATTCAATGTGGAATCATCACTGTTGATCTTCTCATAAGGTAGAGTTTCATTATCCCAGGATCAATTACTTAAGCATCACAATTTTCTCAATTCTTTGTATTAGATTTAACATATACTGTACAGGTCTATTCCATCACTTTTCAATAGTCCCTGGCAATGTTAAGTTAAATGTAACCTAAAAATGTTAATACGATTGTGATACTTATGAAACTAATCCTAAAGGTTGAAAGTCCACCTTGTGAGACTATCCCTCATGATGATTCCACAGTGAATCTGAACATGTCTGGTAATAAATAAAAGTTATGAAAATAACTTGTTTCTTTTTGACACAAAAATTCCCCATTAAATTAATGTAATAACAAGAAATTAGTAAAACGTAACTTCAAATAGACATTAAATATTTCCTTAGTATATGAATAGCTCTTCCAGCACACACAGCACGTAACTGATATTATGATATACTGTAAATGGAATAAACACTGGCACACAGCATATTAATGACCACATACTTAGGCACGCTATGAAATGAATGCACAATGAGATCACATAATTGTGTATAGTCCATATACATTTTACCTCACAAAATACTTAACATACTGGGGAAATTTGGTAACAGAAAATTCTACCCTGAAGAAAAAGATAGTACATCCCTACAAACTCTTGGTATTTGTCTAGAAATCTACATAGTATTACACCACAGAAGAAAGCTATCTTCATTGTTAATACGTTCCACACAAAAATAAATCAGTAACCACAATCTGCCTTGTTCTCTCAACAATATCTCACTTGAAAATATAGCAGCTCATGACATCTGAGATTTCCATGGTCATCTTATTAAAATCAGTAACTTGCATTTTAACAGATTTTCCACTTCAAAACATCCAATAATGCATACTGGTCCAATGTCGAGATACAGTTGACATCAGTTTCTGCCCTACTAGGTCCAATGTCGTGAACAAATTGACACATTAATTTAGAGTGTTTCATGTTGATTTTCCTACACTTCTGTTACCTAATGGCTTCTTTTGAACTCTGAAGTTAGAGGATTTTCTGGAAAATTAATATAGACCTGACTGCTGCAATTCACAAGAATAAATTGGACTGCAAAGTGTTAAAATTGCCTTGTTTCTTTTACACCAAATTTTTGCATTGTATACATGGCAAACACCCACACTGTGATGTGTCTCAGGGTGCCAAATACCTCTTTTGCAATGGGAGAGAGTGAAAACATAATAAAATATTAAATGAATTTTTTTGCTTCACCAATATAAGTTTCCTATTGCAATAAGAGTATCAATGAATTGTACATGATATTTGTAATATTTTTTCTAAAAGCATTGTACTGTCTTATGCACTCAAGTTCAGGTGTATCACCATCATCTGTGACAAGTTAGGCCTTGATAGACCTGTTTTGACCTGTTAAGGTATATACAATGGAATTTTTATGAAAATTCATTTTGGTAATTCACTAATGAACAGCTTAGTATTGGCAATAAGTGAACATGACTTGTGCAAAATGAGGAAGAAAGGTTGGATGAAATTATAAAGTCAGTAGCTTCCTAGTAATTAGCCTAAGGAATTTATGGACCGCATGCATGAAGTTATATTGTATACTAAATGCCCCATACATAAGCATTGAGGACTGAAGTTTTTCTACTTTTATGGCAGGCTCACAACAGAAAGTTGTAAAAATGCACTCTTTAACATCACCATATATGCCTGTATGTGTGTCCATGTGTGATAACATATTAACCACCAAACATACTTTTATAACCTGATAATGGAAACTGTTACTCACATTTGTAAATAGTCCAATTTTTGTAAAAATATGTAAAACAACAGTGACACCTTACATAAAATTCTGCATAGCGCAAATTAAAAGTTTGAAACACATGTTTTAGAGAAAAATTCAGCATATTCTACACTAATATGTATTTCCCGTAATGCAATTTTCAGGGTAATTACCTAATGAAACAGGAGAAATTTCAACAAGATTATTGTGTCATGCACACATTTCCTAACATGTTGTTTAAACAGTCACTAACTTAAAGCAGAAGCAAACCTGCCTATGGAATCTACACACTCACTCACAGAATGCAGTATGTATTAAATAGGATATTTTATCACAGGAGTACTCGCTATAGAGTGGATAACATTGTTGCTGCATGGTGACCAATCACAGTGCCTGTTTAGTAGTGCTCTGTCTGCATTAAAAGACTCTTATACTATGAACATCACTGCTTGGCATTTAAATTTGACAAGAATCAAAGACAGAAATTAGCATAAGAACTAACCGATTCGATGGTGCATTCAACTGCAGAGAACATAGCACCAACAATTGCAAAATTCTTTCCATAGCTAACCATAGTTCCCTTCATCTCTCTTAGAACTTCCCTTGCTGATGGCTGTTTAGTGTCACCAATGGGAACAGTCGGGTTGACACTGGATGAAAACAGACCAATGGCAGCTCCCAAAACATAACCTGAAAATAATATAGCCAACTCACACCAACAATTTTCAAGTTTCAAAAAGCTTCATCTCCTTATCATTTGCAATATACTGCTGTTCATACATAAAATGTATATCAATCCGTATTTCTGGTATATATTTATAACACAATGATCAGTTACGATATTGCTTTTGTAAGCAAGAGCTTAAGAATACTTAACTGTTTACAGAAGAGTACCTGTAATTATACTGATGAAGTCAACAGGCCCTCTTTCTCATACTACAGTACTTTTACAGTCCTTTAACAAACCCAAATCTGGAAACAATGTACAAGGTGATGTCCCATGGTCTGTTTTATGACTTCTCCACAGACCCACTATTTTGGAGTACAATCAAGGGAGGACCTCTGGAGCATTGTACTAGCCAACAGAAAGGGACCATATGATTTAAATGAGTTGCAGGAAAAGCGGTGAAACCCAAATTTACTCATTTTTGTATCCATCTTAAAGTTGGGGATGACACAGTGAAACACCATCACAACTTGACCAAAACTAAAGATGCTCCTCTGGCTTGGATATGCCACAATAAACTATCGCTCTGAAGAGTACAAGTCACACAACTTCAGTCTTTAAAGTGTCTCATCTGCATTAAAGAAAATGAAACGCCATCACACCGAGTACTTTCACATACTTCTACAATACCAAGTCTGATCATACCAATAGCCAACTTACCTAAAACACAGCTCGTAACTGTTTTAAATGCACAACTTTCCATGGCCGCTTCAATCATTTTTTCCTCTCTCGTCTTTATTTTAACTGGGCCCATCATCCTCGGTATTATTATATTTTCTCTGTACCGTGTATTATTGCCTATCATATATAACGCCAATCTATCCCACTCCTCATTTGTAAAGAAAACTCTTTTATCGCTTTCTTGCCTATCCATTTCGAAGTGCACATCGCATTTATGCACCTTATGGTCTTTAAAATAACTTTCTCAAAACTTTTCTGAAGATTTGTAGTTCAATGTAACCTAAAAAGCTTTTATCATGGAGAAGAAAACATCCTTCTGTTACCACCACAGATCATACCTATGGTTACCACTGCTTACACCGCGGCCACAGAACATATATGTGTGACCACAGTCACATATATACCGCTACCTACGACACGTAACTAAACTGCGGTCACAGATCTTACAGGTCATTGCGCCCGCAACATTAGGTGCGTAGGTCCATGGCACAAATTCATTTGCATCACTATGGCCACTTGTATATGAACACACAGTCTGCCGCTTCATGTTGCTTACTGTCATGCTTATCCGTACTGTTATATCTGTATTACCACCGTTGGCTATTATGTCCATAAGAATGGCCGATCTGGGGCATTGCCCACGTTTAAAGACATGGCGTGCTAAATGTGTTACGTATCAAAGTAATGTATAATATTGCAGGACTCATTCTTGTGAAACTCGGAATGCTGTAACTACCGTACCTCAACTCAAATTTTGTCTATGCGTTTGATTATGATGTAGTTTATTTTACAGTCCAAATAAACGTCACCCTTTTATTTATTTAGCATTCCAGAGATCCATCAGAGTGGATATAGAACTTGTCACTTGGGCATCTTGACGGACGATATTTTCTCACGATAAGGTAGCTCTTCCCTGGGCTTTAACACCATGCCGTGAAGGAATATGGAGAACCAGAGGTTTAGAACCACATATTAAATCTGGGCAGTAGATGGTAGTAACAGGCCAGATGCACGCTCCGGTTGCTTTACCCCTGTGCAAAGAGCCCTCGGTATCCACTGAATAGTAGGATCGGCAGACTCCAGGGCCAATTTTTACCTCATGGGAAGCAGTCTTCTACTTCTCCACGCTTAGTATTGGTATTGCATTAAACGTTCATTAAATCCTTACAAACATAATAAACCTTACAGATGAAGGTGCTATGTTCCTATAAATTGCTGGCAACCACACAACCAGAAACACTGTGGCATTAATGTCAAATTTAATCTCAACAAGCATCATTTGACTTGAATGGTTTATTGTGAAATTGAGTAGAAAATAATTATTACCATGCATTACTCACCATAATACCCTTTTAAGCCCCACATTTTTTTTACTATAATGTTAAATACAGGTAGCACAGATACAAAAACACCTAAATAATATCTGGATTAAACTCAATGGTTAGGGAAACAGTAGTATAACATCAATTAATTATGTGCATGCTGTTGAAAGCACTTATTGCAAAACAAAACTATGAACTCTGAACATGAATACAAGGCTGAAGTGCTAAAGTAGCAGGCAGCTGTCACACATCACTGAAACACACATGTCTAACACTGCTCCATTGGACACACTGAACCGTTCATATTAATTTTTTTCTGAAATGCACAAAATGTAAGTTAATCTGAAACCACTGAGCTGTTATGACTGTGCATACTGCATGTTGCACCTCATTTAGTCTGTTCAAAAAAGCGAATATAAGTAGAGCAGAATGGAAAGGTGTATCAAATTTTAAACACATGGAATTTTAAAACATGTTCGCAATACTGAATACGGCATCTGTTATAGATTAAAACTGCTGACTGAGGTTATTAGGAGTAAAAATATGCAAGATCATAAATTCTGTTGAAAAAGCTAACCAGTGATGCAGATATAACATTCTAGTGGGGCATAAACTGTGTCCATTTTAGTACCTTATACACATGTTCTCGTGCACATGTACAATCATACTGAAAAATGTTGCAAATAAAACTTCCTGAACTTCGTGCTTGTAGTGTATCATTTACCAGCTTATAGGAGTGTTCACAAAATTGCAAAAGGTGACTATTAGCTTTGGCATGTCTTTCCGTCCATCCACATGGAACAACTTGGCTCCCACTGGATGGATTTTCATACGATTAGTTGCATTTTTCAACAATCTGTCAAGAAAATTCAAGTGTCATTAAAATTGCACAAAAATAACAGGTGCTTTACATGCAGACCAATATACATTTCTGATCATATCTTGCTCAGTTCTTCTTAGACTGAGAAATGTTGTAAAGGAAATCAAAATGCACAATTTACATTTAATAATGTTTTTTTGAAAATCATGTTGTTTATGAGATAATGTGGAAAAATATTATAAAGTCAGGCTGGCCACAGATAACAATATGGCACATATGCATTATACTGGATACTTCAGTCTACAAATAAACGATCAGAATACTGATTTTGCACTGCAACAGCGGTCGCACAAATACACCTCTGCCAGTCCTGTTAAATTATCATCTCTTGTATGTGATGATGTGAACATCATATATGTAATGCAAAATTAATGCTGGGCTGATACACTCTAGTACAGGTTGCCTATTAGAATTTTGACTAAATCTGTTTTAACAGTTCTGGAGATGAAACATTAAAATGGACACAACCCATCTGTCCACTTCACACCTTCACATAAGGAACACACAAATCAACTTGCCACTCACGACCACATACTCTGATAACTCAAAGATTGTTCTCAGTCATTTGGGTCTCAATTTTAATCATTTATTTGTATGTCCCAGTGAGTACAATCCGTTTAATGTAACACCTAGAGAACAAGAGAGGTGCCAGCTAATCAAATATTCTGGATTATCGGACAATACCCACACCCACCTAAGGTCTTATAGGTAAGTCACTTATTTTCACTGTATGAGGGCTTAGCTTTTCAATTATCATAGGCACGGTCACAGGTTTGCCTTTGGAACGCACTGCTGTCAACCACTTACAAAACACCTCATCCAACTGCACTAATTTTGGTAGTTTGTTGCTTGCCAATGTCCTTCGCACTTTCACTTTACACTATAAATGATGATAAATGGTCCCCCCATTTCTGCATATTATATTACAGACAGATGATGGCCCAAGGCTGTACAAATCCATGACCACACCTTGGCCTGTGACACTTTCAAGCTGCCTAATTACTTACAAGTTCTTACAAATTGTTACAATTTTTCTTCTTGCCAGCAGCACCTTGTTTATTTACCTTGGGGTTTTTTTTTCAAGCCACTATAATAGCTCGATGGGCTCAATAAAGTCCAGATAACAAACGATAAAGACATGGGACCACTACACATACTACATGTTATTAATTGTGAAACTGCCAGTCTTCATAGTATTTGCCTCACCCAGTGAACTATCAGGATTTCTGGAATCTTAGTAGCCAGATTAAAGGAAATCTACTGTAACTACTGGAACTGGGATGTATGGACATTATTGGAAACACAGAAAGAAACTTACTTGGTCAGATATACTTAAAATATAAATGCACCGCAACTCATGATTCTCCTCTGGGATCTTTTCAACAATCACAATCTTTATTCTTCATATAATTATTGTGTTCTGAACAGTAAATTTAAGCCACAATACCTATCTGGACAGTATGTTCAGTAAATGGTTAAAGCCTTGCAGAAAGAATAAATAAAATTATTTTGTCTTCCCATCTTTGGCTTGGTGAATTATTATTTCTTCCATTCATTGGACATATTCAGATGACCAATAAACATTTAACTTCAATGAATACCACTAAAAAAGTAGTATACACTATTCTGTACTAGCTAGCAAAGAGTTCATACTTGACTAACACATCCTGCGGGAAAACATACATGTACCACAAAACAATATTTTAAATTGACAGTATTAAAATGGTATTATGTGGCGTGTGACTATAACATTTGCAGGCAACAGACTCAAAATATTTCAACTATTCTTACAATTTAAAACACAGACACCAATAACCAGTATACAAGATAATACCTCTCCACTACATTAACACAACATGTTACTGCAGCCATAGTTGCACTACTTTCTCTCTGATATGGAAGCATAACCCTATAATGATAACAAATTATAGATATGATCAAAAGGTAACTAACAAATGCAAGTGCTAATGATCAACAATATGCAACAAACTTAAACATTTGTGCAAATATGCTTACTCTTTACTGTACTCAAATGAGGGGAAATTCAAGATAAAAAATATTTACTGCACATTTGCATGTAAGGCTTACACTGCACACTAGAGATTGATGTACAAAACACAATAATTATGAAGCAAAAATATGCCATGGTTGTATTCACCAAGTCAAAACGACATGGCCCCATAAAGATTCAAATAACATTCTGGTGTACATGTTGCAAAACAATAAGGAGCCTCACTGCCTGGATATAAGGAAATAGTTGAGTAACAAAGTGTATCCAGAGTACATAAAAAAACCACATGACAATTCATGAAAACCCCCAAATCTCATTCATTCATACATTTTTAAGTGACTACAAATTTTGTGCCAGATCTCCATAACATGCATCCAAGCCTTACACACCAAACTCACACGCAAACTGCAAATGCACCGCAACATATAGCACCTTCTTATTTAAATCTTATCACTGTCACTTTATTGTACTCATACACTAATATCTCTAAAATGTTACTGTAACTATTCTCACAGTAATAACAGAGAGGTGGCATATTTGAAATGTAATGCTACAAAAGTGAGACATATAAACGTCACTTCTGTTCTGTCCAGCAGACAAAAGGAACTCAGGTTGCAGGGGTCAGGCTTCAATCACAGCTCAAATGATCACCATTACAAACAATTCCTGCATAAACAGTTTCACTTGATTAACAATTCTAAGGTACAGTATACTCCCAAATATCCATTTACAGATTATTTCATTTGCAGATTATTCATGAATATGCTCCCTTTACTCCAAGTGTGGATTTAAGACTTTACTTAATGTTTATAGCACCATGTATTGTCACAAACAGAAATACTCTTTGTAAGTCCACTGTATGGCAATCTTGTTGTTAACTCTATGGTCTGCAGCAAGGTTATGTGCTGAAATAACAGGGAATGTAAATACTAAACCATTCATCCTCCAACTTATAACTGTACTATGCTACTGATGTACACAATATATATATATAGTGTGTTCCAGATAAGAAGTTCCATACAAATAATGTTAAATTTTCTCACTGACAAAATTCTTGTGTGAAAACCTTTCCTGCTTTAGAATTTTTTAAAATTTGGATACAAATTTTCCGTTCAATATGTTTACAAGCCTAGCCAACCACTATTCATTTCCTGGTGGTTAAACTGTCTCAAAGCCAATACCAGCTAAGAATCAATTCGTCTGCATGCAAATTACTGACTTGTTACTGGTTTTATTCTTCTCCCCCTATGGGCCGTATGGCCTGTACAGAGCCTCAGTGCTTGTACAAGGGTGCACTCTCCTGGTTTTATGTGTTTTGTTATTCATTTTCAGCTGAATTTACAAGGTCGTGCAAAGAAACTATTAGCTTCGCTGTCTGTCTCAAGTTTGGTTAAACTCAGGCAAACATAACAGGCACTTCATATGACACATACATAAACTTACAGTATCTAATCAAGTGCTTCTTGGGTTAAGAAATGTTTCAGATAAAAGTAGTACACAAAAACAAAACACATATATCACAACAAACGTATTTTCTCCCCAAAAACTGTCACTTATGACATAACTAAAAGAAACATGACAGATCAAGATGCCAAAGAAATAAGTGTCTAGATACAGATTTGTTGTCATGTCACATAATAATCTAATGAAGTAGTATGTTACACAGTTATCAACTTTTTCTTCATGTGATTTATGTGATGCACAACGAAAAAACACAAAGATGTAAATTCATAAAATTTTATATGTACTGATTGCATCTAAAAACACTGAATTTGGTATGTGAATGTATAATGAATATACCTACAAATTGTGTATAAAGTATGGTTTATAACTGAGCAATTACAAAATACTTAAGGGGTTCAGATTTTAGGTTATGTACGACAAAATAATTTGAAACAGATAAAATTGACAGATCCATAAATAATAAGTTCTTCAAAGAAATGTAACACCTCAATAATGCTTATAACATTCTGCAATATATGTACAACTGTGAACAACAACAAACGTGATCACAGAGGATTACACAGTATGACCATCTAACCTGGGATCCAGGATGCAAAGACCCAAACATGCTTCAATGTTACATTATTAGGTGAAGCATGTCACAGAGCAGCTGCAGCAAGGTTTGGACTGCAGTAGGTAAGTTGTGACATAATGAGAACTGTAGACCTGTGTAATGACAGCTTGGAGGTGGAGGACACAAGTGCATAAATGAAGAAAATGCACTTGTGCTGACAACAGATAACTCTGGACTTGTAATTTTAGGTGTTGCACTATGACTTGTGTTTTATTAATTTTTTTAGCATTAAAATAACTGTAAAGCCCACACTGCTATGGTAATATACATATGTTATCTTTGTAACTGACACTTTAGGGATAATTTCTTGGGATCAAAACATAAACACAGATTTAAAAAATGAATCAATTTTTACATCTTCCTTATAAGAAGATATCCTCTTTAAGAAGTTGCTTCATTGGTCTGCCCCCCCCCAAAAAAAAAATCTTATGCAGGAAACAATGTAGTGACTTATGACTGTAATAATGTAGTGAAATGTTCAAAAAGCAACAGTGTAAAAGCTGAAAATAATTTAATTTTTGATTGTTCATACTTACTCTCACCTCCATTAGTGCAGTCCTTTAAGTGTATACTGCATTCCTTTAGACAGTCAAGATGCCATGCAACAATTACAAAGGTGTTACAAACATGCACGTTCATTCTCATGGGTTTGTAACATAAGCTGTCACAATTATAAGCCTAAATATTTTGTAACAAGCAAGAAACCACAGTAATACAATGGCAATTAGCTTTACAGTGTGCCATTACTACAGTGGTCACAGCTCTGCTGTCAAGTCCCTCCACTGTATTCAGTACACAACAAGGAAGACTGTTACATTCTAACAGCAGGGTCTAATCTTCAGCCCATTCCTTGACTGCACAAGTTTCATGTCAACTTAAACACCTGGACAAGTAAACTAAAGTACTGAAATAGAAACTGACTCAGCAAAGACGTAATTCTTTGAGGCATCATGCTAACCTTTGATATTACAGTGACACAATATATTTCTACATCAACTTTCTCACAATGTAGTATCTGTCAGTATATACACTTGTACGTCCACTTAAATATATTAAGATCACCTCATCAAATATGGATGAAAGATACGTAACACAATATATATGCCAGTTTTTTAAAATGACTAAGTATTTAATGAACTATCAATATACTGCCAAATATTCCTACATTGTCACGTTAAGTTGTTGGATATGTTGCCCAATGCACACCAAAATTCAGTATGATTCACAAATTTTGGTACAGACTGTAACATACCAAATTAAAATAAAAATGTATGCTTCCAGAGCATAATTATTACTTGTACAGAGACAAACACAGTTGAACTGACATTTCTGCACTACTTCGAAACGTGTTTAAAAAGCAGTGATGTTCAGATGACAAACATTACATACAACATGAATCACGCCTTTGTTTGTGATTTTGATTATTAAATGTTGAGACCAGACCTGCTTCACTCATCCCTACAAGAACACCATTATGTCACAGTTTATTGCTAAGAACAAAACTATAAAGCCGACACAGTGAAGACAAATAAGGCAGCCTACTGTCTTGTAACTATTTTCTTGGCTCTGCCATGAATGTGTATTTTATCACCCATAATCAGCAAGGGGACAAATACTACAAATATTCTCCCAATAGTACACACATATACCCATGTACTTTATCTTACCTTCACGTCCTCCAATTAAAGCTCTGTAATTAACCATGCTACATTCATACATTTAAGAAGGCAATACAATTAATTTAAGATACCGTTCAAAATTTTGTTTTCTGATTGTCTTTCAAACTTTGTAATAACACCTACCTTCACTCTTGCACTGAATGCTATTCAGAACTGTAGGTAATACCTGAACAAATTTTCACAAACAACATTTAACTTCATGTGCAAGTTAATTACAAGGAATCATTTTCATGCCATATTCAATTGTGGATAATTTAACCCTTTCCCCTCCCTAACGCTCCAAAGCGCTCGGAATTTAAAAGTCCCCTCCCCCTCTAAACGCTCTAAAGCGTTGCTGGTTTAGTACGTAAATTTAAATGTCCCGTGAAAAAACTC
>Ga0123357_10002024_pt1 | contig 22219 bp, 17 predicted proteins | sample TergutEmb28metaG_FD_89873 | JGI IMG/M metagenome (GOLD analysis project Ga0123357, IMG submission 89873) | Embiratermes neotenicus P4 segment gut microbial communities from Petit-Saut dam, French Guiana - Emb289 P4 | ecosystem: Host-associated > Arthropoda: Insects > Digestive system > Gut ... | reverse complement strand
CCCCCATGCCCACACCAGGAACCCTCATATAAAGGCAATGTATATGGCAATATTATTGTTGGCATATGGGCACAGCCCAGCTGGCCAAGTGTTTAATTTTTCGGTATAAACACCATTACTATCAAATCAAAAAATTACTGCTAGCTCCACTGTACCAAACAATTTGAAATCCTAAAGTTGAAATATTAACACTCCACCTCTCTTCATTATTACAGCCCAATTTGGGTCCTTAAAGCTCTTCCATTCATTCCTATCTAGTGCTTAGGTTTGAAAGGTTAACATTTAGGCATGAACAAGATGCAAACATCAAAATAACTAAAACATCACATGTGCATCTAAGAGAACACTAAGTAGTTTGTGTTTATCTTGGTTTTTTGTGTTCACTGATCATATCAGTCTTCCTGATTACAAACATATCACTGATTTGTACACAGCACCAACTAATCATAAAAAATGACACTGACACACAACAATAATAACAATATGGAATATTTCATAATGTAAGCACACGTAATTCTCAAAAACTTTGCAAGATCTTAACAAAACGAAGAAGAGATGTTAGGCCACTGTTACTTTGAGATCTAAGCTCTAGGGCCTTATTCAGAAGTGAATAGTGAATGTTTGACTGTCTTCTTATTTGCAACATCACTAATCTCACTGAACTAAGCCACAAACATAATCCACCATCAGTTCCATATCCCATTGTCCCTAGTATCTATTTCCATGGCTTCAATATCCTCGCAGAAGCATTCTCCATGTCATTTACATCACACCAATTTGGTTTTAAAGAACTCAGCTGTGAACATAAAAAGCATACATTCACACATATGCTGCAACCCAGTAGCCAATACTTCTCAATCAAATTTGCCAGACAGCCTTGTAAGTCACACTTACTCTTATCTTATTCTTACCCAGGCAGCCATGTACTACCAATAAAAACACTTATGAAGCATTCATTTCTGTAGGAGTTATTTTGTCTTCCAATCCTGTACACTCTGTTATATCTGTGGTCCAGTAAATAGGCTTGCACTTTTGCCTCAGGTATGTGAGAAAACATACGTGTAGATCACGTGATGTGTGAGCCAATGCTTTGACAAACTGCTTCACAAGCCCCATACTTCATGAAAAGTAGTGGCAGGTAAATCTGAGTTGGAACAAGAGCTACATGATTGACAATGTGTGCACTTGTAGCTTGTTTTCTGGCTGACCATTTTATTTTGATGTAATGCTGGTCAAATACTCTACTGGTCCAGAGGCACAAGAAACAAGAATACTTGTATCCACATCATAGCCAACAAGGAATCCTGGCATTATTAAGTCCCTAAAAAACATCCCAATTGTAATGTTAATACTTGACTGTCTCCAATTCTGTGCCGACATCCTCATAGTCCTCCCTCAAAATGAACAGAATGGGCACCTGAAATGGTTGCAGAATGAGTCTTCTGACAATGTACAACTACTAGACACAGTTTACTACAAACAAAAAAACCAAAAAAAAACTCTATATATGATATGTTATTGAAGAATAGGAAGCTATTTTATGAGAGAATATCATTAGAAATTGTTTAAAATATGTGGAAGCTTCTTTGATCATGTCAACCTACGATACATCTATGTTAGTGAGCACAAAAATGCAGGTTTTTAAGAAAAGCAACCTTGTATAATAACTTTCTAAATAATGACAAAGGAGCAAAAGCACTTACATTTGCATTCAGGACCAACCATTTACCCAAGAAACGTGTAGAAAATACCTTCTTATTATATAACGTTAATATTTAAATCAATACCAAACATCCAAACTGGAAAGGAAACTAGTTCATGTAAAAATACATCAGAATACAGAAGGGAACTCACTAAAGGCTAACAATTTGACAATTTTAATAGCATTTATAGTATAAAAATATCAGAAGGTTTATAATTCATTGACTCTGCATGTATGTTATTTACTACAGAGGTCACAGATACTCTGTTTTTCAACAGCATTAATCATCATATGGCTTCAACACACACACACTTTCGTCTAACAAGAGACCACCCACTGACGTTTCAACAGGCTTTGTACAGCTGAAATGAACATCTCAAAATTCTTACAATGTACAACATTACTTACCTCCCTCTAGAATATATGGAGGTATATACACCTTCATGGAAAACTACACCTTGAACCTTTCCCTGTACATTTCTAAACAGTTATTATGTGATCTTGATGATTTGTTGAGTCTGACTATACAGCAATACCCAGAAAGTTTAGCTGGGGGAAAGGGCAAGGTTAGGGGGTTTCCAAAGGAACAACTTAGGCTCACAATAAAAAACATCCAACAATACATGTCTGGTAATATATTATAAAAAATTCAGCACACAATACATCACATTCACTGAAATTCACCCCTAATAATATGAACAAAATATAACAGTTTAAATAACAATAACAAGAGAGGTTTTGATAATGTAGCAGGTGGAAAGACAGTCAAATTCACACATGAAGAAACTGATTAAAAATATTTTTCTCACTTCCTCATAAGCATCCTCAGAACTATGTAAATATGTCAATGTTAATAAAAATCCAACTAGACGCAACAGTATGCAGATATTTATTTACTGCAAAGCTACTCTACATGTTTTGGGTGTCACAGCACCCATCATCAGGAGTACTAAAAACTGTAACCGCAGCCTCCTGTACAGGTCATAATATCGGTACAGCTACTTCCCTCCAACGTGGCCGGATCAGGCCACTTTGGAGGGAAGTAGCTGTACCTGTACCGGAGGCTGCGGTTACAGTTTTTAGTACTCCTGATGATGGGTGCTGTGACACCCAAAACATGTAGAGTAGCTTTGCAGTAAATAAATATCTGCATACTGTTGCATCTAATTGGATTTTTATTAACATTGAATTATGATGCACGGAACCATGAGCTTAAAATTTATGTGAATATGTGTTTACCTTCATGTCACGTGGTATTCAGTGATTATGGAACCAAGTCAGATCATAACGTAAATATCACTAATATTTCATAAACATTTCTGAGGAACAACTCAAAGAAGATAAAGTAGAGAAAAAGAATGATAACCACTCACTCCAGAAACATAAATTACATTTTCTGAACTGTGCATTGTTATACACATAAGTGAGAAAGACCAACAAGATGCACACTTTTTCTTAATAATTTATTTCACTTGAATTATTAAGAAAAAGTGTGCAACTTGTTGGTCTTTCTTACATATAAATTACATCTTCAAACACAGCCCATATTTATGCCTGTTAAGTATAACACACAGATAAGAAGGCCGCTAATTCCAAAGGCCTTAAATTCATTAAAACAATACAGGTACCTCCAGATGTATATGACAGTTACCGTCAAGAATGGTCACATAATTCAAAATTTGTGTTCATGCTTTTCTTTTAATGCCTTTAATTTTCACTGAAAGATATATCTTATTCAGTTCTATCTTTTTACATATTGTTTTATTTTAGACAAATAATTTTAGTATTCTTTACCCCTTTAAAGTCTCAGTTACTTTATATGCTACCTGGTTTAAAGCTCAAAGATTTTATGTTCCAACTGCACAATGTATTTGTGCTTTTAATACATATCAGTACAAAGGGTGCTACAGCTTTAACTGGCCACACAGTGTGTGTTTATGGTATGGGAATTGTTAAATTTGATTCAAGTTAATTTTAGTATTCAAGCATCAATCTTTACTACTAAAATTAAATTTAAAAAATGCATATAAAATTACATAAATTCAATCCTCATGCATGTCAGGGCCTATCTGTACACATCTAAATAAAATCAAAAAAGTATTTACAACTTTGAATGTACAAATTAATCAACTAAATATCATTTCCCAGTCTTATAATTATAAAACAAAAATTCTACGATCACAAAATCCATTTGCATAATTTCAATTGTATAAACAGATCTGAATATTACTGATCACCTCATTATTATTATTATTATTATTATTATTAAGTTTACAGAGCGGACAGCATCAGACAACAATCTCTTTATTTTCATAATCCCAAAAGCATTACCTTCGACATCTTACTGTCCACCTTAAATATCAGAACATTCCAAATACACAGATACCATGTTGTTTGGCAGATGGGTGCCAATGTTTCAGAATACTTGTTGCCACCATCTTCTGGAATGTTGATACCTATCTACCAAACTACAAAGTGTCACATCTCATATCAACATAATGCTGACAATACCCATGGCCAAGGTATCATTAAATCTTACACTCTGAATATAGTTAGCAATGCTTTTTTGGTGAGATGCAAGAGGCTCCTTAACCCTATATTAAGCATACATGAATTTAATGCAAGCCAGTCATACCCTATCCATAAAATGCAATTAATCATTTTCATGTACAATTATCATACAGTATTATCATATTCAGTGAGTATTAACACCTTAAATGCTTCCTTAATGAGTCAAAATTCATGCCTCTCTATACAGAAAATACCCTAGTCCCCAGTATCGGTTTCTCCACATACATGGGGCCAAATTTTTCAGCAAAAAATGTAGAAAATTCCCTAACTTCATTTCCAATAATTACATCTGTGGACCAGGACTTTCCAACAGGAAAGTTTCAGTCCCACATCCCTGCATATATGCAGCCAAATTACTGAGGATCCATACATTAGATATCCCCACACTCTTGGCAATCACATCCATGGAGAACAAATTTTCAACAGAAAAATTAAGTTAATCTTTTGGCCAACTGCCATTTCCTCACCCTTCTGCTCCTGATCCAAGCACTTACACTTTCTGAACAGCCAGTATGACATGACTCCTTACAGGTAAATAACTGTTGTAATGTTTTGTATCATCACAGCTGCATCATTACTACTACTACTCCTCCTCCTCCTCCTATTTCCTACTACTACTACTACAAATTTTACATTTATTCTCATCTATTAGTTATTAGGTGGTGGTCATCTGGTAAGTCCAGAATGAAACAAGAGATCAAAGCACTTTACCGCAGCACTTTACAAATGATGTATGCAGGGCTCATTAGTGTGATCTGCTGTAGCTCTACAGCCAACAGGTAACCTGGGAGCAACTTCTTAATTGTTACTAATGCTCAAATTATAACTGACACAATTTTTGTCCCCACTTTCCACATCCTGCTGACCTTGATCTCAAGGTCAGCAGGATGTGGAAAGTGTCCATTTAAGCCTTCTTGATTTATGCCTGCTTTCTCAGGAACACAATTACAGCATAAATCAAAGTCTAGCTGTATTGATACTGGTTATTTTATAAACTTCACTAGCTATTGGCATTTCAGTGATAACTCACAAATCCACAATAATTGTTACCAACACAAGCAAACACCAAGTTCTTTACACATAATTCACTGATTTGTAATTTGTAAGTTAATAACTGACTGTGTTCTGCTTTCTATGTCACTGTCCAACATACTGCTGTTCAGAAAGAACAGTGTGCTGTGTGAACTCACAGCTGGCAATGTGAGAAAATGCAAATGGAAACAATTTTTTCACTTATATAAAAATATTTAGCTCCACGGCAATTGAAGTGACTTGTAATATAATGAATTGGCAGATCTCAGCAAAGGTGCATTTTCCACAAACACCAGTCCTTGTTTCCCCACTTTTGTATTATTTCTTATGCGTGGAAATTCCCTGCTGAAAGGGGACTTGCTTTAAGTGGCAATTCTCTGGTTTGAATTAAACACATATGCCAAGGACCCCCATACCTATTATTACATTACTTACAATTAAGTCGTATGTTTAGACATTAAAAAAAATACGTAACCAGTGTTTGGGGTTTAGTTGCTTGGTATACTCTAGCAATTCCATTTCTGTATTGAGCTGAGCTTAGCTATGGTCACCAGATCCCCAACACAGAGTCCAAGGTTCAGTACCAGGGAAGACCATGTTGATTAAGCAACAGAACAAGTGGCACTGGGACAGGTTCTTGCCTGTCAACCATTTCCCCATCACACTCCACTCACCTGTCATCAGGAGCATGTGCCAATGCTGCAGTACCAAGGAACTCAGTCACACTCTATTTCTGCATACAAACTAAGCTAAATATTTTGGTGTACACTGCAGTTACAAGCCAAGTACAAACATATGCAACTAAAACCTAAGGATACAATTCATCTTCAAAACATTATCAACTTCATGACATACAGTATTAATAAAATTTGTAAGACATGATAGCATCATTCTAAGACAGTTATGAAAAAGAAATTAATCTCTTATTCATGTATCATTCATTGTGTTCTGACATTGACATACTCATCTAATCCTTTGAAGCAGTATGGTCATTTAAATAACACATACAAATTGACCACCCACCTCACAAAAAAAAATGTTATCTCCATTATAAAGATCAACACAGTAATGGTGTTCAGAGTAATAGTCACTGCTTATTCTAGTAATTAAATGAAACCCACAACTATGCTCTATTGGGAAAATGCAGTGATTCTCAATGTCAGAGCAGGGGGTACATACAGTAACCATTATGCCTTAAATGACTATAGGATTCAAAATCTTGGCAGTCACAGGAAGCACACATTACATGTTTGTGTAGACAAAATAAACATGAATATAAGTAATGAATATATTAGAAATCCCTCACAAAAAGATCTGCTTCTCAGGCCTTACACTCTTGTGGGTTATGACAACCGCAGTTTGGTATATACATAGCAATGCACTGGAGGAACCTGTGGCTTCTAGTCTGAAAATGGAGGCAGCAGAATCCTGTGACATGCTGGTGCATGTGTATCATACATGGTGTCACACTGAAGAAGGGCATAATCATACTCATTACCACAACAGTCTCATGTCTCATCTCGCTCTTAACTTAAACTCAAAAAATAATACAAACAAATGACCTGTCATTCAAGTATGATTTCATTAGGCAATATTTGAGGTTTCCACAGCAATGATTTACAGGATCCTGGTCTTCTGGGATGTTATGCTGTGTATAGAGTAATTTAAAATACCTAATAATTTCAAAGAAATGTAGTGCCTTCATCTTCAAGGGTTGGCAGGCCCTGCTACAAAGCACTAACAATCTAAAAGACCAGAATTCTCATTATGTCATTAGTTTCTGATATTACTGCAACACATGATGAGCAACGTACAATGCATACTAACAGGCTTCTAGTTTTGTAATTCATTTTTTGGTTAAAAGTTGGAAACAAAGAAATTAAATGTGTGGGATCAAAAGTTATATTACTGTATGAGATTCTATGAAAATATCTGGTATTATGCCATGCACTACTTAACGACTGCAACACATCCTCACAAATCAAATCTGCACACAGTCATGATAAATCAAATCCTACTGTTTAATGACCACACTGCAGTACCTGCCATGTTACAGTCATCTAGTGCAGTGATATAAATGGTGAACCATAAACATAGGGTTTCAAGTGTGATGGTGGTGGTGGCGGTGGTGATGATACAAAATGTATGGCAGATATCACAAAATTTGTTCAGTAAAAGCTGGAAATATTGCACCTTTTCAAAGCACGTATACAAAGAAAATCAAAAGAATTATTAAATATTACAGTAACTAGAATAACACCACACACACACTGGATTCCACATTCCAGTTCTAGATAATTAAGTGGACAAAATAACAGATCATTTTACTTGATGAGGCTTCTAAAATAACATATTCACTATTCTTAAAAGTTGATATTCAAAATAAGAAGACAGAATACTGCCACAACATTAACCAGCATGCTGACCAAGAAGACAAGATTGCAGTAAATTCTTGATTTACAGTTTGAATCATAGTACACATGGGAAAGTTCCTACGTAATGTACTGGGGCTCCTCATCAATAAAAGCCTGCCCTTTATATATATATATATATATATATCCTTTTGACTTCCACCTTATATAGGAACCAAACATTAAAATTACACACATTTACTTCAATGTCATTCAATTTAAATGCAAAAACATCAAATTCATACCTTGCATATGCACCATCTTAGCATCTCCTCCCACAACCCCCTCCGATTCTTCTCCATCCCAGCCCATCATACTGTTATGGGTAAATTGTTCCCCACATATGTCACATTCTTGAAAGCCACACTCTTTTGGTGCATAACTCTGACATACATCAAGAATTCCCCGAATACAGTTCAACTACACCCTCTACCTTATCAGTTCACTACACAATTTCCTACATTTTGCAGTTATAGCAACAGAATCATTCTTTACCCTTCTGTTTTGCTTGTTATGTGAATTAGAAGGACTACAGATTTTACCAGACCTTGAACATTCACAAGTAGAGTGAGTTATGTCAGTTATATGTTTCGCTTGCATTTGTAAAAATTTCAAAGCTAATTTTCTTGTCTGAAGCCATTCTAAGTTCTACGATAATATCTTAATGAAAGTCAATGACCTTTTACTCCACTGTCCTTGATTAACCACTGATAGCATAATATTCGTTACCTACAAATAACTCACACTGCAGTAGAGGTTGTAGATGGAACAATGGTTTATGTTTTGTCTACATATACCATATTCAAAATTAAAATATTAATTAATTTTAAGAACTTTTTGATTTACAATTTACCTTTACACATGAAAGGCCATGACTGTCATTTTTTCTTACACACACAGGCATCCACAAAACCCACTGAAAATCTACTGAGATATTATAATAATATATAATCAAGGTACATGAGTTCAAAGAGTGATTCACTTGTATCATGCATAATCATCACATAATGATTTGTCATTATGCATATCAACATGTAGTTACAAACAGATGCCAGCAGCTGGTCGTATGCTTGTGTCAGTAGCACAGTGTTCATGCTTTAAAAAAAAACCTCTATACAGCAGCACTGCATATTTTACACTGTTACTGTACTAAGCTTAATCAGCCTGTCTGAGTATAAATGCAGATGACTTTCAAGAACATTTTCAAGTTGCTTAGTTTAGGTATTTTTCAACAAATTCTTTTAAAAATTTCCCGTTACAATCTCAGTGGGCTTGGTTGAAAGTTTTCTTACAACTCTAAATATAACAACTTTTAAAATTATATTCAATACTTTAAAAATTTAGCACAAAAGTCTTTCAGAAAGTTGTCATTCTCAATGGAAACTTCAGTGACTCTTAATCATAAAACTTTCACTGTTCACAAATCAAAGTGGTACATGGCCTGTAAAACGTAAGTAATGTTATTCAGATGAGCTGCATTTGACTCACAGCTACAACCTTCTATCAAAGGTAAATCGCCTAACATGAATGATCAACCAGAAGGAAACTAATGGAACAGTCTGTTCACAACAGTAACAATCCCCCCCCCCAAAAAAAAACCTTCTTGAAATTTCAGATAGAAATTATAACAGCATTTTCCAGCAGAACAAATAAATGTGAAATGTTAATTCAAAAAATACATTTGAAATTCAGAAGCAAATCCTCTTTTGTTGTCCTCTCATTTAAAATACAAGGTACTGATCCTTTCAAATAGCCAAGGTCAGTTGACTGGAACAGCAGAGGAAGATCAAGGCTATGACTTTACTTCTTGTGATTACTGTTAAATGTAATAACTTACTTTGTGCAAGCAGGCAATCTGAATTTGGAATGTATTAAATTAAGAGTACATGTAAATTACATAAGAAACGAACTTTTACGCCCTCTACAGGATAATAAATTATGTCCAGAAAAAAAAATGTAAATGAAGGAAAATCAGTTAACACAGAAACTGATCACAAAATGAAGGAAAATTTTAAATGGTAATTTCACCACACTGGCCTTCCACCCTGAAAAAATAAACGTTGGATATAATCACAGTACATGACTGATAATATTAGTTGAAACTGCTTCGAAATAAATGTGTTTAAAATAAATTTTAACCTCCCATAATGTGGACTAGGCTATGCATGCCTTACCTAAATTCAATTATGTTAAGACTTCATACAACAGAGATTTATATTAGAATTTCCACATTACCCGTATGGTGCAAGACTGATCTGTAGCAGGCTGGAATTTAGGCTGGGACTACATAAGCACAGTCACATTATATAACACTCAGCATTCTGAACATCACACTTTGTGCCACAAATACATAACATTCAATGTCAAAGGGTCATTTGTATAAACTGCAGTTTTAACATCCATATGTGCAGGCTCCCAATCCAAAAATGAAATGGTGCCCATCCACTTTCATGAAAACAATGGTAATATTAAATTTTACGCAATGTCCACACTCTCTGGGACTACAGCAAATAGACTGGAATATGTAGTGCTGTTTATGTGATCAGCAATATGTACCGACACATCAAGTTACACAAGCAAACATAGCAAAGGGATTGGTGTGTCTGATATGTGAGCAACACGCTGACACATAACTCGATGAAGCATAATGAGATGGTAAATAACATGTTTCAGGTATCGAGTACATTACAGAGCAGAATAAAATGAGTTTGACATTCTGGTCACTGGGGGGTGTGATCTGTCAGTAAGGTGTATATTCCTGACTCCCTACTGTAAGGAAAATTCCTTTCGCCCACGGCAGAGCTTCCACGTATATACATTTTTTCTTAGACACAGGCATCCACAAAACCCATTGAAAATTTACTGAGAAATTATAATATTTAATTAAGGGACATGAGTTCAAAGAGTGATTCATCTTGTACCATGCATAATCGTCACATAATGACGGATCAACACAATACCATCACTGTACGCTTCAGATTATTGCACCTTCGTTACCTACACAAAGGACAATTTTTCATCACAAAGAAAACTGAGCAAACATTACTGCTCACATCATAACAAGCAATATGAATAAGGAAAAACTGTTGTGATAACTGAGACAAAATTAGTAACAACGCACAGCAAAATTCCATTCATCTGACCACACATGCTCCAAATTATCAAATTTTCCGGACTATCAGACAGTACCAATAGCCACCGAAGTTCTTATGGGTAAATTTTGTTACTCCTCCTACACTTGGGCTGTACAACTACAGACAGTATTCCACTTGAATATCTTCTTCATCTGCTGGTTGAGGGTCATCAAGGTCCTCTTCTGTGTTCTCTGGAGTCTTCACTGTTTAAGAAGTTGATGGAGAATGGGATAACACATGAAGAGATACCACAACAGTTCATGCACATTCATGGAGGCCTGGTTGAACACATCCCTATGATCTGTCTCTATTACTGACAAAGTTTTTTCTAGTAAAAAAAAAAAACAAAACTCCCTGTCTGGGGAATACTCTCCTCAAGTGCTAGATTATCAGGATTTCTGAATTATTGGATGGTGGATGAAAGAAATTTTGCTGTACTTAATATCCTTGCAGAAAATAATTTAATAATCGGTGCTCCCTGATCTCAGGTCTCATTTCTGAAATCAATTAAGCATAACTGGATAATAAATAAATAAAATTCTACTAAAGGTACGCAGATGAATATATATGTTCATTATATGCAAAAAGGAATTAAAGCATAGAGTAGAGAGATTCATTTGAACACCATGCAAAAGCAAGGAATTTAAAGGCACTCATAAAGTTGAGTGCAAAATTACGTTTTTTTCATCTCCTGATCATCAGAAAAACATGTCACCTTACAGGACATTAGTTTGCAACATGTGGAAATATGACCCACTGAAAGTACAGTCTCCCCATAATATTCAATCAGCAACCAAATAAAATTAATATCATAGATCTTACACAGCACAATGCCACTGCATGTGGTTTTGCAACCAACATTAAGAAAGCGGTACTAATATTCCAAAAAGATTATAAAAAGCGGAAAATTCAGAACTGTTTTGAAAAAGCAGAATGAGATTCTGAATGTGTGCTGGAAAAATGAAGACATGCACACCATGGGGACACAAGAGTACAGGTAGATGCCATAACAAAGTCTCCTTTATGAACAGAACACATTGATCATAAAAACAGAACACTTAATATCAAGCATGGCTTCCACTCACACTCAGATTAGTGTCTACAAATGACACAATGAAGGGACAGCATAGTTGTTATACACAAATTGATTCATGCATGTTTTTGAATATGGGAATTCATGGTGCCTAACATGCCCACTGTAGCATATTTTATGACAAAATTTCAAATGTGAGATTCACTACATTAAACAGATCTAATCACTCAGCCTATGCATAACTACAGTAACCCAGCAGTCATTAATCAACACCTCTTTAAAATGTAATACTTCAGCTGCATATAACTAATAAAACAGAGTGATTCAAAAAGATGGACTCATTTGAACAGTAAACAGTGCCTCAACACATGCCAGACAGTTGGTTGTGGTATTCCAAGTTCTCTGCTCGCTCTACAGGTTGACTTGCATGGGCTATGCTCAAAACTCCCTTGAATTCATCTCACAATCTCCTCTGATATACGTGGTCGGCCGGAGCTTTTGCCTTTACACAGACAGCCTATTTGCTCAAATTGGTGATTCCAACGACAAATGCTCTTCCTTGTTGGAGGATGAGTGTTGAAATGAAGACGAAACACATGCTGCACAGCAGTCGGCGACTCAGTTTTAATGAACTCACGAATGCAAAAAATCTTGTGCTGCATAGTAGCCATTTTGCTCTCAACTGACGCTGCTGCATGGCTGTGTGCTAGGCGAGCACTCTAGTGGTGTTATTTGAAAATTTAGGACCTCCTCTTTCAAATCACATACTACGTATAGTTCAGGAGATATAGACGTACGAAACTGAGTCCATCTTTCTGAATCTCGCTGTATAACAAATGTTATTCAAGATGGAATACATAAATCAATTGGGTTTGCACTAATACAGTTCAACAGTCAATCCTTGTGAAATTCAAAATGAATTTCAATTGTTAATAGAGTGACTAAAAACATTCACTACTGTTGTCAGTGTAAGTATTATGACATACAGAATTCCTGGTACATTCAGTACTTTAGGCATAACAACACATTTAAAATCACTAGCTTCATGGACTTTTGTCCATCAACAAATGTTTTATAAGCAAACAAAATAAATAAAACACTACTGTGCTTCCCTCACATTAGCTAGAGCTACCTGTGGAGATCAGTCTGTGTCCCACACTTGATCTAGTAACACATTTCTAAATTCTCTTTCAAACTTTAAATTCTGAATTATGGTTTGGCTTGAGAAGGTCTGTTTGCCTTGGTCATTGCAGGTGTTGTATGATTTTCAGTTTAATCTGTATTTCTGTCTTTTGTTTCTCAAATTTCTGTTAACACAAGTATTTTATTTTATGTTGGTAACGAGTGTGGAGTCTTTCTAGATTCATTTCTGGGCACTACGTTGATGTCAAGTTGGGCAGTGTCATTCTTGTATTCGTGTAACATGTGCATGTTCTAACAAACTTTGAGTATTTGGTTACTGTTACTACTACTTTACTTTGTAATAAATCTGCTGCTTGCTATTCATTTAATTCTTGGTTCTCATCCGACTTCACTTGTCCAGCATTTCCCCACTGGTACTTCCAAATGTTCCATGCTTAGACTGGGTAAATTCTGTGCTGCAATTTGCACATTTTGATTCACAGAGAGGTAGCAGTATCACCATGTTTCAGAGACAGTTCGGTCCCTGTCTTCAAGCTAAAATAATAAGACCCACTCAGCTGGGCACCATAGGCAAAGCTACTCTCAGCCTCTTTACCTTATTTTACTCTACATTACTTCCAGAAACAGAAAAGATTAATATCTGGAAATTTAAGCCATTATGATTCCAAACGTATCAAGAATTGCCAGCATCTGGTTCTCAGTCCAATAAGTCTGTATTAAATCTATCAGAGCAAGTCCTTGCAGAAAGTGAGGGAGCAATTCTTGGAAAAGTTTTGAATTTTACAGCATCATACCCATATTCTAACTTGGATATGGTATGCACAGTGGTCACTTACTCCAGACTTCTACTGGTATCAGGCATAGTGTTCAGATGGAAAATCAGAAGCATCATATCATTAAATCTTTGAAACAAACAAAGACATTAAGGTTCTACAGACTGACAAAGGCAACTGCACTCTGTGATGGATGAATATGCAGAAAGGGAGAAGTTTAACACCTTATTGGAAGTCACGGCTTTTTGAACCCTTGACAAAAAATGCCACAACTACAACTGAGAGACAAATGCAGAAACTACTTCTGCAAATAGGGCTATTCTCCCCAGCAATCTGAAACAGACAGTGAGTCCCCACCACAGTGAATTTGTGCATCTATACAGACTTCCACAAATACATAAACCAGAAGTTCCTCTATGACCCAGTAAGTTCCATTGGTTCACCATGATATGCCTTGGCTTGATTCCTGCATAACATAGTCATCATAGTAAATGGTAAATCACAGTCCTCTGTATGGAATTCAGAACATTTCATTTAGTTGCTAAAATTGGCGAGCATCCAGAATACAAAGATACTAGGGACTTTTGATGTAGTTAATCTAATCACCAACGCACTCATCGAGAAAGTCACAAAGTCACTCGGAATAGGCTCCACAGTGATCATACACTGGGACAACAAACTGTCTTGGGGGTAGAAGAAATTATGGAGTTGCTAGAATTTTGTTTGAGAACTATGTACAGTACAATTCCTTTAATCCAGCTCTACTGATTATCCAGAAGGCCTAATAATTTGGCACTTGATGAAAACAGCCCAAAGACAAGATATATATGACTTCTTCTAGAAGTCTGCTATCTTTGACTCATTATGTGTCTTTATCTTGTGTTATCTGGATTTTACTGAACCCACCAAGCTATCACAATGGCATCAAAATATCCCAATTTGAGTAAACAAGGTACTGCTAGCAACAGGAAACATAGCATTAATAATTCCTCATAAACTTGAAATAATTAGGAGGCCTGAAATTGGTAAAAGCCAAAGCATGGTTATGGCTTCATATAACAAAGTATCATACACTACACAAACATATAGAAGGACTAATTACGATCGTTTATGACATCAAATGGAAGTCTGACAGGTCTTTTCAAGTAACAGGCACTGAAAAACATCCCAAACAAGTGTAATCAGTCAAGAGTTGTATAAGCGGTTTACAGCAATGCAGTCCGAAGGAAAACCCATGACTGGGCCTACAATAATTGAGAAAGCTAAGTCTTTTTATAATAAAATGAAAATAACTGACATGTGTACCTTCTCTGAAGACTGTATGCAAAATTTAGTCATGGTCTGATAATCCTTCTGCACACCATCTGGCCTTTTGAATTTAACAAACTGCCCTTGGGGATTAGCGTGGGGTGTCAGGGGTTAAGTAGGGTTATCAATGACTTATTTCCCAACCAGAAGGGTAATTTTTTTTTTTAATTTTTTTTTAGATGACATGGTGGTATACTTGCCTTCTGCTGAGGACAATGTGATCCACTTGCATGAAGTCTTGGAAAGACTGAAAAGGGCAGGGTTTACCTTGAACCCAGATAAAGGGACTCTTGGGGCTAGAGAAATCAAGTACTTGGGACACCTGCATGCGTCGTGGAGGATTAAGATCTTAACTTGACTGAACAGCATCCATCCAGCATTACCCCCACCCAAAAAATTTGAAGAACTAAAGGAGATTCATAAACACAGTGGGGTTTCATGGCCAGTTTATTCCAGACTATTCATGGAAAGCAGCAGAATTACATGAGCTAAGGAAGAGGGGTCCAGTTTAACCGGTGACCCAAATGTCAGTCAGGGTTTGAGTCGCTAAGGAACGCTCCGTGTGAAGCGCCAGTATTGCAAACTCCCGATTTCAATAAAAAGTTTGTTCTTGTCATGGATTCCAGTGACCTTGCCATATTTGAAGTTTCACAATGGTGGGTTGATGGGAGTATTAGCCCCGATATTTTATTACAGTCATTTGTTGACAATGACAGAAAGGAAGTACAGCACACACAAGAAAGAATGCTTAGCCATTGTCTTTGGTTGTGAAAAGTGTCGCACATGTTTAGAACACAAAGAGTTTGAACTCCATTTTGTGTTGGTTAATGAAGAGGGCTGAAGACGTGGGTCACCTAGGAAGGTTGATACTGCAGTTAGTCCCACTCAAGTTCAGAGTGAAGAATAATGTGGAGTGGATAATGTTGTAGCCAATGCCCATATAAGGATGCATGGGTGATGTGATGATTCTTTTGGCAGATGTATACCCTAGAATCGGCTCACAGCCTAGTTTAGAAATTTCTCCTACTCTGCTTCCTCTGCACAAGAAGTCAATAAGTAGCATGGAGACAAAATTCTGGAAGTTTCCTCACACTTTTACAAGACATTCCACTGGTAGGTCTGGGTTGAGATAATAAGTGGTGCGAGTGGTATGACAGTGTGGTGCTACAAGTTACTTGTATCTTACATTAGAATTTGTTAAGCAGAAGTGGTTGTTGGCTTCAACTGGTGGTATTTATAAAAAAGGCCCAGATGGTGACAGCAGCTCTGCCTATCAGAACCAAGTGAATACATATTATTAGTGTAGCTTGAGACAGGGACTTATCCTGTCCCCAAAAGGGCCTGTCTTATTTACTTTCTTATTGTTTTTAAAAATCACAGATGATGGACAAGTCAATGAAGCTAACAATCTTAAGTGTGATATACTAAGAATGTCATATAAATGTATATAACATAGATTAGGAAACAATGCATCAATGTCTGCGTAATATTTCTGGGCTGGATGAATTAAATATGTCATAAGTAGATAATATCTTTGTCAGAGTGAAAAGTCCAGATATTCACTCCGTTATGCTTGGATCATGAAAGAATGAACTCAGCATCACTTCCACCCATCTGACTAGCAGCTAACTCCCCTCTGCATAACTTCTCCCACTCCAACAGCTTTAACATGTATCATGGCCTTTGTGCCACTTACAGACCGTCTGTTTGCACTGGTAATTTTTAGTGGTGTTTTACAGTGCAGATGTGTGCGATTTAGGTACGGCAGGGAAAAAGGTGGCCAACTTTAACTCCCACTATCTAGTTCATTCTTTCCCTGACCCAAGGTTACATTACTTATAATTTTATTACCCTGAAAATATGTACTTGTAATATCACCTCAGAATGGAATTAATAAAAACTGTGTTGAACTTTAGTTCATACAGTTACTTTGGCACTACATTTATGTTACCCAGCAAGGACCAGAAAATCAAAAATTGTTTATCACTTAATCACAGATAATAAAACTTCTTTAACAATTGTGGCTGCGATACTGCAGCCTAGGAGTATCACTTCCCCCATAGCCACTGTTCAGAGAGCCTTCCAATGGGCTGTCCACAACTGATATGTTACCTGATTCCTCATTAATTGTTGAAAGTCCTGTTGCTGTTGCACTTGCTGTTGCACTTGCTGTTGATTTGTTTATTACAACCTTTTTCTGCAGTCCATTTGAAAGAGAATCAGAATCTATTTCTGGAAAGGCATAATCACCCAACCCTGTATGTAAGGAAGTAAATTCAGACACATATGGAAGACGCGGAATTCCATTTGTATTAGAAATACCTTGCTCTGTAGGTATAAACATCCGCCGATATTGGTGATATCCTCGGATTGAAGACGACACTGAATCTGATGTGCCATCCTGAAATTAAAAATTTCAACAGTCAGAGAGACAAGATCTTATTTTGACTAACAAAACTTTTCTTCCTGATATTCGCACTCATTATTAGCGAACACAGTTTGTATACTTTGTTTCTGTTTATTTAGCTTCAAATTTGATCATGATAACTAATAAAGCAATGGAGTTAACACATTTAAAACTTGGTATGTAAATAAATCTCAAACATACCTACATTCAATGCATGAAATACTGTTTCTAAACTGACAAGTGTAAACAAGGTGACAGCAAGGAATTCTCAGGTTACATTTCACTCTCACTCACTCACACTCACTCTCTCTCTCTCTCACACACACACACTCACTCACGCACGCACGCGCGCACACACACACACACACACACACACAAACTATGTTTAAGTGCCAAATGTTTTCCAAAATGATGATAATCTGTAACACACAACTGGCAGCCATAAATAATTTGATGAGGATTCAATCATATGACCGTCTGCAAAAAAAAGTCCAGCATGTTAGTCCATGAAATAAACTACTGATGGATTATAAATTCACACACCCACATATGTCAATCCAATAGCAAAGTAGACTCAGAAGTTCTACCTGCAATTTCACGTTCAAATGTGTATTGTAAGACATTTTCTCAAGAACATATTCCAAACAGTGCGGGGGATTTGTCTCATTCTGGACTAGTTTCTACATCAGGGCAAGATGCCCATTTTATGTTAAGATACACAGCAGTTATTAAGCAATTTTAAGCTAGCAGTGGTGATTCACTATTAACCCTTTGATGCTGGAATTAAAACCCTCCGAGCAACGCTACCTGCCAGGATTTTTTACTGGGGCTTTTAAATTTCAATGCTTACTCTTAGGAAAAAATGCGTATCTCATAGACTTTTCCTTAAAATTTAATGAAATAAAATTTTGCACTGTGCTTATGAATTGGTTAATCCAGGAAAAAATATTCACCCATTTTTATAATAAATTTAGGCCTGTGAATCGCATGCATTATATAAAATGTGGTGTAAATAGTTCATTACTCACAAAATTCTGGCTGCTGCATAAGGTCTGTGGCACCTTGGATCACTGTTTTATCAAGACACACAGTTTTCATAAAGAGGGTGACATATTCAAATTTAATTTTGTGTGATATTCCGCGAAACAAGGCACAGGCCCACATCACATCTGGCGCACTGTGCCCTTTCTTTGGCCATGAGAAGAACACAGACTGCAGCAGTTGGGTTGATTTCGTTGACCATTGTTTTTTATGGCTACTTCTGCTGAGGCTAGCTGCTGTTGTTCCTCTCCTTCCTCTTCCAAACAGTCTTCTAACATCACTAGCTTTTGCACGTGTTTCCGAGGCCATGTCAGTAACTAGAATTTCACTGATGGCTTCCTCCTCAAGTTTTATTTTTTTCCAGCCACAATCCTCTGCCTTGTTTAGACTACTATGTATGACTCAGCATAGTTTCAGAAATGTAATACCAGTAGACATGAAGGGCTCCTACAGTGACAGCAAAACAGATCTAAAGCTACAATGTGAGTGCTGTATAAAAATTCCACTTATTCAAGGGTGCCCAAGACGTTGTTACTAGATTGACGGTTGTATGTTGCATGTTACTATCCCACAACCCCTACAGATTACCCCAGCACTACAAGAGGCATGTCTGTGGGCCCTCCTGTAGCTGTAAACATCGAGTTTTGCGGATATCTCCAATTTTTGAGCATTAGTTTTGTCTGAATTATATGGGTACAGTACGCCACTGACAACCTTTCTGATCAACAACTAGGGTTTGCTTCATAGGCCTGTGTTGACATTTCAACCCATAGTGAACTCCAGAGAAACTAACAAAGCAAGCAGTGTCAGAACCATATAAGTCAGCTGGGAAAAATGCACAGTTACTACGTGTCTATGTATATATCAGTGTTTGTGGAAGGGTTTAGGAGGTGGAGGGGGTACATTCTAGCTCCTGAATGAAAGCCTGACCTTCAAGGATCCTGAAGCATAGCAGGCCACAGCAGTTCACCAAATAGGAGCGAACAAAATTCATTCAAACTTCGACACATTGTTTGCGATGTCTTTATAAGTCGTTCAGCTCACGGCACGACATCTTTATAACTCATTTGACATTAAAGGGTTAATTCTGATCCTATTTTTGGGTTGTTGCTCAATGCAACAGTGAGGTGTGTCGCTGACTTTCTGTACTGTGGGTGGCATGATATGAGATACAGTTGCAAAGAATAATTTTTCTCATGAAATCACCCATCAACGTGCTCAGCACAAATAATGTTGCTATCCATGCTGCAGGTGGAGCAGCAAGGGATACAGTGGTTGGAACCCCATCCAGATTAGGGTAGATGGTGTAAGGAGTAGAACGGGAGGAAGAACACATAGGCAGTTGCAGTGGAAATATGTTCTTCTATCAACTAAATTTGGAAGCTGAAGTGGACAGACTGGACAACAGCCTGTTCTCATCTTCCTGTGGCTCTGAGGAGCCCTCTGTCTAAATAACCTGAACAATATCACTCTCTACATACTCTAACCCTTCACACAGAGGCAGCAAGTATTCCACTGACATATAATGCAAAAATACAAAAACAGGAACATACTAGACCTTCATAACGGGAGTGACCCAAGTCAGAACTGTAATACGTTACAGTAACTGTAGAAGAAAACTAGAAACAGGTAGAGAAGTAAGAAAGAGATAATAGATTCATTACTACCTAAAAGACAGCAGGTTTGCATATATCCGTTTGTCTGTAGATTCACATGAATATACGCCTAGAAAACTTTGAATCACTACATTATTAAAATGCACTCTGCCAAATAAAAAAAAATTAATTTAAATTACTTACTGTGCATAATGTGTGAAGTGTTTTCATACTTGTAACACATTATAAAAAAAATATGCCAGGAAAATAATACAAAGAAAGTAATTTTTCCACAACTGCATTATTCATAAATGTAATATCTGTAAAAAAAATTGAAAAGAGTACAGCACAAGAAATTAACCTAGCATAATTTTTTTTGTCATAATAAGATGAAATGTTTACATACCAGAGCAGATGTTTTTCTGTATGTCATGCATAAAAAATGGCATACTCATGTGTATTTGGGGGTCTGACACTGTAAGTGGGAATTCTGACACCAGAATCATGAAATTGATAGTCACTAGAAGGCCACTACGAGGAAGCCAAGGCCCACCCAGGGCTGTAGAACCGACGATGATGATAAAGCCACTACAATTTATACATCACACAGAGATAAGGTTTTTGTAGCCCTACCACTGAAAATGAATGTTACTTTACTCCCAGTATTTCAGTTTTGTGTGATACACTTCAAAAGACTGCCCTGTACAAAGGCCTACATTGCATTTTTGCAGTACATTTTAGCGCATTTCTTCACAGTTTTCCTGGTCTGGCACTTGCTTATCACTGCACACATACAGCATGATTGCTAAGATTTTTCCCTCCAGCATAGCATGCATCGCTGCAATTCTACACAAAAAATTCTCTCTCCCAATGTCTGCCAGTCGGACTACTAGTCTGACTTTGTACTTGAATTTCTGTACCAGCACTAGCAAGCAATCCTTTGGTAACTCTTCTGTAGAAAATTCCCAACAAAATTTTCTTCTCCTTTGTTTCAGCACGCAAGATGTGTGCTGCCATGTCAAACACATTAAAGAAAAGTTTCTTCCACCATTTTATTGTCTTCCTTTCAAATGAATATGAGAGCATCTGGTCTGATCTGTCCACACCAGTATTATACTTACTGCAGTCCAACATTGTAGTTGGTTTTATTTTATGATGTGCCCACTTTAATGATGATGATTCAACAAGTTCATCTTCTTGGGCACTGGTTAGGAAACATGCATCACAGGTGTCCTTCCACTTTATGGCCAACAGGTGATCTTGAAGGTGTGATATTTTCACCTTTTTCCAGTTTTACGGAAAATACTCCAGTAGGTGCACAGAGATGACTTACATAGCATGCACATATGTATAACTATAGAAAAGAATTTTTTTATTCCTTGTAATGTCACTGGATTCCACTGTGCAAATACAAACTTGGGTTTCACAGGCCATCTTGCTTCTTTTTCTTTATTTGCTGGGTTGCATATCAGTTTGTTTCATTCTGTACACATTCTAACAATTCTGTGCTACAGAATATTTCTAAGACATCCAATACAGAGCTGTCCTAAGTTACATGGAAATTTTTATTTATTCCTAAGACTCCAGAACATGCATGTTTCTGACTGTACCACCATGACTCTGAATCATTCACAATTTCACTTATTCTATCAGTTCTGATAAACATTTTTTGTGAAGTATTTTCTGAACTAGAACTTGGTCCAGGATTTTCCATGTTCCTTGGGGCACACTAATATCAGCTAACTACAATCACAGCTCACTGACATTTTCAGAACTGCATGCTGGGAGAGGTGTAAGATGATTCATTGTGTCTGTTCTCAGGTTGTCAGCTGTGATAAAACATAGGTCCAACGTCATAACAGCTTGTAAATATGGGCCAACTACTTGCACTGTTTTATGTTATTAAAATATTTATTTACATAAAATAATTTAAAACATAAGACTTTGTTTAAAATTTCTAAATCTCCTACATGTTTCGGTCATAGCTTGACCATCTTCAGGGAGTGTGGAAGTTCCTATGGAGAAGTTGCTATTCTGTATCTTCCGGTGGTGTGGCGGCATGCGTTTAT
>Ga0123357_10002023_pt1 | contig 22220 bp, 20 predicted proteins | sample TergutEmb28metaG_FD_89873 | JGI IMG/M metagenome (GOLD analysis project Ga0123357, IMG submission 89873) | Embiratermes neotenicus P4 segment gut microbial communities from Petit-Saut dam, French Guiana - Emb289 P4 | ecosystem: Host-associated > Arthropoda: Insects > Digestive system > Gut ... | reverse complement strand
GTTGCTTCTTTGACTGAAAGCCTGCTGGCTAAGGTAGCTGAACTTGAGGCTGCCATTTCGACCTTAAGCGACCATCAACGGCAGATGCTGGCTAATTTGCAGCCGGTTGCAGAGTAGCCCCTATGTAGGTCTTCTGATGGTGGAACTCAAAATAACGCGGGAAGCTGATTTAGCATCCCTGCAAACTCCGCTGACGGAAGTTAGTAATTTCACCAAGGCGTTGCGTTTTGCAGATAAACAGCTCAAAACAAGACTTGAGGGATATAGCCAGACGGTTTTAGACCGAGTGGCAGCAGGACGCCAGAAGCAGAAAGAAATAGAACAAAGACGGCACAAGATTAAGTTACTTGAGGGTGAGATAAATGGCATAACTAGGGCTTTAAGGAGTTCTTCTGCTGTAGATAATGTGCGAGAACAACTTGCAATCCTTAGAAAAGAGATGGCTGCGCTTACTGCAAAACGCAAAGCTTTGAGTGTTTTTGCACAGAAGGAAAAGCATCAGATTGACGCAGGGCTCGCATCTTTGCAGCGCCGGGAAAAAGATTTAATGCAGGAGCTTAATTCTCGGATTCACCTTGCTTCAGCTGCCAGGTGTCAATGGCGTGTCTTGGGATTAGGCGAAGAAAACAACGAGGCTCTTGTAATAGCTAAGAGTTGCGTCATGCAAATGCCCTTTGACAAAGCCAACGATTCTGCCACATGGGTGACCTGTGCTTTGCGCTCCTGGCTTAACGTAGAATTTTACTCTGCACTTTCTAAAGACATCCAAAATAGAATAGTAGAAAGACAGTTACCGGATCTCGGTAACGAAAAATATAGCATACCAGGTGGCGATCCTACTGTTGACAAAATCTTCTGTCTTGATATTAGTGAAGTTATGCGATATTTGCCAAACAATCAAGAACGGCAGGCTGATTACGGAAACGGGGCAGTGGGATGGTGGCTGCGTTCCCCGGGTCAAAATGCAAAATGTGCGACAATTATCCTGAGCAATGGGGATATCGATAAGAGTGGTCTATTATCTTCTACGGTTGCCGGTGTTCGACCAGCAATGTGGGTCAAACTGGATGAGGAGTAATCAGTGACAGTTTTCAAGTGTAAGATGTGCGGTGGGGACCTGGATGTCGCTTCTGGTGAAAGCATAGCTATATGTCCATATTGCGACACAAAACAGACTATACCCCGATTGGATGACGATAAACGTGCCGCTTTGTATAATCGTGCGGATCATTTCAGACGCGCAAGTGAGTTTGACAAGGCGGCTGGCATCTATGATTCGATACTCACTGAAGATTCCGGTGACGCAGAAGCTTATTGGCTGCTTGTGCTGTGCCGCTATGGGGTTGATTATGTAAAAGACCCAGCAACGCATAGGATGGTGCCGACCGTGAATCGGATGCAACGTGTTCCCGTATCGGCTGATGAAGACTTTAAGCAAGCTCTGGTTTATGCTGATTCACAGCAGAAAGAAATTTTTCAGCAGGAAGCCACTGTTATTGAAGCTCTTCAGAAAAAAGCATTGGCAATCTCTGAGAACGAAGAACCGTTCGACATTTTTATATGCTTTAAAGAAACCGGAGCAGATGACAAACGTACCAAGGATAGTGCGCGAGCCCAGGAGATTTATCAGGCGCTTACCAAAGAGGGCTATAAGGTCTTCTTCTCGCGACTTACGCTGCAGGATAAGCCGGGCACCGAATATGAGCCCTATATCTTTGCTGCGCTGAATAGTGCTCCTGTGATGGTTGTAGTAGGCACCAGCAAGGACAATCTGGAGGCTGCTTGGGTAAAAAATGAGTGGAGTCGCTATCTTGCTCTGATGAAAGAAGATGGCACAAAGCATCTGGTACCGGTTTATGAAGGTATGGATCCCTACGACCTGCCTGAAGAGTTTGCCCTGCTACAGGCTCTTGATATGGGCGCTTTAGGGTTCATTCAGGATCTGGCGGCTGGTGTTGGGAAGATGCTACGCAGGGACGCCCCTCAAGAAGCTCTGTCGGCGTCCAACAAGGAGATTTATGCAAGCGCGCCAGGAAACAACAGTGGCGCCCTGATTAAGAGAGCACGGTTGTGCTGCGAGGATGGTGACTGGAATAAAGCCGATAACCTGATTGAGCAGGCTCTGAATATTGATCCAGAAAATGGTGAAGCTTATCTGGTTAAACTGATAATAGCTACCCGATGCTATCTGGAAGAACAATTGAGTTTGCTGAACGCATCATTAGAAACGGTACCCGATTACATCAAAGTAATGCGTTTTGGGGATCCTGCTCTGAAAAAGCGTTTGACTGATTATAACGAAAGCATCAAGGCGCGCCTCGAGGAGGAGCGCAGAACCGAAGAGCAAAACAAGAAAAAGGAACGATCATCTGAGCTTGAGCGAACTTACCAAGGTTTGAAGCATGAGATGGAAAAGGCTTTTGTTAATAGCAAGAAGAAGTCCTCCGGGTTTGCCGGTGATTTATTTCTTGATGGTGCACTTGGCTCTAATCTTCTGGAGTTGGCTCAAGCTTTTAAGGAGCTTTGTGGCTACAAAGATGCCGATGCCTTGGCTGCTAAGTGTATTGCAGAGCATGAAGAAATAGCCAAAATAAAAGAAGCCAAAAGCTCCATAAAAGCACAAAATGTGAAAATTTTTTTGGTGCTTGGGACGGTAATAATTTGTCTAATCATTATTCTTATTACGTTGAGTACGCGGTGATAACCTCGGGTTAGTGCTGTGTTCTGTGTTGCGTTGGTAGATTAGGTGGTAAATGGTGACAGTTTTCAAATGCAAGATGTGCGGCGGGGATTTGGATGTTTCTCAAAAAGACAGTACAGTAACCTGCCCTTACTGCGATACAAAACAGACTGTTCCGCATCTTGATGACGACAAGCGTGCTACGTTATATGATCGGGCAGATCACTTCAGGCGCTCAAGTGAGTTTGATAAGGCAGCCGGTATTTATGATTTGATACTTACCGAAGATCCTTCTGATGCGGAAGCCTACTGGCTGCTTGTGTTGTGCCGCTATGGGGTTGAATATGTAAAAGACCCAGCCACGCATAAGATGGTGCCGACGGTGAATCGGATGCAACGCATTTCTGTATCAGCCGACGGGGACTTCAAACAGGCTTTGTCGCATGCTGGCTCGTGCCAGGCAGATATCTATCAGCAGGAGGCCGATGCAATCGATGCGATTCAAAAGAAAGCATTGGCAATCTCTGAGAATGAAGAGCCGTTTGATATCTTTATCTGCTTTAAGGAGACCGGTGCAGGTAACAAACGTACTAAAGACAGCGTACGCGCCCAGGAAATCTATCAGGCACTGACCAAAGAGGGCTATAAGGTCTTCTTCTCGCGAATTACGCTGCAGGGTAAACCTGGTACCGAATATGAGCCCTATATCTTCGCGGCGCTGAACAGCGCGCCAGTAATGATCGTGGTAGGCACCAGCAAGGACAATCTGGAAGCCGCCTGGGTAAAAAACGAGTGGAGCCGCTACCTTGCTCTGATGAAAGAAGATGATACTAAGCATCTGATCCCAGTTTATGAAGACATTGACCCCTACAGTTTGCCTGAGGATTTCGCGTTACTTCAGGCGCTTGATATGGGCACTTTAGGGTTTATCCAGGATTTAACTGTTGGTATTGGGAAGATGTTCCATACGGACATGCCTTCTAAGGGTTCAATGACTGCAAGACTTGAGACCTTTGGGGGTGCTGCAGTAAACGAGAGTGCTCTTATTAAGAGAGCCCGCTTATGTTGCGAAGATGGTGATTGGGGCAAGGCCGATGATTTTATTGAGCAGGCATTAAACATGAATCCGGAAAACGGTGAGGCCTACCTAATAAAACTAATGACATCTCGGCACTGCCACTTAGAGGAACAACTAAGTGAATCGGACATTCAGCTAGACGGTTCACCTGACTATGTAAAAGCCCTTCGTTTTGGCGATGCTGGCCTCAAAGAATGTTTAACCGGGTATAACGAAGTTATCAAAAGAACCGAAGAGCAGCGCATGGAGGAACAGCGCGCAGAAGAACAAAGACGGGAAGAACAAAGACGGGAAAAGCAACGCATAGAAGAACAACGCTTGGAAGAAGAGAGGCTGGCCAGATGCGAACAGGCATACCAGGACTTAAAGGATGAGATGATAAGATTTTTTAATAACTTTTATGTGAAGACTTCTGATTCCAAGCTTTTGGGGTTGGCTCAGCGCTTTGAACAACTTCATGGCTATAAGGATGCTGACGCGTTGTCTGCTAAATGCACAGCTGAGTATGCGAAACGTCAAGCGAAGCTGTAGGACAGGATGCGACAATTAAACAAATGAAAATGATGGAGGAAATCGAATGGGACAGTAATACAGGATTGATGTGTTTGCAGCTATTAACCATATGTCCTGTAGCACTCAAGAATGAAAGGAATGCGAAGTGACAGTCTTTAAATGCAAAATGTGTGGCGGGGATCTGGAGGTTTCAGAGAAAGAGAGCGTTGCAACGTGTCCTTATTGCGACACTAAGCAGACGTTGCCGCGGCTTGATGATGAGCGACGCGCTAATCTCTATGATCGTGCCAATCATGCTCGGCGTAATAACGAGTATGACAAAGCGGCTGGACTCTATGAGGCCATCTTGCATGAAGACCCAACCGACGCTGAGGCTTATTGGTCGCTGGTGCTTTGCAAGTATGGTGTAGAGTACGTTGACGATCGTCGCGGTAAAGGGCGTATCCCAACTTGTAATCGTGCTTCTTTTGCGTCGGTCCTTACTGATTCTGATTATCTTTCTGCGCTTGAACATGCGGACGGATCCCAAAAAGCGATCTACGAACAAGAGGCTCAGGCGATAGATGCTATCCAGAAGGGTATTCTTGAGATTTCCTCAAAAGAGGCGCCCTTTGATATCTTTGTTTGCTATAAACAAACTGATGAAACGGGCGCCCGTACACGCGACAGCGTGTTGGCTCATGAAATGTATTCAGAGCTGACCGAAGCCGGATTCAGGGTATTCTTTGCAGAGATTACCCTTGAGGATATTCTGGGCTCTGAATATGAGCCGTATATCTTTGCCGCGCTGCAGTCAGCCAAAGTGATGATCGTTGTTGGCACCAGTTCAGAGAACTTCAACGCCGTCTGGGTTAAAAACGAGTGGAGTCGCTACCTGGCCCTCATAGCTTCCGGTGAGAAAAAGAGGCTCATTCCAGCGTATCAGAACATGGATCCCTATGATCTCCCCGAAGCATTCTCGCACCTACAGGCACAAGACATGTCAAAGCTCGGTTTCATGCAAGATCTTCTTCGTGGTGTCAAGAAGATCATGGGTGATACCCAAGAGGCGCAACGAGCGGTTTCGAACACAAGTGAAGCTTCTGCTGGGTCTGGACCAGGAACCGAGTCGCTTTATAAACGCGGTACCTTATTTTTAGAAGATAAGGATTTTGAACAGGCATCAGAATACTTCAACAAAGTTCTTGATATAGACCCAGAGTATGCTCCAGCCTATATGGGGCTTTTGATGGCCGAGCTTAAGATTACACAGGAAGATGAATTGGCATCCTGGCTACGCCCCCTGACTGATTTCAATAACTATAATAAGGCTTTGCGTTTTGCGGATGTACCCCTTAAGGAGCGGCTTGAAAAGTGTGGTGCGGCTGCTGAAAGAAACACGCAGGCATTTAAAGAGCAGCAAGCAAAAGAAGCTGAAGAGTTGCGTATTCAACAGGCGAAGGAAGCGAAAACTCGTCAGATGCGTGAAGAGCAGGCGGCAAAAGAGCGGCGTATTCAGGAAGAACAGCAAGCCGTGCGTACCCGTCGGCGGATGATACGTGAGCGCAATGAGCAACTACTTGTTCTTGCGGGGTGGGTACTGTTTGTTGCTTGTGCGATATTTGGAATTTTTAAACCCTATGGGCTCTTTAGGGATTTGTTTGATCAAAGAGTTTTTCTGCCTATTACTGCCATACTGCCATATCAGGCACTTGGGTTATTGTGCTATACGGCAGCTATCCGCAAGAAGCCGAAATCCTTATTGCTAATTGGCATATTCGGAGTGTTATGGTGGTTTGTTGGGGGACGCTATGTATGGATATATTTCTTCTTCCCTTTTGGCACGCTGGTGCTACCAATTTTCATTCTTTTTGCAGGTTACATTATTGGCAGGATCGTCAGAGCAAAACGAAAGAACTAATTGTAGAAACTGATGCTACAGCGCGTAGCCGCATTCTTCGCAGAAGCGTGAACCGGGGGTGACTTTTGCGCCGCAGGCGACGCAGAAGTTGGCAGGCGCAGCCTGGGGCTGAACTGGCGCTGCTACTGGTTGCGGAGCTTGCGTAACAGGAGGTTGTACTTGAGCAGTTTGTGGGGGAGCAAGCTGTTGTTTTGGTTGCGTTGCGGCATTGCCGGGAACTGCTGTCTTTGCAGCAAAGGCGTTGCTGGAATACGAAGCGCCGCTTCCTAATTTTGAGATGTCGCTCAGCTCTGGCGCCAATGGCGTAAATAGTGCTCCGCCTACGATTTCTGACTGATTGCCCATGGATGCTCCTTAGTTTGTGGTCGTTAGTAATAATATCAAAAATCAGCTATCTTTTTTAGTAAAAGAGTCAAACAAATTGATATGATAATAATGTTGAAATAGCAGAACAGGCTCTTTGAGGATATATAGGGAAGTGAATGTCGTACCAAAGCCGAACGTGTGATAATTGCGGTGGCGCTCTCCAGGCCGTTGATCGTCATGGTCAGGCGCTTGCGCGCGGGGTCTTGTTCTGCCCTTATTGCGACAGCTACTATGAGCGTCAGCAGGATGCGGCGACCGTATCTATTATCAATGTTGCCAAGCAGGCAGTAATTGACTGCGCAAACATGCGCGAGCGTTCTGCGGCTGACAAAATCTCTGAAGCGCAAAAGATTAATGACGGTCATGCGGTCACGCTCATCGTGTCCATGCTGTATGATTCTTTACTGGCCGACCAATCCGGGAACGTAAATCAACAGATTGCTGCCCGCCTGATGAAAAACAGGAAAAAACTTGAGACTGAATACCCAACAATTACCGATGAAGAAAACGCATTTTATGACGCAGTAGATGATGCAAGCGGTTATGCAGTCTTAACGGCGCTCTTCCTATACCTGAAAGATAAGCCACGTTTTGATTACGCGCTCTCTTTGACAAAGATTGAGTTTGTAGACACTGAGTACGCAAACAACAAACTGCTCAAAGCACTTGTGACGGTGCAGCGCATTGATGAGGTAAAAAAGCTTATAGAAGGCCCCAACAAGTTTGACTTGAATAATGGATTACGCGCACTTTTGGATCTTCCGGAAAGTGAAATGAAAGTCAATTTGTTCGACTCTTTCGCAATGAGAAAGGGTCTGAGTGCAACCGAGAAGAAAACGCTTACTGCCTATCTTGAAGGGTCTCAGGACGGCGCGGAAAGCAAAGCGAAGATATCCGCTGCTTTTGCGGTGACTCCGGCAAAGCTGGATGTCGAGCAGATCCTTCGCTACTCCCTGGCGGACTGTCAGGATCCGCAGATAGTTGCAGAGACTATCCAGAAGCTTTCTGCGGAGCGTTTAACGCAAAACCAGATCCAGCAACTCATCGACTTTCTTCTTGTTGATCATGGGCAAAGCTACGATATGATTCATGCGGGTCTTGAGGCGCTCACAGAATCAGAGCAGCTTATCGCAATCTCTCCTTTGCAGTGTAATCACCTGATTGGCTATACCAGGTTTTCAGTTGATGAGTTGTCCGTCCTGTATACGCTTTGTTTCAAGCTGGGGCTGGATGACCGGGGGAAGAACGCTGTTCTTACTGACTTTCTTCTGGGGATACCAGCAAGCTATGCCGAGCGTGGTGACCTTGCCAAACGATTGCTTATGTCAACGGGGACTATCCTGTTGTCAACGTTTGAAAAGTATCTTATGTCGCCTGCATGGTCGCAGGACGCCGATGCGGCTATGCGCCTTCCGCTTCTTGAGCAGATGATGGCCCAAGGGGTAGAAGGGCGTTATTGCGCCAGCATAGTTTCAAAATACCTTGAGGCAAACTTTGACCAGCCGGAAATAAAAGCCACAATAATCACGTTTCTGTTTTCAAAACAGATAGTCCCATCGTCTGGTTCAATTCTTGTCTTTGCAACAGCGGCGGATCTTTCTCCGGAACAAAAGCTGGAGATTTTGCGGAGTGCGCAATCAGCCGGCGGCGCGCTGCCCGGCCAGCTTCTTGACCGGTTGATATCTGCGGGCATTACATATTCGCAAGCCTATGGTCTACTTGATTTTTCCTTTGGGTTTGCGACCACCTTAAGTGATGGCAGTGTTGTTCGGTATGTGCTTGATTGCGAGGAGCCTGCGGCCCAGAGGCAACAGCACTTCGATAAGGTATTTGAGGTTGCAGCACGAGTTGGGATGCAGGAGTGCGCAGTTGATTATCAGAGCATGCGCCTGTCATGCAATTTGGCACAGGCCTATGTTTTGAGGGGGATTGACCCGCCTGATCTGGTCATTCAGGTAACGCGACGCATGGAAAATTCCGGGGCAAAATTAAAGGAGAATATCCTTGTTGATGGCAACAAGGTAGGCTTTAAGAAGTTTTTTAAAGAACACGCAAAACAGGTATCCGCGGAACTATTGCAGTTGATGTGATGATGAAAGAGGACGCATAATGCCCGATGATAATGCAGTTGCTGCCGAGCGAGCTCAACTTCAGGCGCGTATAGCCCAGACGCAACGTGCCATCGCCCAAACAGAAGCTCAAATCAATATGCTCAAAGGAGAGATTACGTTTTCCTATACAGCGATTGATGCGATGGTGATTAATGTGGGCTACCTGCAGTCGCAAGTTGTCCCGGTGGCAAACACTCTGGCGTCTTCTGTTGCTCAGGTCGATATTGATACGACCAATATCTACAATGCCTTAGAAGAGCTTTCGCAGTCGTATTTTATTTTTAAGAACCTCAGTATGGCCTCAAAGCATCTGACAAGGTTTAATGACGAGTATTACACCCGGTTTTCAAACTATCATCAGCTCCGGAGGATAGCGCTCGGCTATGTCATCGGTGTTGATCAGGAAGTCGTGTCAAGTAAGAATATGCGCTCCATGGTTGAAAAGGTCTATCTGCAAAACACCGAATACTGGCTTGCCTACGCGCTGATGGCGGTAATGCTATGGATTAGCAAGGAAAGTGAGGCCTGCAAGCGCGCAATCAGCAAGGCACTTACGTGCAATGTTGAGAAGGCCAGTCTTTTCTTTCTTTTGGTTGACTTGCGTTTTGGTAGGGTAGAGGCTGCCCAAAAGTGGTATTCGCTCTATCTTACTCGTGTAAACTCGACGAATGTTGGCGATGAATGGAAATATCTTCTTCAGGCTTGCCTTTCTGGCGCATTTGGTGCTGATAAAGCGTTTGAGGCAAAGATAACTTCGCAATTTAATACCATCATCAGTGACATCCAGGCGACAAACGCTGATTTTGGTCTGAATTGCATCACGCAGTCATATCGGTATGCAAAAACCTACCCTCACTACAGCGAGCACGCTTTTCCAACGCTCAGGAGGATTTCAGGCGACCATGATCAATTGTTGGACGCGTTGAACCAGGCCGAAAAGAATATGGTTCTTGCAGAGCATTATATTAAACTCTATGACTACGCGCCCGATCTTTCGACCGACATCGCTCAAAGGATTGAAAACGTGCTTTATACGCTTATCCAAAGTTATGATGATCCCGAGCTTGATCTGGTCAAGAAGATTCGTTATAACGAGCAAATTGTTGCCGCGGAGGGAAATCTGGAAGATGCCCAGAGGCGCTATAGCGAAATTGTCGGCCTGGAGTTTGAGAAAACGAATATCAGCCAACTGCTGACTAATTGGGCTTTTTCGGAAGACGATACGCAAACCGATATCTCTGTCAAACGTTTTTCGTTTGGCGTTATGAAACATTGGGTGAAGAAGGGGTTATGGCAGTTCATAAATGAGTATCGCCAGATTGAGCCAAAAAAAATCCATATTACGATCGATGGCTTTGGCGCCGACTGTGATGAAAATAGCTATGAAGAAGTAAGGGAAGCCCTGGATAAGCACTACGAAAGCAACAAGCGACTCGATATCTTTAAGGATAAACAGGTTTTGATTTTTGGAGGTATGTGCGCGGTGGCGTTGCTCATGCTTATTATCAGCCTCGCGACGCTGTCGTTTATTCCGGCTGTGCTTATGATTGCTGTTCTTCTGGCAGGGGCAGGTGGTTTCTTGCTTTATCAGCGTTTAGAAGAGTTCAAAAAAGCGTTCAATGAGAAGAAGCGCCTTGGCTTTGTGCAGCTGCAAAAGGCGCTTGCAGAGCTGAAATTGTGGCGTGGCTTCTATCACGAAGCTGATAATCAGATAAAAAGTATGTTTGATGCGATAGATAGATTTTGATCCGAAGAGGAAACGAGAGGTAACAAGAAATGCCTAATGCGCAACAAGCGGTAGCGAATCTGTCCGGTACGATCGATGGGTTTCAGTCGAATCTTGATCCAAAAATTCAGTCAGTTCATACATCAGCTGAGAATATCAAAGCCAGCTCAGTAAAGATATATGACAGTATTGAGCACTTTAAAAATGATATGGAGCAGCATGAAGAACAGCAGATTGCATATGAAAATATTCTGCGTATTGATCAGATCATCAAGGAGCGATTCAGTAACTATGATACGGTGCGAAAAACTGTCATGGGCGTTGTGCGAGACTTTGATATCAACCTTGTTCGTAATGCCTCGATACAGGAACTTTCAGAAGAGCTCTGGATTGGCAGCTCAAGGTACTGGCTTTCTTATGCGCTGATTGCGATTTCAGCTTGGATTAATGATTTTCCGGAACTTGCCGCAAACGCGCTTGCCGAGACAGTCAGAAAAGATGGGACCAAAGCAACGCTCTTTTTCTGCTTATTTAATATGAGGTTTGCTCGTGTCAACGCAGCGAATCTGTGGTTCTCTGAGTTCTTCCGCTCCGTGGACCCTGAAGAGCTTGATCCTGAAACTGCCGTGATTCTGCAAGCCTTCTTAGCGGGGGCATTCGGGACCGATAAAGCGTTAGAAGATGAGGTCGGCGCAATCATCGATAGCTGGATTATGGTGCTCAGGGCTGATAATGATCTGACTGTTGAGCTCACAAATATGTATGCGGAATACATCAAGCTCTATCCGGTTAATCTGAAGTATGAGCCAGCAAGCATCATGGCGCATTGTGATGAGTCTCAAGAGATTGTCAGTACGGCGTTGGAGACGTCTAAGTTTGATTCACTACTTCATCTTTTGGACGTATTGAACACAGAAGAGGTCGAACAGACGCCAGAAAACTATAAAAGCCGTATCGATGCGGTACTCACGAATCTCATTACAAACTTTGATGAAGAAGAGCAGGATCTGCGTAATCAACAGGATAGATACCAGTGTATTGTTGATGCTGGTGGGAAGATGGATTTGGCCAAAGAGCGGATGCAAACCATGGAAGACGCCAAGGCAGAAAATATGAACTTTGGCAGAACAATGCTTCGGTGGGTGATATACGACACCAACAACCAAGCTGACGCCAGCGTCAGGAAGTTTGCTTTTTCAAAAACGAAGGATTGGTTTTCTTCTGCAGTGCAATCCTGGTTTACCGCGGTTCAGAATCGGTTCCCAACGGAGTACCACCTCCATGTTGATTCGTGGACAGGGATATCAAACGGCGAGGATTCAGCCGAGCAGCTTGAGGCGATGACCCAATACTATGACACCAATAAGTTCTCTATTATGTATGTAAACCCGTATAATATCGCAGCATTGATCGGTGGTATCGTATGCGTTGGATTTGCATTTTTTGTGATCTGGATGTTGATAGGGGCCCTGGCTTGTTTTGGCTTTTTGGGCTGGAACATTTATCGCGCCTATTCAACCTACCCAAAGAGAGTGGAAAATGCTTTGGCGAGCCTGAAAGATACCTTAAATGAGATCTCTGGTTTCCGGCAATACTATGAAGATAATCGCATCAAAAAAGATGAGTTATTGGAAAAGATCGAGCTATTTTAACGTGAGGCACTAGGCGAAAGGAAGAACGATGCCGAATAATGACGCTGATGTAAAACAGGAGGTAACGGAGATGGCTGCGGAACAGAATGTTGCTAAAGAAGCGGAACCTTTTGATGAAGATGCAGTATTTGCAGGGGAGGAAACATTCGAGGAAATGATGACCCGGCAAATGACCGAGAACTCTGCCGATACCACGGACGAGGGTGTTGACGTTAACGATGAGAAGCTTCGTGATTTATCAAAAACACTGCCTTCGTGGAGTATTGAGCCGCCCTTTAAATTTTTGGATTAAGCCATCGTGCTAAGCGAAGCGCCTCATACCCTTGACCAATGGTACAAGTGCCTCAGGCTTCTGGGGGAAGATTCCCTCACGTCTCAGGACTATTGCCTGCTTGAACAGGGTACTCTAAACCTGAATGACGTGGCGTCTGAGCAGTTTGAAGAGAAGTTTGCGCAGAGCCTCGAAAGACGCTTGCGCACAATTATGAGAGCAAGTGGCAAAGGTCTGGAGTCTGCAGCGCGGCAGGGGGATATAGATATGGCAAGCCGATCAATTCGGATAGCAAGTTGCGCCTTTAGCCAGTTCACTTTCGTGAAACAAACGTCAGCGCTCTCTGGTGATGCTGCGATGAGCTTCGCCAATCAAATCATGGGGCGTATTGATGAGTTTTGGGGCGCGTTGATAAGCAGACTTGAGAGAGGGCAGATATACGGAAGCGCCTGGTTTCTTTCCGATCTGCTGCTTCTTGTAAAAAGGGCTGATCGACAGGTGCGGCAAAGGATGAATGATGTCGAATTTTGCATCAACTAAAACTGAGCTCCTTGACTTTTTGCGAGCCCGTCCGCCACTGATTATTGTTGACTCGCAGGAGAGAGGGCGCGTTGAACGTCTGCTGCGTGAAATCGCTGCGGAAAGCACCCAGGAGATTCTTTATTACACTGATGCAACTCAAGTTAAAAAGCTTGGAGGATATTCAACGTCAATAAGTGCGGACTCTGATCCAACCGTGTTTGCGCTGGAGCATTTCAAGACTCACAAAAAAACGGTGTTTGTCATTGGGGATGCAAAGCGGATCAGCGAAGAAAACTATCTTACGCAGGAGATATTGAGTCTGGTGTTTGTTGCGCAGACAAGTGAAAACACACTTGTTCTTGTGACGGGCGATCCGGTTTGGGCAAGGCTCGCACAATTAGGCGTGCTGGCCGTATTGAGCCTGCCAGATCAAACAGAGCGCACGATGTTGGTTGAGCGGTTTGTTTCTGAGTATAAGAACGCAAAAGTAATTGACTGGAACTCCGATGATATTCGGCGTATTGCCAATTTGATGAATGGCTTTTCTGAGATACAGATCCAAAATATCCTGAAGACAATAGCGATTTCCCGAGATATGCTTACGGGGGATGATATCGGCGATATCATGCGCCAGAAAGATCGCTTATACGCCGTTGTTCCGAGTGTCGATAAGATACAGCTTGATGATGGGATTGTGGTTTCGGGACTGGAAGTTTTGAAGGAGTGGCTGATAAAGAAGCAAAAAGTATTCTTTGCTCCTGATGAACAGCTTGCAAAGCGGAGCTTGGGAAGCCCCAAGGGCTTGCTTTTGGTGGGTGTTCCCGGATGTGGAAAGTCTTTTTGTGCAAAGATGATTGCGCATGAGTGGAGCCTGCCCCTTTTACGTTTTGACATTGGAACGGTTTTTGATAAGTGGGTGGGGGAGTCTGAGCGGCGCATGAAGGATGCGCTTGCTTATGTTGACAATGTTGCGCCCTGCGTGCTGTGGGTTGATGAGATTGAAAAAGGGCTGTCATCTAATGACGACAGCAATGGGACGGCAAAGCGAATCTTAGGGCAGTTTCTCTTTTGGCTTTCGGAGTCGAAGAGTAAAGTGTTTCTTGTAGCTACGGCAAACGATGTATCGAGAATGCAACCAGAACTGTTCCGAAAAGGACGATTCTCAGAAGTATTTTTTATTGACCTGCCTTCTGCGGTGGAGCGGGCAGAGGCGCTTGAGCTGTATGTTGAAAAGTGTTTGGGTGTTACGTTCAATGAAGAGGAAATGGCGCAACTGATTGAGGTGTCAGAAGGATTCTCTTATTCCGACATCGAATGTGCGGTAAAAGAACTTGCCGAGGCGGCAATTGTCGAAGGTGAAGAATGTGTCACGTACGAACGATTAATCAAGTGCTTTAAGTCGGTTGTGCCGATAGAGGCTGCAAATCCGGAAGATATTTCATTTATCCGACAATGGGGATCAGAGCGAGCAGTAAACGCCTCGCTGAGAAACTAGGAGAGACCATGGCGAACGAAGGACTACGTGCAGAGCTGGCGTCACTGGAGGCAGAATTAAGCCGCCTGAGGCGTATTCAGCAGGAGCTTGAGCGCGAGCTCGCAATCCTGGTAGGTGGCATTGTGGGCGGTTATACCACGATGCGTGGTTTTGAAAACAATGTACATGCTACTTTGAATAACGCATCAAACAGCATGGTCGAATCGGGTAATAGAATTATCGCCGCTCATGAATTGCAAGGGCAGATTGATAAGCTGTATGTACGCTATAAGCAGGTCGAGCTGTCAAACAAAAAAATTCGTGCTGCTAACAATAAGATCTATTATGATTTTGCGGCGTTTCGGATGACGCGACGCATCGTGCAGTCGCTCATGGATAATCTTGAAACGGGTTTTGTAAGCGACAGGGTGATGTACAGATCAATTGAAAAGGAACAACTTAAAGCGCCCGACTATTGGCTGACAGCTGCGCTTATAGCTGTTATGGCATGGCGAAATGATGACCCAGCTTTGACCGCGCGCGCTGTTGCACGCGCTGTAACGCTCGACAAAAAGATGACGAGCATCTTTTTTATGATGTTTAACATTCGTTGTGACAGAGAAGCCGCCGCGCTTGAATGGTTTAAGGCCTATCAAACTTGTTCGCTCAGAGGCAGTGACGAGCGGACCCTTCTCATGTTGGCCACATTAGCAAGTAAAAGTATCCGGTCAGGCTTTTCTGAAACAGGCGATGAGAAAGTGATGAATTTCTTTGAGTACCTGATTAAAAGTCGCATGGATGCTGAAGGCTTTTCTGATGAAGCAGTGGCTGATCTGGTGGGGCATGAATTAACAAGGTTTTCCAGGGCGGAAAACATTGATTATCCGCTGCTCCATAACAAGGTAAGCGGATATGATCGGTTGACTGCCCTGATGAGCGGCGCTGGCTCTACGGTGAGGGTTCATGATTATTATGCTACAATCGCGGGAAGCACAACTGTTGAGCGCAGTGATCGTTTGAAAGAGTTCATTGATGAACTTGTCGCAGCGCCAAACAAAGAAGAGATAAATACCTATGAAGAAATTGAGTATAGCGAGCTGATAATCAGGCTGCAGGGTGATATCGATACAGCAAAAGTCCAATGGGAACATGAGCAGCAGGAAAAGCAGGCGGACCTTAACCTGATAAACGATATGGTTAAATGGGTGTATGATTCGGGCAATACCGAGGTTGATGATCCAATGCGTCGTAATATGCTCATGCTCACTATGCCTTGGCATAAACAGGGAGTTAAGTGCTATCTTGAGAAATATCGCTCATGGTTTACCACTAAATGGCAGTTAAATCTTGAGAGCTATAAGGCAGAGGTCGATTTTGAACAGGAAGATCAGGAGCTTGGCAAGATAAGCGCCTGCTTTGCTGAGAAAGCTGCCGGGGAGATGGCAGCTCTTAAGGATACTCGTTCTTACCTTTGCTTTGGTGGCGCGGGGGTATTTCTTGTGCTTGGCATCGTGCTTGCAATTACTCAAAAAAGTATTGCTGGTTTGGGGGCTTGTGTGGTTATTGCGGTTGCGGGCGCATTATTAGGGTTCATGTTAATGACCAGTAATAAAAATGAGCGGAAAAGGATCGGCCTCCGTTATCAGGCGGCCGAGGCCGAGACACAGAATTCTTTCAGAGCGCTTGTGGCGGAGTTTGCACGTTTTCGCCACGATTATGAAGAGCGTGACGCATTCGGTGAAAAAGCGCTTGATTTGCTTGATCGCATGTAGGCTATAGTCGAGGTTGTGGAGTATATAAATGAGAACTTGTCTTGCGTGCGGCGGAGAATCAAAAGACGGTGCAAGGTTTTGCCGTATCTGCGGTTTTGAATTTCCTACGGATGAGCCATCAAGCGTGTCAAGCGCTTATAGCGCCAATGCGCAGGGTCCGATTTATTACGCTGGAGGCGTTACCACGCCTGCTCAAAATGATAATCAGTTTATGCTTGTTGACGCACCAACAAAGCTAGTACCCGCAGATCAGAGGCCATCCGAAACTTCATTGTCTTGTGGCGCGAATAAAAACATCCTGATAATAGGCGGTGTTATCGTTGTTGTTTTGATTGTGGCAGTCATAGCGATTGTGTCATTAAGAAATTCGCCGAATGCTCCGATTGGAGTTGGCCCTGACTTTGCGCAGACAAATATTACGGATCAGAGTGGAATGCCAGAGGCGGAGAACTCCTCCGATACCTCTGGGGGGCAAGATACCTTGTCGCTCGGGGCAGATGAGCAGAGCTCCGCTTCTGCAACGACTGGCGAAGCGTCAGGAGATATCAATGCACCCGACTACGTGATGTTTTCCAACAGCAGCACTCAGATGCTTACTTCTGACGATGTTAGCTCATTAAGCGCCTGGGAACTGTCTGTCGCACGTAACGAAATTTATGCCCGACATGGTTATGTCTTTAAGAAGAATATACAAATCAAGGCCTACTTTGAAAACAAGAGCTGGTATCACGAGGTTCCCGCATTCAGAGGTGCGGACAGCGATCTCAGTTCAATAGAGCTTGCTAATGTCAAGCTTATCCAGGCACAGGAAAAGAGCACAAAGGGCCAGTAAATTTGCCCAAAACTGCCGCCTGACCCGTACTAACGGGTAAGGCGGCAACTTCAAAGATTTTTGAGGCGCTCGCCCGTTTCAGGCGACAGGCTCACCTCTGGCTTCAGTATAGCAGATTCAAATAAGAAGGCTGACCCTGCCCTGAAATGCGCAAAATGTGCTTACGGAATCACTTGGAACAGCTTGCTTTATGACTACAGCTACACCTTATAATGAGTATCAGGAGGTGTTTGACATGCGTATGAATATCGTTATTGATGATGCGTTGATGTGGGAGGCTAAGCGGCTGACGGGGCTTTCGACGGTGGAGGAAGTGGTCAACGAGGCGCTCACGGAGCTGGTGCAACGTAAGAAGGTGTGGCAATTAAGCGACCTGGAAGGTGCGATTCATTTTTATGACGGATATGACCATAAGGCATTGCGAGAGATGCGTGTATGATACCCGTCGCCTTAAAGTTTTACGAAAATTCTTACCGGTTTATTTCAGATGTGGCGTCAGAATTTAACGGCCCTGTGGTAAGCATAAAATGAGCGTAAGTATTTCTGCCTGCTGCCATGCAGGGCACTGGTTAGGAAGCTACTAAAAGAGAGCAGGAACTTATGCGGCGAATTGTTTGTGTCATCCTGACGGCAGCGTTCTGCCTGAGCCTTGTTGGTTGTTCGTCAGCAAAGCCAAAGCTGGCGGCAAAGCAGCCGGCAACGGTGAGCAGAGCGACGTCCGAGACGGCTTCTGTGGGCATCCCGTCGACTACTACTGATACCGCTACGCCGCCAGCTGAGATCAACGCAAGCAAGGCCGATGCGATGCGGTTCTCAAAGCCAGTTACTGCGGTGCAGTGCTCCGATGGTAGCTTTATGGTATTTTTTGCAAAAAAAATGGTTGAAGATCCTGGCTTAACTTACCATGCTTTAGAGGTCAGAAAGTTCGACAAGGACAAAAAGCTCGTGTGGGATCAGGTTTTCTCACACCTTAATGACGTATATTACGCCGTAGCAGCTACGCCTGACGGCGGAGCCCTTATTGTGACGGATGCAGAATTCAAGACAATCCAGGGTGTGCCTGGGTCGTCTATTGGCTACCTGACCAAGATCAGCGCTTCCGGTGTTGTCAAGTGGAGCGACAAGCTTACAAAGAACTATCAGTATGTTAACCAGATTGAAGTGACACCAAGTGGTGATATCTACACGGCGGGCAGCTACATCGGCAATCAGAACGACAACTATGACCGTGGTCCTGGAGGATCGTGGGATCATAATGGCGACGACTCAACAACCGTAGCAGCTCTTGTGCGCTATGACAAGAACGGGCGGATGAAGGCTCACGTTATCTCTGATGTTGGGTACTATGAAACTCTTGGCTACCCTCAGAATAATTGCTTTATTCAGTGCAAAGAAGGGGTCGGCCTTGTCGCTGATTATGGGACTTGTTGCGTTTGTTATACCACTCGACTAACCAAGCGGTGGGTCTATGCATATCCCGACGTTCCAGTAAATCAGGATTCCGACTCAGCAAAGTACAGCGCTTATTCAAATATGTGCCTTACGAAAGATCGTATTGTGGTTACTGCGGATTCACTTAATACGATAAAAGTTCGTAGACTTGATATTTCTTTTGGTGGGAAATTACTATCCCAGACGGTGTATCCGTCTCCCGATACCCTGCCTGGTAGCCTCATGCCAGCAATGATTCCTCTCCCTGATGGACGCTGTGTGTTGATGATGTCTGTGCAGGGAAAGGCAATGGCGATAGGCTTCTTTGCGCAAAATAAACCGTCAGTTTTTGATACATTTGGCGTAACTCTACATCCCGCACAAGTGATCCCAAACTTAGATGGTGGTTTTACTATTGGCTATGCTGCTCGAAATAGTATTCAAGAAGAACCAAACTATTACGTCATCACAAGATACTCATCTGCTGGCAAAACTGAGTTTCAGCTTATTTCGAAAACGGGGAATTTTCAAATGCTTTCGAGCGGATTGGTGTTGCTGTTTTAGTCTTTTAGCAGTTCCTGGGCGCGGGCCAGGAGGGCTTCGCGGGTGTTGAGAGCGGGGGTCTCTATGACTTCTTCGAGGAGGGTGCTCAGCACCTTGCCCATGGGGGGGCCGGGCTGCATGCCGAGCGCTATCAGGTCGCGGCCGCCGATGGCCAGCTGGTGGGTTGAGTGGACAAGGCGGTCACTCTCTTTCAGCTCGTAGTAGCGGCGCTCGATGTCTGCCACGCTTTCCAGGCGCGCTGCGCGGTACTGCTCGGCGACCGACCCTGCGTCGGCGTACTTCAGCTGCAACAGCTCGCCAAAGAGGTCCTCGCCAACGCTGGCTACGGCGCGCCGGATGCTCGCGTCGGTCTCGCCAACCTGGCGGTCGTGCTGCAGCACCAGCGCGCAGACCTCATCGGTAAGCTGGCGTGAGAACTTCAGGCGCCGCATGATCGCATGCGTGATCTCGGCGCTGTAGGCGGGGTGATGGTAGAAGTGGTCGATGCCGTCTTCGCGGTGGAAGCGCGCCCGCGGCTTGCCTGCGTCATGGAAGAGCGCCGCCAGGCGCACACGTAGATTGGCAGGGGTCTGCAGGCAGGCGACGATGCTGTGTTCGCCCACGCTGTACTGGTGAAAGGGGGTGTTCTGCGGCGTGTCAAACATGGTCACCAGCTCCGGCAGGAACTGATTGAGGACTTCTGGCGGCATGTTCTGGAGCGTGCGGGGGTCGGCCAGCAGGAGCTTGCAGAACTCGTCGCGGATGCGCTCCGCGCTGATGTGGCGCAGCAGCTGCGCCTGCTGTACGGTGGCGTCACGGGTCTGTGGCTCAAGCTCAAAGCCCAGTTGGGCGGCAAAGCGCCAGGCGCGCAGTATCCGCAGAGGGTCTTCGGCAAAACGCGCGTCAGGATCGCCCACGCAGCGTATCAGGCTGGCGCGCAGGTCGTCTGCGCCGCCAAACAGGTCGAGCAGGCCGCGCTGTGGGCTCCAGGCGAGCGCGTTGATCGTGAAGTCGCGGCGGCTGAGGTCATCTTCGATGTGATCGGCAAATTCCAGGTCATCGGGGTGGCGAAAGTCGGTGTAGCGGCCCTCGCTGCGAAAGGTCGTGACTTCGATCAGCGCGCCGCCGCTAAACACGCCGGTGGTGCCAAAGTTTGCGGCGAGGTCGCGGGTTGCATCCGGAAAGAGCGCGGCGACTTGTGTGGGGCGCGCGGCGGTGGCGACGTCGTAGTCATGGGCGGGACGCCCGTACAGCAGGTCGCGCACGGCGCCACCGACGACCCAGGCATCGTAGCCAGCCGCCTGGAGCGTGTTAAGGACGTGCAGCACGTTATCTGGGAGAGTGATATTCATAGTTGCTAGTGTATCGCATGGGAGAGCTGCCCGGGCCTGTCTGGAGTGGCAAGGCGGCGGCCTCACTGGGGTTGCTCGGCGAGCACAAGCTCATCATGGGCATCCCGCTGTCAGTTTCCGGCAAGTCGCCGTTCTTCGATCGCTCCCAAGTGTAAGATTTACCGAGCACGAAGAATTTTCAAGGCACGAAATTCCGAGTTTCTGCATCAATATTACGGTTGTGCAGTGGATCTAGGTCGTACAACTACCAGAAATGCCGTGTTTTTCGCTCATTTTCGCCCTTTTGAGCAAAATACCCACTACATAACCGCAAAAACGTTGCAAAAAGTCGGGAAGGCTTGCCTTGGCGCCCGAATAAACACAGGGGGTCGGGTACACTGTGTTAAGACATCGCTCAAAACTATCCTTGCAGTGTAGTGCTACCTGAATTTGCTAAAATAAACTCATGAGTTACACCATTGAAGACATTCGAAAGTATGCACTTCCTATATTGCTGCGCGAAACAAGTGATCTTAAGCGCATTGTATTATTTGGATCATATGCTCGCGGATCACAAACCCAGAATAGCGACTTGGATATTTACGTGGATGGTCGAATAGATTATCAAAAGGGAGAGGTCAAAGATACTGAACAGAAAGTTTCTGAAGCGCTTTCCATACCCGTTGATCTACTAACTCGTAACGCACTTAACAACAGTGTCATCCGTGAGCAACTTCAGCAAAGTATCGATCGTGATGGGGTTGTGCTTTATGGATAACAAGACAAGATATCGCCTTGAGATTGTGCTGGGATATGTAGATCGAGTAGCACAAACGCTTGATAGGGCGGGTTCGCCGGAAGCTTTTATAGCAGACTATGATTTGCAATACAGCGTAGCTCACAGTATTAGCCAGATTGCAGAATTGCTGACACAAGTATCACATTCAGATGCTGTCTCGTTTGAGCAATTACTGGATGTGATACCCTATCGCGATATCCGAAGAATGCGTGATAAAATTCAGCATCATTACGGGTCTATTGATTCTGATACCGTTTGGGGTATTGCAAGTCAAAATGTACCCGAGTTAGGTCAGGCTATCAAAGAACTCATGGACGCTGCCTCCTAATAACACTATTGAAATAAGCGTTACCTATCAGAGCACGTTATTTCAATATTTACTGCTTTTTTGAAATAACTATTGATTGGTGCGGTCTGTGTCTCAATCCGCCATCGAGCTTACCGGCGCTGACAGCGCATTAATGCACGTCATGCCCTGAAAGTCTAACTCGAAAGTAAAGACATCCCTGCTTTCTTTACGGCGCCTTTATCAAATGTCAAAGTTTTTGAGCAACCGGCATCTTTTGCCAAAGCTGCAATAAGCGTATCGGCAAAGTCCGCTCCCTTGCTGTAGGACTGTAACGCATAGTAGATCGCAACACTGTTCTGACAAGTTACCTGTTGAGATTCCAACAGGGATGTGAGTATCTCCGTGATCTGTTCTTTGGAGAGCTCAAACACGGACTCCAATACCCAGACAAGCTCCGTTATGGCCACCAGGCTCACATAAACAAGTCCAGATTCATCCAGGTTTTTAAAGAACTTCTTAACTGTAGCGTGCTGCCGAGAATCATCATCAACAAACAGGCGGACTAAAACGTTGGTATCAATCGCAAGCATAGATCAGCTCAAAAACTCTCAAGAAAACGCTTGCCGACCTGTTGTTTCGCCTTGTGCGTCATCTCGTCAATTGAAACAGTCTTCTCTGTTCTTTTAATAATTCCGGCAAGCTCAAGGATTGAGCGTTGTCTCTTTACTATTTTCCAACTACCATCTGCGTTGGCAATAAAATCAAGCATACTCCCCGGCATCAGATCAAGATCTTTTCGCACAGAAATGGGTATGGTTACCTGACCCTTACTGGTAAGTGTTGCTGCAGCCATGCTCTACCTTTCAAAAAATTCCTTACTTCGCTCCTTACTATAGCATACTTTTGTCACTCGGACAAGCTTCTGGTAAC
>Ga0123357_10002022_pt1 | contig 22228 bp, 40 predicted proteins | sample TergutEmb28metaG_FD_89873 | JGI IMG/M metagenome (GOLD analysis project Ga0123357, IMG submission 89873) | Embiratermes neotenicus P4 segment gut microbial communities from Petit-Saut dam, French Guiana - Emb289 P4 | ecosystem: Host-associated > Arthropoda: Insects > Digestive system > Gut ... | reverse complement strand
TCCATCTAGCAATTGTATATACGTTTATTATCATCAGTGAATCCATCTAGCAATTGTATATACGTTTATTATCATCAGTGACTCCATGTAGCAATTGTATGTACGTTTATTATCATCAGTGAACCCATCTAGCAATTGTATGTACGTTATTATCATCAGTGACTCCAGCTAGCCGGTTACTTATGCGGTAACGGTTTTGGTCTCCCCAGGAAGCCGGCTTGCAACACAGACTGCCGTCTTTCGCATTTCCTCCCAACAAATGCTAGTGTGTTACATGAAATACGTCATCCTTGTTTGTATCTCCTATCCTTTGACTTCTTCTGCAAGTTAACACCTATGAAGCAAAGATATAGACAGCTGGATGCTGACAGCAGGACTGGAAGTGGTGGCAAAGTTAGATTTTCGTGACTACAGGTTCTCACAGCGCCGTTGATATTACGCCGTGTAGACTGGTACTGCTGTTATAAGTACCGCTATTTCGAACACTCATACTGGACCGCGATAGCTCAGTCGGTATAGCGATTCACTAAAGGCTGGAGCGTCTGGGGAATCGAATCCCGTTGGCGGCGACATTTTCCGCACCCGTATAGACCGGCCCTGGGGACCACACAGCCTCCTTTACGATGGGTTCCCAGTCTGTTTCCCGGGGCTAAGCCTGCAGGAGCGTGGCGTTGACCACCCACCCTATCTAGCTCCGAGGATAAAGAAAGAGTAGAGCTGTTCATCTACTCCTCCTCTGGGTCTCCCTGGCCCATTCTACGGCGAACTTTATCTTCATCTTCAGAAGACTTGAAAACTTCAAAGCAGGCTTTATCCAAAAAGACGTGTTTTCAACTGAATTGTGGTTCCTACTGCTCTTCATGGCCGTTCCGCGAAAATTCGCGTTTAGTCGCAAGGATGGCATACATGTTGGGGGTCTTGAGTTCCAGCGCTGCATGTTCAGCCAGCGCACGTTATTGGCCGCAGTACCACGGACACACGGCCCCACAACACTGCGAAAAAACGAAGAACATGGGCTCAGCTCTTAATGATGGCTGTGGATTGTGTTCTGCAATTGGCGATAGTGGATCCAGGTCAGTGACCGTGAGACATGGCGTTGCGTTGCAGCAATCCAAGAATCATGAGGTCGTTCTGTATAAAGGCCAACTTTCCTCAACGTCAAAATGCACAAACGCGGTGTCGTAATAAAGTGTCTTGTCCTTATTAGTGTTCAGTTACGCGTATTGAACGACGCATCAACTGCATTTGTTATTTGGCTTCAAGCAGTAGGATGGTTTTGAAAGAGGGTTGGGAAAGCTTGTGTAGGGAGGCGGCGGTTGCCTTTCTAAAGATAATACTCCAGAATTTCACTGGACTTTCTGGAGAAAAGAATTACCTCAACCAGCTTAGGTTGCCCTGGAATCCGGAATCGAACACGGAATCTCTGTAATGTGAAGGAAATGTGCAACCGAATGGACTGCGACCTGCCGTCGTTGTTTCTCAGTTCATTTACCGACGCTTTGCAAATGTGTGCCGTCGGATGGGAGGGATTTGTGAATGATGAAATGGGGAAAACTTTGAAGCAAACGATGGCTCTGTTTTAACCCTTTAAACGCCGAGTTAAATCCCGTCTGCCATCTGCTGGCATTATTAGTAGCTCACCATATTCTCCACTTAAGCAGGATAAGGTTTAATACGGAAAGCAAAAAGTGGGGTGCAGGCGTGGTTTGGTTGGAATTTATACTGTGATTATTGAACCTTTCAACGCCGAATTAAATCCCATCCGCCATCTGCTGGCATTATTAGAAACTCGCCATATTCTCCACGTTAGCAGGATAAGGATTAAAGTAGTCTTTATATTCAAGAATAGTGCTAAAGAAACTGAAGTAAACCACGAGAAACCTCAGAACAGTTGGGTTTTAAGTTACAACTCTGTGTTGTTCTGATAACGAGACTTTGTGTTGTTCTGATAACGAGACTATGTGTTGTTCTGATAACGAGACTGTGTTGTTCTGATAACGAGATTGTGTTGTTCTGATAACGAGTCTGTGTTGTTCTGATGACGACATTGTGTTGTTCTGATAACGAGACTGTGTTTTTCTGATAATGAGGATCTGTGTTGTTCTGATAACGAGACTCTGTGTTGTTCTAATAACGAGACTGTGCTCTTCTGATAACGAGACCTTGTGTTGTTCTGATAATGAGACTGTGTTGTTCTGATAACGAGACTCTGTGTTGTTCTTATAACGACACTGTTGTTCCGATAACGAGACTGTGTTGTTCTGATAACGACACTGTATTGTTCTGATAACGAGACTGTTGTTCTGATAACGAGACTCTGTTGTTCTGATAACGAGACTGTGTTGTTCTGATAACGAGAATCTGTGTTGTTCTGATAACGAGACTGTGTTGTTCTGATAACGAAACTCTGCGTTGTTCTGATAACGAGACTCTGTTGTTCTGATAACGAGACTGTGTTGTTCTGATAACGAGAATCTGTGTTGTTCTGATAACGAGAATGTGTTGTTCTGATAACGAGACTCTGTTGTTCTGATAACGAGACTCCTCTGTTTAATCTTTGAAAAATGTGATCTCTCTTGAAAAAGAAGAGCAAAGAGTTTGTGGAGGTTAACAGTTTTTAGGCGGATTCGCAGAATTGCGAAAAGCGACTGTTAGTTTCGTCATGTCTGTCTGTCCGTCCGCTTGGGACAACTCGGCTTTCACTGGAAAGAATTTAATGAAATTTAATATTGGAACACTTTTCCAAAATCTATAGAGAAAATTCAAGTATCATTAAAATCTGACAAGAATAATGGGTAATTTACATAAAGATCACTACAAATATTTTAACGTATCTCGCTCAGTTCTTCTTAGATTGACATGTTTCAGAGCGAAAGGTGTAGAGAAAATCAAAACACACATTTTGTATTCAATAACCCTTTTTTCGAAAATCGTGCCGTTTATGAGATAATGTGGAAAAATACCGTAGAGCAGGGTAGGCCACAGATGGCAATATGGCGCATGCACATTGCATGCTGGATACCTAAGGCTACAAACACACATTTAGAATATGTAATATTTATTGCTTTTCCACTGTAACAATGATTGCACGAATGCACCTCAAAGTTACGCAACACGTACATTTACTGTCTTGCCAAATTGCAGATTTCGTCCATCCAAACAAATGTATTACAGGAGATTTTTCCTTTCACAGTTGAAGTACCAGATGATATTTTAATATATCTGAATGTATTTTATTTTCTTTATTATACTTCCAGCTCTCACGGCAAGATAATTCTGTACGACTGAGATCTCACACATGTGGGGAAAAACCTGGCGTGTTGTATGTAGACATTTTGTGGGCAGGAATTTTGTGTGTGCCTTGTTTGTGCTTTTGATACAAGGCGAGACTTGTCGCAGTACAATATACAGCAGAATACTACTAAATGTGGTTGTGTTGACTCTTAATTTTTATCGTATATTTTACGTGTAATTACAGTAATATACTGCTACGAAAAAACTGGCAACATTACTCCTTTGTGTATCGCGTTTAATAATTTTGGATGGCAGATGGGATGACAAGCAGCCATTTTAGAACTGCATAATAACAAGCATCTACATATTATATTCATATTGTAATTTCACAGTGAACTGCTTGTTGGTCATATTTCTCTCGCCACAATATTACTGACAAATAGTTGAATGGTTTTGTTACGTCACGTTATGTAACTGCACACCGCGGACTAACCGCCCGTCGGGCAACAGTCGCCTTGGCGTCAAACTAGTCTCGCTCTACAGATCAGACTTTTACGTTCTATTCATCAAGGTTGGCGTTCGAATGTAGGCAGTTATAAATCACGCGTGACCTGGACATGTGACATTTTGTGTACTTAGAACTTCAAGCGTAATTTCCAGAATTCTGAAGCAAGCAACACCATTTTATGGTAAGAAAGGTTTCCATTTGTGTTCACAGTTCATTATGAAACAGAGCGAAGTAATTACGTCGTATATAAAGAATGTAATTTTTGAAGCGTTGTTGAAAATATGTAGCAGAATATTCACAGATTTCGAGCGAAACCTGGCACGATAAAATGACGTTTTATCAAATCCGCAGACACAAAAACAAACAATAATTTTAAAAATATAAACAATTTTTGCATTATCGTAAAGAGACTTGGGTTTGTAAGCAGTTTGCGTTGGTATATTGCGTGGGTGTATTGTGTGGGAATATTGCGTGGGTGTATTGCGTGGGTATATTGCGTGGGTGTATTGTGTGGGAATATTGCGTGGGTGTATTGCGTGGGTATATTACGTGGGTATATTGCGTACGTATGTAGCGTGGATGTATTGCGTGGGTATGTTGCGTGGGTATGTTACGCGGGTGTATTGCGTGGGTATATTGCGAAGGTGTATTGCGTGGGTATAATGCGTGGGTATATTGCATGGGTGTATTGCGTGGGTAAATTACGTGGGTGTATTGCGTGAGTGTATTGCGTGGGCATATTAAGTGGTTATATTGCGTGGGTATATTATGTGGGTATATTGCGTGGGTATATTACGTAGGTATATTGCGTGGGTGTATTGCGTGGGTATATTACGTGGGTATATTGCGTAGGTATGTAGCGTGGGTTTATTGCGTGGGCATGTTGCGTGGGTGTATTGAGTGGGTATATTGCGTATGTGTATTGCGTGGGTATAATGCGTGGGTGTATTGCGTGGGTATATTACGTGCGTATATTGCATGGGTGTATTGCGTGGGTAAATTACGTGGGTATATTGCGTGGGTGTATTGCGTGGGCATACTAAGTGGTTATATTGCGTGGGTATATTATGTGGGTATATTGCGTGGGTGTATTGCATGGGTATATTACGTATGTATATTGCGTGGATGTATTGCGAGGGAGTTTTGCGTGGGTGTTGCGTAGGTATAATACGTGGGTATATTGCGTGCGTGTATTGCGTGGGTATATTAGGCGGGTATATTGCGTGGGTATATTGCGTGGGAATATTGCGAGGGTGTATTGCGTGGGTACATGGGGTGGATGTATTGCGTTGGTATATTGCGTAGGTGTATTGTGTGGGTATATTACGAGGGTATATTGCGTGGGTGTATTGCGTGGATATAATACGTAGGTATATTGCGTGGGTATATTACGTGGGTATATAGAGTGGGTATGTTGCTTGGGTGTATTGCGTGGGGGTATTGCTTGGGAATATTGCGTGATTATTGAGTGGGTGTATTGCGTGGGTATATTGCGTGTGTGTATTGCGTGGGTATAGTGCGTGGGTGTATTGCGTGGGTATATTACGTGGGTATATTTCGTGGGTGTATTGCGCGGGCATATTAAGTGGTTATATTGCGTGGGAATATTATGTGGGTATATTGCGTGGCTATATTACGTGGGTATACTACGTGGGTGTATTGCGTGGGTATATTACGTGGGTATATTGCGTAGGTATGTAGCGTGGGTGTATTGCATGGGTATGTTGCGTGGGTATGTTGCGTGGGTGTATTGCGTGGGTATATTGCGTATGTTGCGTGAGTATGTTGGGTGGGTGTATTGCGTGAGGGTATTGCGTGCGTGTATTGCGTGGGTATATTGCGTGGGTGTATTGCGTGGATATATGACATGGGTATATTGCGTGGGTGAATTGCGTGGGTGTATTGCGTGGGTATATTAGGTGGGTATATTGCGTGGGTGTATTGCGTGGGTATACTGCGTGGGTATATTACGTGGGTATATTGCGTGGGAGTATTGCTTGGGTATATTACGTGGGTATATTGTGTGGGTATAATGCGTGGGTGTATTGCGTGGGTATAATGCGTTGCTGTGTTGCGTGGGTATATGGAGTGTGTGTATTGCGTTTGTATATTGCGTGGCTATGTTCCGTGGGTGTATTGCGTGGGTGTATTGCGTTGGTATATTGCGTAGGTGTATTGCGTGGTTGTACTACGTGGTTATATTGCGTGGGTATGTTGCGGGGGTGTTTTACGTGGGTATATTGCGTGGGTGTATTGCGTAGGTATATTACGTGGGTATATTGCGTGCGTGTATTGCGTGGGTATATTACGCGGTTAAATTGGTTGGGTATATTGCGTGGGAATGTTGAGTGGGTGCATTGCGTGGCTGTATTGCGTGGGTACATTGCGTGGGTATATTGCGTGAGTGTATTGTGTGGGTATATTACGAGGGTATATTGCGTCGGTGTATTGCGTGTATATAATACGTAGGTATATTGCGTGGGTATATTTCGTGGGTATATAGCGTGGGTATGTTGCTTGGGTGTGTTGCGTGGGTATGTTGCGTGGGTGTATTGCTTGGGTATATTGCGTGAGTATATTGAGTGGGTGTATTGCGTGGGTATATTCCGTTGTTATATTGCGTTGGTGTATTGCGTGGGTGTATTACGTGAGTATTTTGCGTGCGTTTATTGCGTTGGTATATTACGTGGATATATTGCGTGGGTTTGCTGCGTGGGTGTATTACGTGGGTATATTATGTGGGTAGGTTGCGTGAGTATGTTGGGTGGGTCTGTTGCGTGGGTGTATTGCGTTCGTATGTTGAATGTGTGTATTGCGTTTGTATATTGCGTGGGTGTATTGCGTGAATGTATTGCGTGAATGTATTGCGTGGGTATATTGCGTGGGTGTATTGTGTACGTATATGGCATGGGCGTATTGCGAGGGTGCTTTGCGTGGGTATATTACGTAGGAATATTGCCTGGGTGTGTTTTGTGGGTATATTGCGCGGGTGAATTTCGTGGTTATATTACGTGAGTGTATTGCGTGGGTATGTTGCGTGGTTATGTTACGTGGGTATATTGCGTGGGTGTATTGCGTTCGTATTTTACGTGCGTATATTGCGTGGGTGTATTGCTTGAGTATATTATGTTTGTTTTTACGTGGGTATGTTGTGTGGGTGTATTGCGTGAGTATATTGCGTGCGTGTATTGCGTGGGTGTATTGCGTGGGTATATTACGTGGGTATATTGCTTGGGTGTATTGCGTGGGCATATTACGTTGGTATATTGCGTGTGTGTACTGCGTGGGTATATTACGTGGTTATGTTGCGTGGGGAGTTTGTGTTGGTATATTGCGTGGGTGTATGGCGTGGGTATAGTGCGTGCGTGTATTGCGGAGGTATATTGCTTGGAAACATTGTGTGGGTATGTTGCGTGGGCGTATTGCGTGGGTTTGTTTTGTTGGTATATTGTGTGGGAATGTTTCGAGTGTGTGTATTGCTTGAGTATATTGCGTCGGTATATTGCGTGGGTGTATTGCTTAGGTTTATTTCGTGGGTATATTGCGTGAGTTTGTTGCGTGGGTGTATTGCGTGGATATATTGCGTGAACTTATGGCGTGAATATATTGCGTGGGTGTATTGCGTGGGTATATTGCGTGGGTATATTGCGTGGGTGTATTGCGTGGGTTTACTTCGTGCGTGTATTGCGTTGGTATATTGCTTGGGTGTATTGGTGGATATATTGCGTGCGTGTGTTGCGTGGTTTTTCTGCGTGGGTGTATTGCGTGGTAGACTTGGGTGAGTGTATTGCGTGGTTATGTTGCGTGGGCGCAATGCGTAGGTGTATTCGGTGGGTATATTACGTGGCTATAGTGCGTGGGTACGTGGCATGGGTGTATTGCGTGGGTATATAGCGTAGGTATGTTGGGTGAGCGTATTGGGTTTATTGGGTGGTTTATTACGTGGGTAAATTGCAAGGGTGTATTACGTGGGTATATTGGGTGGGTATGTTGCGTGAATGTATTGCGTTGGCATACTGCGAAGGTGTATTACGTGGGTATATTGCCTGGGTATTATGCATGGGTTTATTTCGTGGGTATATTGAGTGGTTATATTGCGTAGCTATATTGCGTCGGTATGTTGTATGACTGTATTTCGTGCGTATATTGCGTGGGTATGTTGAGTTGGTGTTTTGTGTGGTTATATTGCGTGGGTGTATTGAGTGGGTATATTGTGTGGGTGTTTTACGTAGGTAAATTGCGTTGGTGTATTTCGTATGTATTTGCATGGGTGTATTGCGTTGGTGTATTGCTTGAGTATGTTGCATGGGTATATTGCGTGGGTACATTGCATGTGTGTATTTCGTGGGCATATTGCGTGTGTATGTTGCGTGGGTGAATTGGCTGGGTACATTGCGTGGGAGTTTTGCGAGTGTGTATTGCGTGGGTATGTTGATTTGTGTATTGCGTGGGTATGTTGCTTAGGTTTATTGCGTGGGTATATTGCGTAGGCGTATTGCGTGGTAGTATTTCGTGGGTACCTTGCTTGTGTATATTACGTGTGTGTATTGCGTAGGCGTATCGCGTGGGTAGTTTGCGTGGGTATATTGCATGGGTGTATTGCCTGGGTATATTGAGTGGGTATGTGGCGTGGGTGTATTGCGTGGATGTATTGCGTGAATGTGCTGCGATGGTGTATTGCGTGGGGTCATTGCGTGGATGTATTGCGTGGGTGTATCGCGTGGGTATGTTGCGTGTGAGTATTTCGTGGGTATATAATGTGGGTGTATTGCGTGTGTATGTTGTATGAGTGTGTTGCGTGGGTATATGGCGAGGTTATATTGGGTATTGCGTGGTTGTATTACGTGTTTATTTTTCGTGGGTGTATTGCGTGGGAATTTTGCGTGAGTACATTGCGTGGGTGTATTGCGTGTGTATATTGCGTATGTGTATTACGTTGGTGTACTGCGTGTTTATATTGAATGGGTGAATTGCGTGGTAATATTGTGTGGGTATATTGCGTGGGTTTATTTCGTGGGTATATTACATAATTATAATACGTGGGAATATTGCGTGTGTATATTGGGAGTGTTTATTCCGTGTGTATGTTGCGTGGGTGTATTGCGTGATTGTATTGCGTGGGTTTATTGCGTGGGTATATGGCTTGGGTATATTGCGTGGGTATGTTGCGAGAGTGTATTGCCTGTGTTTATTGCGTTTCTCTGTTGCGTGGGTTCATTGCCTGCGTATATTGCGTGGGTATGTTGTGTATGTTGCGTGGGTGTATTGCGTGTTTATATTGGACGGGGATATTGCGTATTTTTATTGCGTGTTATGTTGCGTGTGTGTATTGCGTGAGGGTATTGCGTGGGTATATAGCGTGGGTATGTTGCGTAAGTGTATTGTGTGGATATATTGGTGGGTGTATTGCGTGGGTGTATTACGTGGATCTATTACGTGTGTATGTTGCGTGAGTGTATTGTGTGGTTCTATTGCGAGCGTGTATTACGTGGGTATATTGCGTATGTATGTTGCATGGGTGTATTGGGCGTGTATATTGCGTGGGTATGTTGCGTGGATGTATTGCGTAGTTGTGTTGTGTGGGTGTATTGCGTGCGTGTATTGCGTAGGTATGTTGCGTGGGAGTATTGCGTGCGTGTATTAGATGGATATATTGCGTAGGTATATTTCGTGGGTGCATTGCGTCGGTGCCTTGCCTGGGTATATTGCGAGGGTATGTTGCATAGGTGTATTGCGTGGGTGAATTATGTTGGTATTTTGCGTGGGTGAATTGAGTGAGTGTGTAGCGTGGGTATATTGCGTATGTTGCGTGGTTGTATTGCGTGGGTTATTGCGTGTATATAATGCGTGGTTTTTTTGCGTTGGTGTGTTGCGTTGGTACATTGCGTGGGTGTATTGTGTGGGTATGTTGCGTTGGTGTATTGCGTGTGTATATTTCGTGGGTATGTTGCGTGGGTGTATTGCTTGGATATATTGCTTGGGTTTATTCCGTCGGTATGTTGCGACGGTGTATTGGGTGTATACATTCCGTGGGTATGTAGCGTGGGGGGAATTGCGTCCGTATATCGCGTGGGGATGTTGTGTAGGTTTATTGCGTGGGTATATTGCTTGGTTGTGATGCGTGGGTGTATTGCGTTGGTAAATTAGGTGGTTATGTTGCGTGGGTGTATTGCGTGGGTGTATTCCGTGGGTGTATTGCGTGGGTGTAATACGTGCGCATATTGCGTGGGTTTATTGCGTGGATATATTGCGTGGGTATGTTGCGTGGTTGTATTGCGTGGGTATATTGTTTGGGCGTATTGCGTGGGTGTATTGCGTTCTTATGATACGTGGGTGTATTGCGTGCGTAAATTGCGAAGGTATATTGGGTGGGAATATGGAGTGGGTGTATTGCGTGTTTATGTTGCGTGCGTGTATTTCGTTGGTGTAATGAGTGGGTATGTTGTGTCGGTGTAATGCACGGTTTTATTGCGTGGTTTTATTGCGTGTGTGTACTGCGTGGGTATATTGCGTGGGTGAATTGTGTGGGAATATTGCGTGGTTATATTACCTGGGTGTATTGCGTGATTATGTTACGTGTGTACATTGCGTGGGAATATTGCGTGGGTCTATTGGGTGGATGTATTGCGTGGGTATACTGTGTCGGTGTATGGGATGGGTATATTACGTGGGTATATTGCGTGGTTGTATTTCGTGTGTATATTGCTTGGGCATGTTGCGAGGGTGTGTTGCGTGTGTGTATTGCGTGGATGGATTGGTTCGAATATTGCTTGGGGTATTGCGTTGTTATATTGCGTGGGTATCGTTGAATTTCGTTGATGTATTGAGTGGGTATATTGCGTGGGTATGTTGCGTGTCTGTACTGCGTGGGTGTATTGCGTGGGTATATTGCGTTGGAGTATTGCGTGGGAATATTGCATGCGAATATTGCTGGGTATGTTGCGTGGGTTTATTGCGGGTGTATATTGCATCGGTATATTGCTTGTGTATGTTGCGTGGGGGTATTGCGTGTGTATATTGCTTAGGTATGTTGTGTGGATTTATTGCCTGGGTATATTTCATGGGTGTATTTCGAGGGTATATTGCGTTGGTATGTTGCGTGTGTGTATTGCTTAGGTTTATTGCGAGGCTAGTTTGCGTGTGTATATTGCGTGGTAATGTTGCGTGCGTATGTTGCGTGGGTATATTCCGTTGATATATTGCGTGGCTATACTGCGTGAGTATGTTGCGTGTGTGTATTGCGTGGTAATATTGCGTGGGTATGTTTCGTGGGTGCATTGCGTGGGTATATTGCGAGTGTGTATTGCGTAGTTACATTGCGTGGGTATTTTGCATGCGTGTATTTCGTATGTATATTGTGTGGTTATATTGCATGTTTATTTTGCGTATATGTATTGCGTAGGTGTATAGGGTTGGTGTACTGCGTTGGTGTATTGCGTGGGTAAATTGTGTGGATGTATTGCCTGGGTATATTGCGTGGGAGTATAGTGTGGGTGTGTTGCGTGGGTTTATTGTGTGGGTATATTGCGTGGATGTATTGCATTGGTGTATTGCGTAGGTGTGTTGCGTGGGTATGTTGCGTGTGTACGTTGCGTGGAAATATTGCGTGTGTGTATTGCCTGGTAGTATTGCGTTGGTGTATTGCGTGGGTGTATCGCGTTGGTGTATTGCGTGGATATGTTGCGAGGGTGTATTGCGTGGATATATTGCGTGTTTGTATTGCGTGGGTATATCGCATCTGTATGTTGCGTAGGTGTATTGCGTGAGTATATTGCGTGGGTGAATCGTGTGGGTGTATTGCGTGGGTATTTTTCGTTGTTATGTTGCGTGGGTGTATCGCGTGGGTGTATTGTTTGGGTGTATTCCGTGGGTGTATTGCGTTGGTATATTGCCTCAATATGTTGCGTGGGTGTATTGTTTGGGTATGTTGCGTGTGTGTATAGCGTGGGTATAATGCTTGGGTGTATTGCGTGGGTATTTGGAGTGTGTGAATTGCGTTGGTATATTGCTTGGGTGTATTGCGTGGGTATGTTGCGTGGGTGTGTTGCGTGGGTATACTGCGAGGGTAGATTGGGTGGAAATATTGCGTGGGTGTTTTGCGTGTTTATGTTGCGTGGGCGTAATGAGTCGGCATGTTGCGTGTGTGTACTGCGTGTGTTTATTGCGTGCCTGTATTGCGTCAGTATGTTGCGTGGGTATATTGTGTGGACATATTGCGTGAGTTTATTGCGTGTGTATTTTGCGTGAATATATTGCGTAGGTGTATTGCGTGGATATGATGCGTAGGTATATTGCGTGGGTATATTTGCGCGGGTGTATGGCGTGGGTATGTTGCATTGGTGTATTGCGTGGGTATATTGCGTGGGTATACTGCGTGTTTGTATTGCGTGGGTATGTTTCGTGAGTATATTGCGTGGGTATATTGCGTGCGTGTATTGCGTGAGTATGATGCGTGGATATATTGCGTATGTATATTGCGTGGGTTTTTTTTGCGTGGGTGTATAGCGTGGCTAAGTTGCATGGGTGTATTGCGTGGGGATATTGCGTGTTTATTTTGTGTGTGTATATTGCGTCGGTATATTGAGTGGGTTTATTGCGTGTTATGTTGCGTGGGTATATTGCGTGGGGGTATTGGGTGTGTATGTTGCGTGTGTGTATTGCGTGGGTATGGTGTGTGTCTATATTGTTTTGGTATGTTCCATGGGTATATTGCGTGAGTATATTGAGTTGTTATATTGCGTTGTTGTATTGCGTGGTTATGTTGGAGGGGTGTATTGCGTGGGTATGTTGCGTGGATGTGTTTCTTGGGTGTATTGCGTGCATATGTTGCGTGGATATATCGTGTGGGGATATTGCTTTGGTTTATTGCGTTGTTATATTGCGTGGATCTATTGCGTCGGTATGTTGCATGGGTGTATTGCGTGGGTGTGTTGCTTGGTTGTATTGCTTGGGTATATTGCGTGGGTGTATTGCGTGGGTATATTGCGTAGGTGTATTTTGTGTTTATGTTACATGGGTTTATTACGTCGCTCTCTTTCGTGTGTATGTTGCGTGGGTTTGTTGAGTTGGTGTATTGCATGGGTTTGTTGCGTGGGTGTTTTGCGTGGGTATGTTGCGTAGGTATGTTTTGTGGATATAATGCGTGGGTTTATTGCGTGTGTGTATTGCGTGAATATGTTGCATGTGTGTATTACGTGGATATGTTTCGTTGGTATGTTGCTAGTGTATATTTCGTGGGTGTATTGCGTGGATGTATTGCATGGGTATGTTGCTTGTGTATATTGCGTGGGGATTTTGCATGGGTGTGTTGCGTGGGTGTATTGCGTGGGTATATTGCATGGGTGTATTGCGTGGGTGTATTGCGCGCGTGTGTTTTGAGTGAGTGTTTTACGTGTGTGTGCTACGTGGGTGTATTGCGTTGGTGTATTGCGTGAGTGGGTTGCGTGGGTGTGTTGCATGTGTGTATTGCGTGGCATATTGCGTTGTTATGTTGCGTGGGTGTATTGCGTATGTATATTGCGTTCCATATTGTGTGAGTATATTGGATTCTTGTACTCCGTGGTTTATTGCGTGGGTATTTTGCGTGGGTGTATTGCGTCGGTATATTGCGTGGATTTATTACGTGGTTATGCTGCGTGGTATATTGTGTGGGTGTATTACGTGTGTATATTGCGTTTGTGTTTTGCTTGGCTGTTTTGCGTTGGTATATTGCGTTTCATATTGCGTGGTTCTGTTGCGTGAATATTTTGCGTGGGTGTATTGCTTGGATATATTGCGTGGAATATGGCGTGGGTATATTGCATGGTATATTGCTTGGGTATATGACGTGGGTATGTTGCGTGGCTGTATTGCGTGGATATATTGCTTTGCATATTGCGTGCGTATATTGCCTGTGTGTGTTGCGTGGATATATTGTGTGGCATATTGAGTGGGTATGTTGCTTTGGTGTATTATGTGGGTATGTTCCGTCGATATATTGCGTGTCATGTTGCGTGGGTATGTTGCGTGGATATATTGCGTAGCATATTGCGTGGGTATTTTTCGTTGGTAAATTGCGTGGTATATTGCGTTTGTATATTAGGTGGGTATGTTGCGTGGGTGTATTGCGTGGATATGTTTCGTTGCATATTGCGTGGATATTTTGCCTCTGTGTTTTGCGTAGATATATTTCGTGGCATATAGCGTGGGTATTGTGTGTTGTTATATTACGTGGGTATGTTGCGTGGGTATACTGCGTGGATACATTGCGTATTATATTGCGTGTGTATGTTGCGTGTTTGTATTGCTTGGAAATATTGCGTGGGTATATTGCTTGGGTAAATTGCGTGGTATATTGCGTAGTTATATTGCGTAGGTGTATTGCGTGGTATATTATGTGGGTATGTTGCGTGGGTATATTGACTAGATATTTTGCGTGGCGTATTGCGTAGGTATATTGCGTGGTATATAGTGTTGGTATATTACGTGGTTAGGTAGCGTGTGTTTATTGCGTGTATATATTGCGTGGGTATGTTGCGTGTGTGTATTTCGTGGATATATAGCATTGGAAATTTGTGTGGGTATGTTGCGTGGGTATGTTACATTGGTGTGTTTCGTGGCCATGTTGCGTTGGTATATTGCATCGATATATTGCGTGGCATATTGTTTGGTTATATTGCGTGGGTATGTTGCTTGGGTGTATTGCGTGGGTATATTGCGTGAATATATTGCGTGGAATATTGCGTGGTTACATTGCGTGGTTATATTACGTGGGTATACTACGTTGGTATGTTGCCTGGGAGTATTGCATGGATATATTGCGTGGCATATTTCGTGGGTATGTTGCGTGGGTGTATTGTGTGGATATATAACGTGGAATATTGCGTTGTTATTTTGCGAGCGTATGTTGCGTGTGTATATTGCGTTGGTGTATTGCGTGGGTATATTGGGTAGGTGTATTGCGTGGGTATATTACGTGGGTATTTCGCGTGGGTGTATTGCGTGGATATATTGTTTGGCATATTGCGTGGTATGTTTCGTTGGTGTATTGCGTGGATATATTGCGTTGCATATTGCATGGGTATGTTGCGTGAGTATGTTGCTTGTTTATTTTGCGTTGTTGTATTGCGTGGGTATTTTTCGTGGCATATGGCGTGGGTATATTGCGTTGGTATATTGCGTGGGTATATTGCGTGTTTATATTGCGTGTGTGTTGCGTGGTATATTATGTGGTTATGTTGTATGCGTATATTGCGTGGATATATTGCGTGGCATATTGCATGGGTATATTACGTGGGTATGTTTCGTGGGTGTATTCCGTGGATATATTGCGTGGCATATTGCGTGGGTTTGTTGCGTCTGTGTATTGCGTGGATACATTTCGCGGCATATTGTGTGGGTATGTTGCGTGGGTATGTTGCGTTGGTGTACTGCGTGTCATATTGTGTGTGTATTTTGCGTTGATGTATTACGTGGGTATATTGCGTGGCGTATTGCGTGGGTATTTTGTGTGGTTTTATTGCGTGAATATATTTCGTGGCATATTGCGTGGGTATATTGCGTGGTATATTGCATGGTATATTGCGTGGGTATGTTTCTTGGGTATGTTGCGTGGGTTATCGCGTGGGTGTATTGCGTGGATATTTTGCGTGGCATATTGCGTGGGTATATTGCGTGGTATATTGCGTGTGTGTATTACGTGGGTATGTTGCGTGGGTGTATTGCGTGGATATATTGCGTGGCATATTGCGTGAGTATTTTGCGAGAGGGTATTGCGTGTATATATTGCGTGGCATATTGCGTGGGTATGTTGCCTGGGTATGTTGCGTGGGTATGTTGCGTTGGTGTATTGCGTGGGTATGTTTCGTGGGTATATTGCGTGGATATGTTGCATGTGCTTATTGCGTGGGAATATTGCGTGGATATATTGCATTGCTAATTGCGTGTGTTTATTGCGTGGTATATTGCGTGGTATATTGCGTGGATATGTTTCGTGGGTATATTGCTTGGTATAGTGCACATTTAAACTGCATATTTAACATTTTTACAGCAGAAGTACATATTTTACAGTAAGCGAGATAATAAATGCGTATTTCTTTATTAATTTGCACTACGGTAAATTTTAGATGTATTTTCAGAAGTTCAGAATGTTTTGAATGCAAACGAAATGAGGCGTTTAAAAAACTGCACACATTCCTGCCACAAAATGCTGGCTACAACCAGTTACTAAAAATCTCTTAAGTATTCAATAGCGAATCTTCCATTGCCAGTATATTGAACACCTCACGCTTACAGACATTTTGAAAATAAAATGCTCCTCTGTAGTTTGACGTGGCCTTGTGTTTGCTGACAACATAACAACGTACTTGCTGACAGTAGGCCGATTCTTTTTTCTCCAGAACTTCATACACCGTGTAGCGGGTCTGAATAGCTCAGTCGGTATAGCGACTTTCTATGGACTGGACGGTCGATGGAGCGAATCCTCTTGGGGGCGAGTTTTTCTGCACCTGTCTAGACCGCATCTGCAGCCAACTAAGCCTCCTTTACAATGGGTACATGCTTATTCCCGGGAGTGAAGTGCCGGGGTGTGGCGTTGACCACCCACACCCCTCTAGCGCAAAGGTTAGAGAAACTATAGAGCTATACCTCTACTCTCTCCCTGTGCCTTCCTGGAATGTTATGCGCTGAACTTTGTGAACAGATGATTTTAATGGATATTTCCATGTCTTAATGCATATTTCGAAACTTTTCGTTCCGTATTGGCATACATATTTTGCGATTTTTCGGTGCACACAAATCCGAAGCCTAATCATAAACAAGTGAAAAGAGGGTGTTGGTCTTTGTGAACGTGGAGCTGAAATGTGGGTTCTGGCAGTGCCAGTGAGCAGACCGCCAGCTGGCCCAGGAATAGCGCTTTTGAACTGTATCCGGGAAGTATCGGAGCGGGGCACGGAACGTGTTGGTTTGACTTCCTCCAGGGAATTGCTGTGTAGCCTCTGATTCAGTCACTACTGTTCCTGCCACGTTCCTTCAGTCACTACTGTTCCTGCCACGTTCCTTCAGTCACTACTGTTCCTGCCACGTTCCTTCCAGTTAATTACCGACTTTTTTAAACATCTGACGCTGTACAGTTTGAGTTACGGACAGCGTCTTGAAATAAACCGAGGCAAGTAAATTCATTGGGCCCTCTTTTTATTTCTGTAAGATCCATTTTAATATTACCCCACCATCTATCTCCATAGGTTTTCCTAGCAGTCCCGTTCCTTCATGTTTCCCCACCAAAAGCCTGTATGTATTTATCTTCTTCCACACACTTGCTACGTGAAACGTCAATCTAAACTTCTTTTATTTGATCACATTCCTACTATTTGGGAAGCAGTAAGAGCCGTGCAGATCCTCATTGTGCCTGTCCCCAGAAGACGGTGGTTATCGTATCTGATAACCAAGTGCACGGAACGGAACCCTGCTGCAGTAGCTAAGGGGTCGTCGCCTGAGGGTCCTGTTATTTTGTGGAGGCAGAAGACAAAAGCGTCCACCACCGGTCTCTATCTTGAACCATGTGAATCCAGTCCAAGCCCTCTCGGACTATTTCTGTAAGGTACAGTTTAACCTTTTGGTGCCGGAATTATTTTTTTAAATTTTAGCACATTCTGGATATAAAATGTGAATAAAACAGGAACCAAATACGTTAGAATTATGAAACAAACTGCATTTTGAAGAGAGAGAGAAAAAAAACGGAGAGTATATACCATGTTTAAAATATTCAGTACCTATATTTGTTGAATAAATATATAAAATGCAACGTTTAGAGCTTAACGGTGCGGTACGACCACTATAGTGGTCGTTAGGCGTCAAAGGTTTAATATTATCATTCCTTCCACGTCTAACTGTTCCAAGTGGTACTTTTCCTTCAGGTTGTAAAATGAAAATCCTGTACGAATTATACTTTTTTCACATGCATGCTACATGCGTCGTCCATGTCTTCCTCCGCGTAATCCGGCCACTCTAATAATTTTGCCGGGAAGTGAAAGTCATGAGACTTTCCATTGTGCAATATTGCTTCTTCCAGCCGATGGAGAAGTATTTGCGTGACGTTAATTTTCATATGAAATATGAACGTGGTTAATGTCATTAAGGAAAGTGACTGACTGCAAGTTGGAGTTGGACTGCCCGCCGGTCGAAGGGGGATAATTTTCTAAGCCACCACGTCTAAACCAATTCTTTACCTTTCCTGTCTCCCATTGAGTACCTAGAGCCCTTACGTCGGGTTAGAGCTGCTGAGGCTTGTAGCTGACCAATGTCAGCTAGTGCTCAGGTCATAGAATGCGCTTAATTTACCTGCACACTCCATGTCCAGTGGCAGATCTGCCCTTTACTACCTTTTATACTCTCTTCCCTTTAACACAGGAGTCTGGAATGTGTGGAACTTTTACTATGCGCCCTCGGTACAACATCACGGAGTGTTGATTAAGGAACAGAGACATCTTTAGTGTCAGGTCTGCTATTCGCCCGTTCCGGTTCCTGGAGCAAGAAATGATTAACAAGTAAACAGCATATCATTGTATGACCTTCATTTCGAAAAGCGTCAGGAATGTGTTGTATCCGCCCACAAGTCCAGTCTGCTTCTGGTTGCTAAAAAAAATCTTGTTTGAATCGTGGACATTACTCACAGCCGACAGAAAATCAAGCTGTGTTACTTTCTTCTCGATTCGGTGTAAAGTTGAGCAATGGCGGGACATTGCGTACATTCCGCTGCTGTTGCGTCTTGTCCTCGTGTTGGACGGTTTCGCTCAGAATCCCTTCCAGAGCCACTTTCTCTGTAGCACAGACCGAAGACGAAGTAACAGAATGATAACATAACTGCGAGGTAGATAATTTGTATAGTTCTGCCGGTATTGCTACAGAGGTGGAGATGATGGAGATGCAAGCATCCACGAGGGGATTGAGAAATACCGAATTCTGGGGTAGGGGTGGCGGTAGACGACGTCGACGACGTCGACGACACTCTGACGGGGTTTACGGGAGTGTCGTCCGTAACAATGGACTGTATTCAATTGGACCATTACTTCAAGATAGTTGTCAAATGAGTTTTGACATCGTGTGATTTCATAAGTTGTTAACAACGTTTCGGAGAGGGTTTCTCCCTCCTTCTTCAGAACAGGGGTCTGTTACTCTAAGTTATAACCCAGAGGACCATACTTTTAATTTTCACGGCGGTGTGAACGTCAGATCTCATCCAGACCACAGACCGTCCCTTGACCATCCGGTTACCAACTTCTCGAAGTAGACGCTCAACTTTCGTCCGTTCAGCGGTAGCTGCAATGTACTGTACCTGTCAATTGTTGGGACGCTTGAGTATGTGCAGACAAAACTGGCAATAATTCTCACCTGCTGCGTGTTTTCATCAGGTGACCAACAGCTGAAATTTGTCAGCCTCTGATATCAAGAATGGTTTATGTGGCTCTTTCACTCGTACATCCGGATTACCGTAGGTTTTGTGGCTTCCGTTTTCTGTCGTCAGAAATACTTGAACATCTAATTTGAAGGATCCCAAGCAGGGTTTCCCGCGTGGATCGGAAACCAAGGCCAATAAATGCGAGTATGTGCAGCGTAACCCTGAGGCTCGTTCAGAGCTCTACACCCTGGACACTTCGCAGACGGCCATACCATTATTTCCCTGGGCACACTTTTTCTTGTTTTTCACAGCTGCAGATACAGAATATTATTTCTATTATTCGAATACGTTATTTTTTACCTATTTCTTTGAAGAACCTTTGCTTTATATGTCTACATTGATAGCGGGCCGCGATAGCTTCGTTGCAATAGCGACTCGCTACGGGCTGGACGGTCCGGGGATCGAATCCCGGAGGGGGCGAGATTTTCCGCACCCGACCAGACCGGCCCTGGGGCTCACCCAGCTTCCTTTACAATGGATGCTGGGTTTCGTTCACGTTGGTAAAGTGGCCGTGGCGAGGCGTTGCTCACCCACCCTTACGTAGCGCCGAGGTTAACGAAAGTACGAGTGTACAGGGTGTCCCAGAAGGAATGTGCCAGACTTTGGGAGAGTGTTCCTTATGTTAAAGTATACCGATATAACCCAAAACACCTATATCCAAAGTCGAACGGTTACGGAGATAATGGCCAGAGAATTTTGAAACTTTGACAGCTGTTACACACTTATTGATTACCAAATACACATTAAAACTGGCAGGAATATGTTGTCTGTAATGCTAATATCTGTACTTAACATGTAATTAACGTATGAGTGATATAAAGCCATTTTATTGAACTACATAAACACTCGCTTTAACGCCGTAGTCGTTCTTAGGGTTCCAAGCACTTTACATGGGCACGCAGGCATAATGTTGACTGCATTCCAGTCTCAACGACATGCGCAGAGTACATGTTACGCGTCAGCTGAAAAGGTGCAGTAGGTGGAACCGCAAGAAGACCGCACTTTTCTCTGGCCATTATCTCCGTAACCGTTCAACTTTGAATATAGGTGTTTTGGGTTATATCGGTATACTTTAACATAAGGAACACTCTCCCGAAGTCCGGCACATTCCTCCTGGGACACCCTGTATAGCTATACCTTTACGCCCCTCTGGACCTTAGTGGCCCGTTCTAGGGTGACCTTTACCTTCTATTTTATGTCTACATTGATTTTGTCCGTGGTGCATTTATCGATCATAACCTCAAAAGTTTCATCCCGACGAATTACTTTGTAACTGTCGATTGCAAAACAATATTTCGTGGCTCTCTTCAAACTGCACTAAATGTCAATTTTATGTTAAATGTTGTAACGACATGCTCGTGTATTCCGCAGCGTGAACATCGCGGGAAGGAGAAAATCAGTTCCCGCATTGGAACGTGACGTAACAATACAAAGACTGCGTCATTTGCATTATCACGCGTTGTCAGAACTAATCCAATCTGTGTAACGTCAAGTAGTAGAAGTGCAGTTTATGTAATCCGGCTAAACCAAATTTTCCCATTTTTTCTTCCCCTGGGAAAAGCGGCCGGGGCGTGAAGCTCACCGCTCACCTCCGTCTAAAGCCGAATTTAAGGACTAGAGTTTTATCGTCACCCCCACACCCAAAGTGTTTTCATGATGTGAATGGACTTTAGTTTTACCTTTACCTTTACCTTTACCTCGCGGCATTTCACCCCGCCACGCCACGCCACGCCACGCCACGCCACAATACTGCATCCCCACTCCTGCATCTTGCAATTGGCCACCCAGAAAATCGCATTACAACGAACGCTGTTGACTTAAATCGGGCTAACCTAGTTGATCGCCTTCAAACGGAATAATGATTTTGGTACTTGTATATAAGGCTTAGATATCTGTACGTGTGCTTGTGTGGCGATCTTTGGTAATAAGCAGAGCACTTTATGGTTGAATTATCCGTTTTCCATTCCGTGCATTACGGTGCAATTATTACACTCTAAACCAACAAATACACACACTCCGTCATAATTACAATAATGCCTTAATACACATAAACTGCTATATGTTTCGGCCCTCACTGGTCAATCAGCAGGGAGTGCACAGTTGTGTACAACAGATAGACCTTATTGTCATCTTCAGTATGCAGTTAGACCTTATTATCATCTCCATTATGTGCTTTGGAGCTGTGGAGATGATAATAATATCTAATATTGTTGTATACAGCTGTGCACTCCCTGCCGATGGACCAGTCAAGGCTGAAACTTTTCTCAGTTGACGTATTAAAGCGTTACAGTAACTACGGCATAACGACGTGTGCGGGTTTGTTGGTGTTCATTGTGACAGTTTTGTGGGCGGTTAATTTCAGTGCAATCATACTATCGGGTGTCCCACTCGCTACCGAACCCGGCATTTCTTTAATAATTTTACCACAAATGAGGATATTGTAACGACTACAGACACACACTACAGACAAACACACTACAGACACACACTACGGACACACACTACAGACACACACACTACAGACACACACTACAGACACACACTACAGACACACACACTACAGACACATTCCTCTACATTTCTCACACAACGAACGTACTCCTGTTCAAATTTCGTTGCAATATCTTCATTGGTGTTAGAATTATTAAAGAAATGCCGGGTTCGGTAGCGAGTGGGACACGCTGTATAATAAACCTGTGTCAATAGTGCAGCTAGTAACATTAGTGTCTTCATCAATCATACTGTACAAACATGAAGCTGAATGTACATAGACCGCCGGCTCGGTGTTACAGCTATGTTTCTCTTGTCAGCGACGTACTGGACTGGCTAAATGCTAATAACGGAACAATCTAAGTATTACTTGCAGCAGTCTGTACATTATTGCCGCTTCTTACCGCTTGATAAATCCTGACCCGAAATTCCACGAATGGTGTTCAGTGCTACCCCCGTCTCAACTAGCCATTTTTTTTTTCAATCCTTCATGTGAGAAGTACCCACCTGCTGCATCAATGCTGGCACCGAAGGTGGCGGGGGGGGGGGGGGGCCCCCGGTGG
>Ga0123357_10002021_pt1 | contig 22233 bp, 15 predicted proteins | sample TergutEmb28metaG_FD_89873 | JGI IMG/M metagenome (GOLD analysis project Ga0123357, IMG submission 89873) | Embiratermes neotenicus P4 segment gut microbial communities from Petit-Saut dam, French Guiana - Emb289 P4 | ecosystem: Host-associated > Arthropoda: Insects > Digestive system > Gut ... | reverse complement strand
TAATTTGTGAAGCTCTGAGCAGAGAAATTAAGTATATAACATAAGTACACATGACAAAATAACTTACTTTTTCTGGAAAAATCTTGGTACAGTACTTCTACTTCAGGCAACAAACACTTACATGGCCTCATCAATCAATCAATCAATTACTTAATCTGTGGTCATGTCATATGGCACTGTGCGATGCAAGTGGTTAACAAAATGTCATTAAAACAAGATTCTTATATAACATATGAGATGTTTCATTAACATATCGTAATATGGCCACTGAAGTTTATGGATGACTTACGGAATATGCGTCCAACCTCAAACAGTTGTCCCCACCCAACCACTGTGCAGAGTCTCCCATCGCGAATTGGAGCTGGAGGAAGACACACTGGTCGAACAAAGTCACTGAACTGCACTGGATCCCGCAGTCGTAGCAGTGAAATGTCATTAAGGAAACCTGCATCCACATAACCTGGGTGCAGTATGATATGTGACACAGGACGTAGCTGTTCATATGGTGAAGGGAAACTTGAACCCCTGCGCAAGGCTCCCAGCCTTGCCACCCAGTAGTCATCCAAAGCACTGCAAGTAAGTTATTTACAAACAATACATAACTGGAGCTTCCTGTGCCATTACAGAGTTTGTCTCACACACACACACACACAACCAAACACACACACGCACACAAACACACACGCATGCACGCACACAAACATGCACATGCACACACACATCCCCAACCCCTCCCCCGCGCACACGCACGCACACACGCGCATGCACACACACACATGGGATAGATCAAATTGCATTTAATAACTAAAAGGGAGTTCCCTCAAGTACCAATACTTGTAGTCATTCAGCTGACGAGGATATTACATGTTATTTATTTTGAAGATTTATTACTGTGTCTGTAAATGCATGCTACTGAGGGTTGCCCTGTTGAGATCAGTCTAATTATGTCTGCACTATCTTGTCTTATGGTTGTTTCCCACATAATACTTTTCCTGCCACAAATAGCCTCTTCCTTCTTGGTTATCATATTGCAAACCAAATTCCTGGAGCACAGATTTTCCCTTAGAATGTACCTTACCTGGATAAACAAAATATATCTATGTTGCATAATTATTAATTAAAAATATAAACTGACATTTCCATGCCTGATGTATAGATGAAATGTCCAGCTTTCCAGTACTACCATTGTTTTATATAGTGTGATCAATTTTTTTCAAAATTTCCTTTTTGCAATTACTGAGTATTTATATTAGGCTCACCATGCTCTAGGGAAGATAAATAACTAAATTAAGGCAGATTGCATGATCTCGAATGTCATGGACCACATGGCTACTACTATGATCTCAAAGACTGTTACTATGGCTTACTGATAGAAACAATGCCCTGCTGAAACCAGCCAGCGGTCTGCAATGAGGGTGGCTCCACACTGGAATTCCCCCTCCTTGTAGAGTGCAGCCTGCCATGGCCATGATCCTGGGGCAGCATTCCCTCCACCCACAATCCTGGAATGGCGTGAACTGTTCTCAATGTTGGCACACATTCTGAACAGAATGTTTTTTTGGATCATAAGGTTGAACAGTAAATTGACCAGTTTTATGATCGTACAGAAATACATGCTATTATTGAGGTCATATGTGGCACGTATGGGGGAGGGGAGAGGTGTGCACAGGGTTCTAGTGGGGAAACCTGAGGGAAAGAGACCACTGGGGAGACCTAGACGTAGATGGGTTGATAATATTAAGATGGATCTTCAGGAAGTGGGAGGGGTTGGAGATTGGATGGAGTTGGCTCAGGATAGGGACAGATAGCAGGCACTTGTGAATACGGTGATGAACCTTCGAGTTCCATAAAGTGCAGGGAATTTCTTGACTAGCTGCAGAACCAGTTAGCTTCTCAAGAAGGACTCTGCTCCATGGAGTAAGTAAGTAAGTAAGTATTATTGAGGTCATAGTTTTTTTAATTGAAGCAGGCAACATCTGAGAGACATGAGAATTTGCACAAGGAATGTGAGGAATTTAAATCAGAAAATTTGCTTGGGAAACACTGGTGACAGAGGAGCTATCATAGTTAAATTTCAATGCAGATGTGTAACTTGGACTGGCAATACAGGAAATTGGTACAGACTCCTGGTGCTGATGCTAAATGTTTATAAAGTGGCCACTTGGAAGAGTGGTCAAGTTGGGGGATGATATTAAGATGGGTCTTAGGGAAATTAATTGTGAGTGTGGAAATAGAATAGAATTGATTCAGGATAATGTGTACTGGTTGGATTTGGCATTAACAATGCTGACCCTTTGGAGTTGCTTATAACAGCCTACACAGTGTGTTGTGCATACTTACCTGGCCCACTGGTTGATGGCTTGGGGTCGGATTCCACACTGCAGGTCTCGACAACTGACATGGACCACTTCTTTCTGGTTGCATTTTGTCTCTTGAAATGACAAGCTGGACCTATGAATATAAGAGTTTCTTGTTTCCACCTCCAGTGCAATTATTTCTTGGCATTTACTCTCTTATATTATGGTATGTTTGGTTTTACAGATTGTACTGTAACTCTAGAAGCTATTTGTTACATGCTGGATCAAAAATCAATATGCTTTTGTGCTGTGTATGCTCATGAATGCAAATACAAGACTATTCATGTCTTTACAGGAATGAAGGTGCTGTCTGAATAGTGCTGTGAAATATGTCTCCTCTTCAGCAACTGACAAGTCAGAAAGTAACAAAATGTAGAAATTATAATTTTAGTTTAAGGTTTGTATTCATTATTGTGTTTGCTTTTTTCGTCATCATCATCATCACAACCACCACTGTCAACATCTTTCTTCCCATTATAAACACTATCTGGCCAGCTGTGGTTACTGCAGACATCTTCTGTATAGTTAAAGCCCTTCTGAAAGCATTCTCTTCCTGTTTTATTCTTCCTGTTAGTTGACACTTCAAAGTCATGCACCGCATAATGACATTTCAGTCAACAATGGTCCGCATATATGACGGTGGTCCCATAAGATTATAATATTATAATATATTATAATGTAATATTATAATACTTACCATTGTGTTACAGTTGCCTACAGTATTTAGTAAAGTAACATGCTGTACAGTTTTGTGGCCTAGGAGCAATAAGCTATACCATATAGTCTAGGTGTGTATTAGGCTATACTTTCTAGGTTTGTGTAAGTACCCTCTATGACGTTCACACAACGACAAAATTGCCTAATGATGCATTTATCAGAATGTATCCCTGTTGTTAAGCGTTGCACGACAGTAGTTTTGGTGTGAGAGATCCACTTATTTTAGGATGTTCTTATGAATTACATTTTATGAAAATTATCTTGTGCTATGCATGATTCTATACAAGAAATTGGTATGAATAGGGAAGAAAGAAAAGTATTGTAGAATACCACAAAAATGATCAAATATCAACCCAGAGGAAGAAGATGCTTATGAAGTGCTCTTCATAATAGTGCTATGGATGATGATTCATAATCCAACTACTCCATCACTTACCGAGGCTGTGAGGTGTTGCTGTACATGTCTGAAGAATATGCTAGCTCAAAGTAGTGTGAGCTGTCAGCTCGGCTGCTGCTAACTGTGTCAGTAGTACGGTTCACTTTCTCAAAATCACTGTAAGATTAAGAGTCATATAGTGCTTCGTATGTAAGATCTTGGGTAGGATAATTCATTCATATATTTTCTTAGTTTTCATAACTCATGATGCTGTACGATTTCTGTCAGTGCCTCCAAGAAAGTACTAGGATAGTGCTTAAAATGGGCCATTTTTTGTTCTTGTCACATTGTTCCTGACTCTACCCACCTTTCAAAGGGCAGTGTTTTCTTTGAAATGTTTATACTTACTCAGACTCACGAAATTCTCTGTTTTCAAGGAACCAAAAGATACATTATCTGTTGTAAGGAGGCAGACTTACTCACTTCCTTCCTTGATATATCTTCCTGCCAAAAGTATAAATTATGAAAACCCTAACTTTGTAGATTTCTCCATCCTCCTATATTGTGTTTCTCTTATGTTCAAGTAGCTACCTGAGCACACATTTCAAAACTGCCATGCCATTATCAATTTGTACATAATGTATGAATCCAGAGTATTGTTTAACAACTGGGAAAATGCACCACCTGAGCATATGAAGGTTACACCATTGAACGGTACTCAAATTAATGTAAATTCGTATTTATTTCTTTTAGAACAAGATGAAACACTTTACCTGTATGTCATTGCTTTGCAGACAGCACGTCCAAGGTCAGCAACTTTCCACTCTGACTGAGACCTGGCTACAACCTTGTCAAAGTTCTGCAGACATAGTTTACCCCAGCGACCCTGCTTCCTTACCATAAGGTAGCCTTAAACAATAAGTCAGACTGTTGTATGATTCTGACCTGTACATTAGTTTATAAACTCAAATAATAAGTCAAGGTGAATATTAACATTGATTGGTTTAAAATGGGTGTCTATGAATGGCGTTATTTCTAATGAAGTCTTCATATTTAAGGTGCTTCATAAATTATTTAATTACTCCAAGGTACAGCTGGTTAAAGATTCTTTATTGTGTACTGAAATTTCATGTTGCATTTTTTCACAAAATCCTGCCTGCTGTTGGGTCTTGTCCTGAGCCAGTCTTCATTAAAATGTACATAAATACCAGTGACTTGGAAATGACTTACATTTCTTTCAGACTTATCCCTTGAAGGTAGCTATTTACCTTCTGAGTTGTATGGGAAGCTGCCTGCAGTTTCCTCATTCTGTGCAATAGTGACGCACTGTTTTTCATCATCACCATAGGGACAGTCTCGTGCCCCATCACAAAGTCGATGTTGGTCCACACACACCTGGGAGTTAGGACATACAAACTGCCCTGGGGTACACCATTCTGGACAGGAATGTCATAAATTCCATGTAAGTTGAAAATAATTTTGTTTGTCATATGAAATGAAGAATGTATCCACATAAATTCAGTATAGTTTACGAGGGTGATGAAACTGGCAGATTGCTCATATGACACTCTTATATGCAATGTATGCCTATTTCAATCGACTTACAGTCATAATTTACATTTCCTTCACTGTGAATGTGGAGTTAGTTGATGGGTCTGAGATATGTTGTGGACTGCATCTGAACACCTGGCCTTGTGCATTGTGAAATCCCAAGAATTTTGCTGTTTTTCACCTATATACTTGTAAATTAGATCTGTCATTGTGAACCCAAAAACAAGTTTACTGTGCTTTTCTTATGGGAGGCAATTGAACAGCAAATTAAAGTGCATCATATGCTATGCCATTAACTCCCGTTTGCTGTAATGTTCATGTATTGTAGACACAAATACATTCTTGACAGGAAATTGCCAGTATAAATACTACATTCTGTAGAGACACATTGTCTCATTATTTGCAATCTTTATCTTTTGAACAATATTTCATACATGCCATGAAGATATGGTAAAGACCTACAAGTATTTAGGTACTGAATTTTGCATCCCTGTGTCCCATGGTCCATTAGTTTTCACCATGAAAGAAAGTTCAAGAAAACATTTACATAGCTGTCATTTTGTTATATCACACTCTACAAAAATGTTAATTAAAAAACACTGCATATTTTTCAAAGATAATTTCAAAATCCTCAAGGAAGTAGTGTTATTTGCAACCCTGTTAGAAAAGGACAGAGCTTACCACAATTATTCTCATCGCTGAAATCCCAGCAGTCAACAACACCATCACACAATTTGCGTGTGAGGAACTGTGCTTTCAGGTAGTCTGCACATGAACAACCTTGTTCATCCACCCCATCACTACAGTCAACAAGCTGATTGCAACGAGATAAAGATGAAATGCATTCTCCATCACCACAGCGGAGACTCTGGTTGTTGGGACAACCTGAAACCCAAGGAAAATATTATGTGTGTTCATGCAGGATTGTTGCTAGGTACAAGCCTAGTCTTCTGTGAGCAGTTGAAAGTAATATAAGTACTCAATAAACTCTCGTCATGCAAAATCAGGAAGTCATTAGTGCTACAAATATTTAGTGCAGTCTACATCTCGACAGACTATCTCCCTAAGATCTAGTTTAATATTATCTTCCAATTTATGCTTGATTTACTTTAGTGACTTCATCCCTTAAGATTTCCAAATCAAAATTTCATATATACTCATATTTCTTCTTTCCATCATTTATGCTGCCCTCTGTACCCATACCATCTTTGCATGTGTCTTTAATTACCACTAACTTCAGAAAGAGAGACATAAGTTTTACAATGTGTCATAAACTACATACCTGTTGTATTAACAGGATTAGCTGCTTCAGTACTTGATACTTTTTCACCAAACGGTTGAGGTGCTTTATTATATATTTTGGTTAGAATTGGTATCCCTGCGTGACTGTTGCTTCCATATGGTAAAGTTGCTTTAGTTGATAGCTTGGCTTCTTCTGTAGCCATAACATTTGTTACTTTCTCACCTATGTAATTTTCAGTTGTTTCATGGTGTATCTTGTCATCATCATCATCATAGAATTTGATTCTAGTGTCACGTGTAATATTATTTGATGATATTGCCGTGTGTATGTTAGCATACTTGCTGAGTGTGTTCACAACTTCTTGAGACATGATGCTGTGGTTTCGAGTTGCATTGAGTAAGCGTATGATGTCAACATCTGACATTTCAAAACTCTCTGGTGGTTGCTTACTTGGCAGATTGCTGGAACCTGTTACCTTGGTGACAGTGAAATTTGTAAATATTTCTAATGTATCATTACTGGTGCTAGCCACTTTGTCTTCTGTTGAAAAGATATCTTCGTGTGGCATAGGAACATCAGAGTGTGTTGAAGAAATTTCTTCTGTTGTTTGAATAATTTTCTCATTAATTCTTTGTGTCAACGGATCTTCTGCCATAGTGAATGAGACATTAACTGGAAATTCTTCATTTTGTGGGGATCCATCTTTGATTAAATGTGTTCTGACATTTGATGGAATATTAACATTTGCTATGATGGTTTTGTCCACTGCTGATGAAACTTGGTCAGATGTGTAATTTTCTGGTACTGAACTTTCTGTTGTCGAATTTAACTTGATAAATATTGTTGTGGGTATATTGAGAGCTATGCTGTAATTATAGTTTCCTGGCTCATACTTTGCAGACATAAGACTTATATTTTTTCTTTCATCCTCTTCGCCACTGTTGATATTTGGAGTTGTTGTAGTGTCTATAATTGCATCTACTTTTGGCATGAGCAACTTAGTGTCTGCCCTTTCTTCTGTTTTCAAATTACCATTGCTGTCCATCATACGTTGCTCCAATCTCAGTTTATCGGATGAAAGTGCGTATGTATTTGTCAGTTTCATTTTTGGCTGTCGCCTTGTTTCCTTAACTTTGTGAATGGATGTCATTTCCATGACTGCAGATGGCACTGTAATAGGTAGGTCTACAGTGCTACTTTGATCATTGTGCACTTGCTGGCTTGTAATGTTGTTTGATGACTTCACTGGATTCGCAGTCAGTTTTCCTTCATTTTCTCCAAAAGAGATCTCTACACTTGTTGTGGTAACAGTATCAGTGTTAAGAATTATTGAATATGGTTTCACCACATTTGGTGGGGAAATTGTATTTTTTATGTTTTCTGCAGCACTTACAGCTTTCTTGTCTGTACTGTTATTGCCACTCAGAGGTTTTGAAATTGTGATCAATGTATTTTGATGCTGTCCATTTTCTGTGGCATTCTTGTCTCTTAGTTGTGGAGTCCTAAGTGCTGAGTTGTTTTTGATTTTTGGAATATTTTTTATGACAGAAGTACTGTTATTGGTGATATCTTTTTTCCATCCTCCAATCCATCCATCAGCATTGCTGGCATTTGAGGAAATGTCCAGTGTTGGTACAGGGCTGTCCACTTTTACTATTTGCTGATGCAAATTGTTTCTGTGCCAGATTTCATCAGCTGAGTCTTGGGTAACAAAAACAGGAATGAAGTTGATGAGAGGTGTGTGAATTATGGTTGACTGAGATGATGGGGACAATGTTGCATTTGAATCATTGAGTACTGGAACAATACTTGTCTGTGTTGAATGTGAAGGGCTTTGAGTGGTGAGTGTTTGCTGATTTGGAGGTGGTATTTGTAGAGTATTTTTTCTGTTTGTTTCCTTTATGTTTGTGTTACTCTTACTATCTGCAGTTGTATTTTCCTGTATTTCTGTAAAAGGTCTTTGCTGCAAAGTTGAAATTGGCAAAACTGTTGTAATTTCTACAGTATGAGTGGTATTTTCAATTTGGTCTGTGACTGTTTTGTTATTCTGACTCTCACGATTTATATACGAAATGGAATCATGCACATTAACTGTTGTCTTTGATGATAATATTGATGGAGGTAATGTTGTTCTTGTAGTTGTCCGTGTTGATTTTATCCTTGAAGAAAAAGAAGAAGAAGGAGGAGGAGGAGGAGGAGAAGAAGAAGAAGAAGAAGATGATGATGATGGTGATGATGGTGGTGGTGGTGGTGATGATGATAATGATGATGATGATTGTGTTGGTGTTTTTGTGACTTTGGTTTTTGATATGGTTGATATTTGTGTTATTTTCCTCCATGGTAAAGTGGCTGTGGTCACTGGTGATAAAGTACTTGTTGATGCTGCTGAAGATGTTTCTTTCGCTGGTAGCTCTGTTGTCTGTTTTTGCGATGTCTGTTGTATAGATGATGTTGTGCTTACTGATGATAAAATACTTGATGTTACTGAAGATGTTCCTTTCTTCGTCGGTAATGTTGCCAATTTTTGTGATGTCATTTGTAGTATAGGTGATGATGTGTTTATTGGTGATGCAGTACTTGATGTTGCTAAAGGTGTTCCTTGTTTTGGTGGTAGAGTTGTGGCTTTTTCTAATGTCAGGCGTAGTATAGATGATGATGTGGTTACTGGTGATACAGTACTTGATATTGCTGATGATGTTCCTTTCTTTGGTGACACTGTTGTCAATTTTTGTGATATTAGTTGTTGTATAGATGATGATGTGGTTACTGGTGATACAGTACTTGATGTTGCTAAAGGTTTTCCTTGCTTTGGTGGTAGAGTTGTGGCTGTTTCTGATGTCAGATGTAGTACAGATGATGATATGGTTACTGGTGATACAGTACTTGATGTTGCTAAAGGTGTTCCTTGCTTTGATGGTAGAGTTGTGGCTTTTTCTGATGTCAGATGTAGTATAGATGATGATGTGGTTACTGGTGATATAGTCCTTGATATTGTTGATGATATTCCTTTCTTTGGTGACACTGTTGTCAGTATTTGTGATGCTAGTTGTTGTATAGATGATGATGTGGTTACTGGTGATACAGTACTTGATATTGTTGATGATGTTCCTTGCTTTAGTGACAATGTTGTTAGTTTTTGTGATGTTAGTTGTTGTATAGATGATGATGTGGTTACTGGTGATACAGTACTTGACATTGTTGATGGTGTTCCTTTCTTTGGTGACACTGTTGTCAGTATTTGTGATGCTAGTTGTTGTATAGATGATGATGTGGTTACTGGTGATACAGTACTTGATGTTGCTAAAGGTTTTCCTTGCTTTGGTGGTAGAGTTGTGGCTTTTTCTGATGTCATTTGTAGTATAGATGTTGATGTGGTTACTGGTGATACAGTACTTGATGTTGCTGAAGATGTTCCTTGCTTTGGTGGTAGAGTTGTGATTTTTTCTGATGTTAGTTGTTGCATAGATTGTGTCAGTCTTTCTGGTATTGACTGGTGTACAGATGAAGGTAATATTGGTCTGGTTGCTGATAACAGTGGAACTGTTTTTGTTGATGACTGTGCTTGTGTTATGTTCAATGACATAAAAATGTTATTTGCTGTTGTTGGTATTTTTGATGATGGTGTTAGTGACAGTGGTGACAATGATGTCTGTTGTGATAGTGAAGAAATTATTCCTGAATGTATTGGCAACTCTGTAGAATATTTGTCACTGCTCTGTGGTCTATGATTTGGTGCTATGCTTCCAGCTTTATGTTGTAATGCCTCAGTTGATGACTGATTGAAGCGTGTCATAGATTCTTCAGACTTTTTATTCAATCCTGCTAAATTTCCCTCTTGTTTGAGTGATATGTCAGCTTCTTTTACACCATTGACTACATGTGGTTCCATTGGTTTCGATAACAAAGAAGAGAGCCGATGATCTCCTGCTTTATCCTTCAAAGCATATTCAGAAATTGAAACTACATCCATGGGTTCAGTATAATTTTTATTCTGAACCACTGCATGGGATGGTAACTTGGGTCTTGGTCTCAGAGGTTTACCAACCCCAGAATTGGATCTCACAGGAATCAGAGTCACTATGGAGAATGGTGTATTTGCCACAGCATCGCTCAGAGGGTTAAGTGTTGCCAGTTGTACCCTTGTAGATTTATTCACATGTATTCTGGACAGAGATGATTCTACTGACGTTACAACTGATGGAACGTTAGTTCCTTTTAAGGGTATCTTGCTGTTTCCGGTTCTTTCCTTATTTCCCACATCACCCCTCACTGGTTGCTGGTGATATCTTGTAGGAAATGATTCTGTGTGTGAGCTGTGTTGGAGCTTTACATTTTTAGTACCATTGAGCATTTCAATCCATTGCTGGTTGTCAGATGAAACAGAGCCAGTCCCTAAATTAGGGTTTCTTGGATCAGTGTTACCACCATTATTACTGTTACCCATCCAATTCCTGTTGACTGTAAAGTTCCCTTGAAATCTTTCACCCTGATGATGTTGTAGTGCAATGCTGGATGTTGTGTTCTTCACAGGAGGTACTGCCTTAAGTATAGCATCCACGTTATGAAACTGGTGTAGAATGGGCAGTTCTGGGACTGTGAAAGGATTAGCTATTGCTGGATGTGTTGTGGATGGTTTGGAGGTGGTGTATGTGAGAGGAATGGTGTGTGGGGGTGGAAATGTTGCTGACATGAGAGGTTGGTGCTGTCTACGCACGATGATTCCACCTCCACTGGTTGTATGAAGGATGTTGGTTCCTAGATTCTGTCCATGAATATCACTAGAACTAACGACATTCAAGGATACTCTGGATATGGTATTGTTAGGCCGTGATTCTTGGAGATTTGGGTGCAAGCTGAAACTGCCATAACCACCTGTGGAGAAAAAGTAGAAATGTTGCCACAGTGTAGACAGAAGTAATTTGGATTTTGAGAATGTGACAAACACATGGCCCAAGCCTCACTGGGGTTTTTTAATCCCTTATTAAGCTATAAGTTTGCACTGTTAGCCATCATCCATGTCACAATCCTACCTCAATAGCAGATTCTGTCACCTGTTCCAGAGAAATAGATGCCAGGAAAATCAAATAACTACTCATAGTTTAGGAACTTGTTATACCTTATACTTTCCAAAACACAAATAATTAAAATGCATACCCCAATAATTTTTCTGATTCTTTTGTGTGGCAGTGAGCTCAATATTACATTATGTGAGAATATCATAACTTGCTATTATATGATTGACTTAAGCAAATTGGAGTAAATGGCGAATGGAGGTGACCTGAGGCTTATTATCCTGCGTCAGGTGATTATGTCAGTGCAGATAAGTGAGTCATAGCAGTTAGTTATATAATAATAAATAGTCTGAATCTTACATTAGAAGCATATCTAAGATTTAAGGTGTTCATACTTGTGAAAATACACATTTTTGGCTTTTACTGTAATATAGCGTGTTGTGTGTGGTAGGTGGGTTTTGGAGAAACATGCTCCATTCATCTTCAAGGTGGTTGTGAAGATGAAGGTAGTATATTCCCCTAAAACTTTATTCAATATGTTGTCATAACCTAAAGACAACAACATGCAGTTTGTATGTTACTTATCACTTGCAAGTACCTCTAGTAATGTGGTCCAAATATTCCACACTGATACCACAGTAGCTAAGAAATTGGTAAAAATTAGATCCAGTTAAGTCCAGTTTACAATCTTATAACTATTATCTTAAGCTATATATTCAAACAGTCCATTCCACTTCCCCTGTGTTTTCGTTATAGCCACATTTACACTTAGAAAATTGTTCATCTACAGTTTCTGTCCCTCTATCCAAGATATATCTCCAGCCTCTTTAGAACTTCCTTGACTCTATGTCATGTGAAATGTGCGAGTTAGGAAGTTCCCCATTTTGTAATTTTATATTCCTCACTTCATTATCTATCAGAAGCCAATGTTTTCTGGAACACTTAGTTTTCAGACACCATGTCTGTATTTTCTGTCTTCAAAATAAGAGATACTGTTACATATTCACATGAAACATATGTACTTACGTTTATTATCTTAGCAGCTAAAACAGTCTGTTTCTTACTATTTACCTGACAATCTCTCTGGCAAATTGTGGCTTGGTGCAGGCTGTCCCAACCGAGAGCTGTATTGATTGTCGTTGTACTGGTCATCATGTTCTTTCAGATTATCAACTGCAGATGGAGGGACAACCACTACTTCAGCCACACCAGTTCCCATATCAGAATTTTCTGGTTTTGGAGAGTTCTTTGTGTAATATGGCAGAACTGGCCTCCATGGCTCGTCAGTTTGGATGTGTGGGGAATTTACAGTATGGAAAAATGATTCCTGAAAATGCTGACTTGTTAATTCTGTGTCTGTGTAATTAGACTTGGCCCCTGGGACATTTAGACTTGTATGAACTGGAGTGTTTATTGATCCCGTGTTCCAGAAGTTAGAACTCAGAGCAGGTGTTGCCTGAGTATGATAACGGTCATTGTAAGTGTTAGTTTTGAAGGCAAGGGGATTTTCAGTGAAATCTTTAGGACTTCCCATCATTTGAACATCCTTTTCACCAATTTTTTTCATCAGTGTACCGTTTGCATTATATGAAATCTTCCCATGTAAATTAGTCACATTTCCACTGGGTCTTTCAAAGTTTTGTTCCTGATAATCTTGTTTTGTAACTGCAAAATCCTTTCTAATTCCATCTGTTGCAGAGTATTTAGTGGCTGTTTCAACTCCAGGATGAAATTTTTCATCATTCTCTACTGATTGTTTTTTATTAGAAATACGAGGAGAGTGAATTTTTGGCCTTGCAGGATCCCTTTCATCATTCTCAAATGAATATTTGTTGTCTTCTGCTGAATCAGTAGTCAATTTAGCACTGGTGTCTGATTTGATGTGTGCTTTGCTGCCAAGGAATTCAATTTCTGAAATAGATGTTGTCCAAACAGTAGAATTTATTACATGTTTAGAACTTGCTTCATTATTTCCACCTGCCTCATTCCTTACATTTGCTGGAACTGAATTTCCAGATTCTTTGTTTGTTGTATAATTTTCTGTTTTAATCCCTGTAACAGAGCCTTCTGCACTTGAAATTATTACATTACTTCCATCTTTTAATGTCTGTGGAATATCAGAAGGTTTCTCCATCACTGTTTCTATAATTTTTGTAATGACTACAGCTCCTTCAATGATTGGAATTGCTTCTCCTTCCATCTCCTGAGTTTTACTTGTTAAATCTTTAGTGTTGGTTTCTTTCACATCACTACTTTCTTGTTTCAAAACTGTTGGAGATTCGTGTGTTTTGTTCAGAATTGAGGTATCCTCTGCCATTGCCTTTCTCAGCACACCATTGTGTATCTGCAGAGTTCTGTTTCCTGAAAGCTTTCTTCTGGCAGTTCCCTCTACAGGACTCATAACTGTATCATCCAAGGAACCTATAAACAAGATACATTTGTTTTTTTAATTAATTTATTTATTTTTAACATTATACATTTTTAAATGGGTAGCAAACTTAAAATGGATATTTTTATTACAACCAATAAGTGCACATTTATATATCACAACAGTATCCCTATATAGTGCATACTTCTACATGTGTGCTGGTCCGGCATACACGCTAGACCAGCACACTAACAACATCAACAAGGGATTTTATAGGCAGCCGCAAATACACAATGCTTGCACAATAGATTATAACGTTGAACAGATTTTATTATATCAGTAAACAATGATTAAATAATATTTTAATAATTGTATGGAATTGTAATTTTAATAGCTTCTATTTTAAGAATTTATGGAACTTGGCAAGGCACAAATGTAAAACTCTCTGATGATGACACAGAAATATCGAAACATGTAGGAGTGTATATTATATAAAGAGATACTGTTGTGATATATAATGGTTCATTTGTTGGTTGTAATAAAAACAATAAAAGATGCACGGTACATGCATTAAAATAAGATGAAAATTATTGTCTGTTTTTTCAGTGTTCTATCATATGCATTGTGTAATATTAAGTAATAGTCTGCAGCATGATTGTGAGTAACATGTTGCAAGGTATGGGCTGGCCTGTTTGAAATACTCTGACTGAGTCATGACAATGGTCCCAGGTATGAAGCAATATACATGTGCATTTGTATGCAGAATAACAATTGTAAAGCTACCATAAATTTGCTCCTTTGCTTAAGCATCACCCTGCACAAGACACATATGACAACAGGTGGCATGGACAGAAGCTCCACACATCCACTCACCCCCCATCCCACACACACTTTCACATTCTAGATCTCACAAGTAGATGACAGTAGTGGTTAGTCTTACAGTGTGATTGATTTACCACCTGCTCACCCTCAATAAGAGCTTCTGATACCATTTAAGTAAGAAACTAAAATGTCCCCTTTACTGTTCTGGGCATTGTGGCAAAGGAGAAAAACTTGGGTAGCTGCTGGAAACTGAACTGGCTGTATGATCCACAGCCTGTCATTCTACTGGCTTTACTGTCAAGCAAGAAACTAGATAAACTCACGTTTTATGAATATGCTAGTTGCATCAATCTGGATGTTCTTGAAGGCTGTAGTTCTTGGGGCAATCAGCTCATTCACTAGAATGTCACGTGCTGTCTCCTCAACATTCTGGAAGTTCCTGTACAAACATAAAGGCTATGAATCGTAAATCTTTGTAAAGCCTTCATATACTGATGTTTAACGGGATGTGGACTGAATGCAACATTGAAATATATGTATGCTCTCTAATTTCTCTATTATGCACTTTCTTTACATTAGGGGATCTGTCATGTACTGTTATATCATGTTATTTAATGGAAGTAATTCTAGATTTTTCACATTTGAATTATCCATTTATGAACTAAATAGAATAATTTGGCTATGAGTACACAGCAGACAGCTCTGTCAACAGCCCATATATCAATGCATCATACACAACTTCTTACCTTGGAATTTTTCTGCGGTCCAGGTACAGCCTAAAGAAAACAATGAGACTTCCATTTTCAAATTTATGTATTACACATTTCTTATAGGCAGGTCGAAGCTGACTTCTTTGATAAACAATGTCAACCTGAAAGAAATCAAACATGTTATTCTTACTGGGCATTCAGAGTTTTGGACACAAAACTGAAAAATGACCAATGACATAACTGTAAACAACAACAACAACAACAGCAGCAGCAACAACAACAACAACAACAACAACAACAACAACAGTTATGTATAGCTAGTTATGTTGAAATAACCTGTTCAATTCTATTTTGTTTCCTAAATTATAAATTATTTTTTAACTTTCCTTTTTTCCAAAATTTTTCTTTATTGAATCAAATCAGAGAGTGTAACTTCAGAGGTTCTTGCAGTAATGCTGATGAAGATTAATTTCTTCTTGGTTGTTACTCTGTGTGAAGTGATAATCAGTTCCTGATGTTTCGGAGGATGGAAATGCCTCTATTTTCTTGGACAAGCAGCCAAGAAAGAGTGGAATTCTTGACCCTGAAGACGGAAATGCTTTAATCCTCTGAAACATCATAACTATTTACCAATCCACATGTAATGAAAACTCAAATGATTTGAATCTTCAAAAAAGTAAGCATTTGTATATCAGAAGAGAAATCTGACTATTATTAATGTGCAATTATACACACAAAATAAGCACAACTATGCATCCTCCTTAAGAATGAATGTTGATATGCGCTAAAGCTAAAGAATATTTAGTTCTCATATTGTTACGCCAAAACACTTTCTTCCTAAATTCCAGTTACTCAGACCACTTTGAACACTGTTTCATACATTAAAAAGTTCTGTTGTGATCCAAAATACTGTATGTAAAAACTCACCATATTTTGATACTTGAGTGCCATTTCCACAAATGCAGTGCTTGAATTGTTGCCAAGTGATGGCACAAAATTGTCACCAGAAATGACACGCACATTCCCATCAAACACAAGTTCCGCTGCGAACAAGACAGCCTGGAGTTAAGGCTTTGCTAATATGTAGATGACATATGCTGATGCTATGTTATGGCAGCCACGTTTGCTGGTATTCCAGAAACATTGACTTTCTGAGTTGCTCCCTATGAATTGTAACTAAAATACAGATCTGGTTACTTATTTTTAAAGCATTACCCACCCAGCTAAAATGAGATTCTTGTTACACTTCAGCACAAGCCAGTAAGCATGTGAGATTTTTAGTAACTTCAAAATTGAAATTAAATTTTCTGTGAAAGCAAAGGGTGCTTACATCTAGTTCCAGTACAACTAAGCTGAAACGTTTTGTGCTAACAGTGCACGTGGGCCCGTTTAAAGAGCATAAAGCACTGTTTAGGCTATACAAATCAAGTAAGAAGAAAAACTATATTATAGTGACTAATTTTATATTTTTAATTAATCTTGTGAATTCAGGAGTGACAGTAAGGAGTTTAGTACAGGTTCTTGATCACTAAATTTTGTTTATTCATAAGATTAATATTTTCAGAACTTCATTCATGAAGTCAGCTTGTGGCCCACATGGTGATGTTGTGTGTGTGTGGTTGTGTGGGTTGCTTATGTACTTACATTTGCTGGTGTCAATACGCAGAGCTGAAATGAACAAAACAGAATAGTGTCAGTGACAATTCAGACTTACCTCAGTGTTCTATTCTGTTACTTGTAAATAAACTAAACTAAACTAAACTAGATGGAACTATAATTGCTGAGCAGTATTCTGCAGTAGATACAGCAAACAACAAGTTGTCTCTATGAGTCAAATTTGGGAACATCCTGTTTCTTTCAGGTGGTTATTTTATTGTATTCATTTTTGTGTCCTGCCATCTAAAAAGTTGTCTTTTTAAATTTATGATTTATTTATAAACCATACAAAAAGGTGTTACCTTAGAACACAACGTATTTCAAAACTGTACATATTGGAAAGCAAAGTCATCAAGTATGTAATCATTTCTCATATATGCAATGCAATGTTACATAATTTTACGTGCTTTACTGTTTGACATTACACAAATAATATCAAAATTCATAATTCCATACAGCACAAGAGAAAAGTCTTAAAAATAATGAAAATGCATACTAACTATTCTATTAAGGACAAAGATATATTAGTATATCTGTTGCATAATTTTGAATCATGATGTCTTACTCTGAGGGAAGAGCATAAATTACTTGAGTGTTTGTACCTAACAGGATTAGTGTGAATGGGCAGTTTATTCAGTTTAGTGAATTGAACATGTGCATCAGACAGAGAAGATAATACATACTGTACATATTGTTTGGATAGGGTTGGACAGGTAAGGCTGTGGGGGAAGTTTAAAATTTGGAAGACCATGGAGGACCTGAGGTAGATCATAAAGAAACAACTTGAGAGAACTGGAGGGTGGAACTGCCTCATGATTATGTCCAGTGGTGGACTTTGGGATTGACAGTGTTGAATCTTCATGTTCTCACTATACATGTATATAGTCTAACAGCTGCACTATATTTTATTATGTCATGTCTTTTTTCAGGATGTGTAAATGTGTGCTCATTGTTCTATATAAATGTTCTCCATAGTGGTCCTGTTATATAGGTCAGGTGTATAGATAGACTAGCCTTCTCTCCATGCAGAAGGAAGATTATTTTGTGATGGTTTAGCTAGGTGAGAATCCACTGCATATCTGTATTGTTTGTCTCACCACCCATGTACACGGCAAGTCCCGCAATGGAGAGCACAGTTAGCACGACAAGGAATACAGCTATGGCCAGCAATGCACTGCAGAGCCTACTGCGCCGGGTACGAGGGTCCTGATATAATGCACTGGGTTCATCCCGCCATAGCACCCAGGAAGAGGAACCACTGCAACTAGATGAGTGTTGACTGCTGCTCACATAGCTGCCACGGAGAGGGTCTGCCTGCAAATTGGAAATGCTAGAAACAGAATTCTGAGGCATCCAATTGTCTCATGCATGATGATCTGATTAATACTGAATTAGACTTACAGCAGTACTGAAAAAAAAAGTCAATAAGATGCTACTAGGTGACTGAGGCTACATTGTACCAAGAAGGAGCCAAAACATTGAATATTAAGGATGCGATTTTTGTTGATATTATTATTATATTTTTCATACTTCCTAATTATGCTGTTTGATGGTGTTGTACTCTGCATTTTAACCTGATTACACCTTATCCCTTAGCTGAATAGTGAAAAAGCTTTACTTCTTGCACACTTCAACTGATGTTACTGCATTCCTTACTGCTCCCATAATCACAAGTGTCACTACATCATGTATGTATTCTGCAACAGACCAATGTATGTAATAAAGACTGAACATGTTTTCATGGTTGTACAAATACTAGAATAGTGTATTTGGTACATTTCCTAGGCTACAGAATCGCTGACAGAGAAACTGTGTTTCAATTCCTAGCAGGACTGGTTTCTGGTTTCCATCCAACATCCTGCCCAATGGGCACAGGTGGTTCTTTAACCAGGAGTAAAGTAAACCTTACCACTGACCTCCATCTTGTGCCAAGAGTAAAAACAAGTGGAGCTACAGTCATAATCCTCCATACGCCTGCATGGTGTGCACAAGAATACAAAATTTAGAAATGTCATTTAGGTATAGGGAAATTAATATAGATTGTATAGCCTACAGACGAGTGAGCATTCTGTAGGCTATACATTTTTGTGCATTGTTTGCAGAAATTATGTAGGTTTTGTGGTTTTAAACTGGACACGGTCTTCATAATGCATCCATCTACGGGTCCGTTCGTAAACTACGTTCAGCCCATGGTAGAAGTTCAACGATCGTTATCCACGTGATTTCTTTTCATGATTTCGAAAAATGTTCAATCAAATGTTTCCCAAGGATTGTGTGATGTCTGACTCCTGAGTTTGCCGTCGGAGTGGGATGGGATGAGACTCTTTCTGTTTTAGGCAAACTGTGTGGCGGTTACCTGCTATACGGATATACGTGACATGTAAAGTGACGTCATAAAACTGCGTAAGTCAAGTCTGTAAATCAGAATTATTTCCGGAAATGCACCCTCGTGCCCAGTTTCATCTGAATGGCGGTGCGTGTATGTGAAATGTCCGAAGTAACTAGAACTTCGCCTCCCAGTGTGATTTAACTTTGACAGTAACAGTGATTTCACTACAAACAAACTGTGTCGGATGCTAAAGTTGGTGAAAACAGGTATTTACTTGCCGTAAATGCAACATGATCACCGAGAAAGTGAGTACATCCAATTACACCCTTATTCTTTTGCAAAAGACCCAACAAAACTAACAAGAGCTTAGAAATGTCCGCCTTTGTAAATCGACTACAGCCAAATCTATCATAGCCTTCAATATCTATTCTTTGGACAGACAAATTAGAAATCTCGGTTTCTTATTTTCCCTCCAATTCGAAATTTGGCAAATTATATTTTTAATTTCAGCTACAGGTTTAGATGCCTGAAACGTGACATCTCATTGAATTTGAATGTGGCGACAAACGTGAAAGTAAATCGTACTTGTGAATGGGAGCTTAAAATATATTATTCAAGACAGTATGTAAAGAAGTCACAGCGTGACGTAAGAATTATTGGTCACTGTGTTGTAAAGACAACCCTTGGTTCCCTATTTGGGGAACACCAGTATAGAAGGAGCAGACTTAAACGCTTATGCAGCAAAAAATTCGTCCCAGCCAAGGCAACTTGGCCTGTGAGAGAAACTGCGCGTATAGTATTCGACGTCCAATGCGGTTTGTTGCGTCAACTAAGCATTTCTAATGGGGCGAATTTGCTGATATTTGGGTGGGAAGTAATTTAATTTACCGTTGTTTTGCGAATATTTATAATTCTAGATAGGCCTTTCTGGAGTGTATCTCTTCAATGTAAGGAAATTTTGGGACAAATGCATACTCCTTTGGAAAGGACATCGCATCAAATATTTGACAAAAACGAAGAAATAACTGCTACAACATAACAGTACAAAATTGAATGCACATAAAAGATAAAATAATGGACAAAACTGTCCCTGTCTAGCTAATCAATATCAGAAAGTTCATGAAAATGTTAAGAAGAAACTAGAGTTTACTCAGTCTACGCCATGAAGGTGTATGGGCTAACAGAATTATAGATCCACTCATTCTTAACCTCTGCACTAGAAAGAGTGGTCAGCTTCACGTCCCGGCCGATTTACGTTCGGAAAATAACGCCGGTACCAACTGCATAGGAGTCTGGATGGGCCTCGTAGCTGGTCTGACATTTCGGAGAATTTTTTTTTCTGCCGGAAATCGAACTCTGGATCATCCAGCCCTTAGCCTAGTCACTATACTGACTACGTAGCCCCTTCTTTATGTAATTTTACTGATTCACTGCTAATGTTTTTATTGTACTCCTAGGAATTAGTTGATAAAGGTATATTTTTGACGAAATCTTAAACTAGTTATTTATTAGAATTGTTTTCCTATTTTTTTATTGTCATGGTTGTAGAAGCTGGAATTCCAGAAAATGTTAAGCTTAGTCCCAGAAAATCACGTTAACATCGAAGTAGGCAGTTAACAAGCTAAAACTGTGCCTTGTACCCGTTTCGCTGTTAAACACATTTCGAAATACGAGTATGTAAGGGTCTTCAGCCATTTATTTAATGAAGCATCAAGCCATGAAGACGTATGGGTACGTGGAGTGATCGCCAGGGTCGCCTCGAGATATGTGTGCGCCCCGGGCAGGCTAGTAATTTGACGTCCCCTAAGAACGGTATTCTTTAAACTTTTTTGGACTAGCAATGGGCTGGCAATATTTGTTACGGACGCATGCCCCATTTGCGGATAATTTTCGGAGAAATTCTTTCACTTACGTAGACCTGAGTTTACTAGCACCATATTTCCTAAATTTCAGTGACTTCTTAATGCCTCATATAGGTTAGCGCCATGGGCAGCTGCCCAACTCGAATGCCCCTTAATATGGTTCTGGTAATCTCAAAACATTGCCAATAGCAAGGGCAAAAATCTGCTGAAATGTCACGTCGAAATCCTTCGCTTTGTGTGTGATGCCATACATCAACCGGATGGCAATTTTTAGGCGTGTTTGCAAAATTGCGAAAAGCGGCTATTATGTCTGTCCGTCCGTTGTCTAGCCGAATGGAAGAACTCGGCTCCCACTGAACGGATTTTCATGAGATTTTATACTTGTGGACTTATCGAAAATCTGTCCAGAAATTTCCAGTTTCATTTAAATCTAACAAGAAAACCCGATAACTTTACACGAAGACCTTTGTACATTTATGATAATATCTTGCTGAATTCTCCTTAGAGTAACAAGTGTTTCAGAAAAAAAAAATTGTAGAGAAAATGAAAACGCTTTTTATTTGGTGACTTTTTCCCCGAAGATCTTGCCGTATATGATATAACTGTGGGAAAATATTGTACAGCCTGACAGGCAATATATGACAATATAATACGGCGCATGCGCTTTGTGTGCTGGATGACTAAGGCTACAAACACACATCCGGAATAAGTAATACTTGTTTTTTCACGGCAACTGTGGTTACGCGAATGCGCCTCAATATTACCTTTATACTTACGTTGTCTTGTTGATTTCAGCTTAAGGTAATAGTATTTGCTAATACTGGAGCAGTCTCCAGAAAGATATTTACAAACTAGTGCTTCTGCACTCCCAGAAATAGGGCTGTGTGTCAAGACATGAAAATGTAAATTCGCAGGTTATCACGGAGATCATTGTTCAGAATGTGGTCTTCTGAGTTTTGACAACGTGTAGCCTTGTAGGTGGATAGAAAATTTTCGGAGGGACGTAAGGCTTCCACATTCAGCTTTTGGTGGGTTATTTAACATCGCTGTCAATATCGAAGTCTGTATAGTGTTCAAAGATAGGGTATTTGAAGGACGCTGAACTGAAAAATGAATTGCAATTTTCCGTAGTGTATTTATCGTATTATCTTATAATCGTTTTGGTGGGACTGGGTGAAAACAGGAAACTTCAGTCAGGATAACGGTATCCTAACCGAGAGTCGAAGCAAG